>Ga0247843_1003952_pt1 | contig 23036 bp, 21 predicted proteins | sample LaCruzMarch2017__FD_192420 | JGI IMG/M metagenome (GOLD analysis project Ga0247843, IMG submission 192420) | Freshwater microbial communities from meromictic Lake La Cruz, Castile-La Mancha, Spain - LaCruzMarch2017_8m | ecosystem: Environmental > Aquatic > Freshwater > Lake | place: Spain...
AAAAAGGCAAAAACGAAGGGCAATGGCTTGGTCCCCAAAAGGTTCTCGAAATCTTGCCATCGCAACCGCATATTTCAAAATACCTGCCTAATATAGTTTGCACAAATTATTTACAGTAACTAAAAAAATAATAGTCAATTAGCACTTAAAACACTCTTTGTAGGTGTCTCACTTGCCATCTATTGATATAAAAAATTGTAAATGGACTCTTCATTCATTTTAATGCTTAAGTCGTTCTAATGCAAAATGTGAGAGATTTTTGTTGAACTTCGATTTCTTTAAAATAGGTAACGTGTTGTTATACAATAAGTTAAATTTGGAAGAGATGTAATAATATTGTAACTTTGCGTCCCAAACGGGACACATCAGCATAGTTAATTGGTAATCTATTAAACTACAATGACTTAGATGATATGGCAAATCTAAATCATAAATACTTTTACTGATGCTATGATATGCCGTAAAGGCCAAAAAAATCTCTTATGGTATAGTAAAAATAATGAGAAATTGCCTTAATTCTTCAAATCTTTTAGAAGGTAGCTTACCTTGGAATAGTTTTTGCACAAGGTAAAATGCTACTATTATAAAATTCAATGACAAAACTTACAGAGATAGTAATAAGGGTTGTTGGTAGTTGGAATACCAAAATCTTTACACCTATTTGGATAAGCGAAACGCTTTTAAATTTCAATATAAAGGACAGCTTAGAAATTGTTTTTAATAAAGAATTACAACCTGCTTTTATATTTAAAGGTATTAGAATTATCCCCAACGAAAATTATGTGGATGTCCTTATTTTTAAAGCTGGTCAAGAACTAACTACTGAAACTAAGGAGATTGCTGCAAAGGTAGTTTTAAATTTAATGACAACTTTACCCTTTACGCCTAAGTTAGGTGTTGGATTCAACTATAAAGTAGAGATAGACGAAGAAGTAGAAAAAAAACCTGACCCTCTTTTCCCCGGGTTTGAACTTACCTCTTTTAATCTAAGAAAGGATGAAGATGATTTTCAGTTAAATTTAATTATTTCTTTTGAAAATAATAGTAATGTATTATTCAATTTTCATGTTTTAAATTTAGAATCAATTAACTCTAAAACAGTTGATAATCACCTTGAATATATTAATAACTTATGGAAAACACGAAATTAATCACTGTTCCAGACAATTTAGGGGGAATTAACGGATATGATAAAGGATTTACTGATTCTTCATTAAGATTCAGTTTTGATAGTTTATCAAACGATGATGCTGCAAAATTTAATTTTGAAATGCCTGATTTAGCTCATTTTACTAATATATTTGCACTAAAAGATTATTTCAAAGATACAGCAATCATAAACTTACTTAAGAAAACCAAATTTCTGCAATTATACATTCAACTGATTGAGAATCAAATTACAGAAGAGGAGTATGAGCAGAAAATTGAGGAAAATTCAGATGACTTTTATATTAATTTAAAAGCAATCCAATCAGATTTGGATTATATTGCATTAACGTCTGTTTTACAAAAGTTACCCAAAAAACTATCTGTTGATGATGTGTCTGAAATTTTTGGAATACAACAAGAATCTCTATTCAATAGAATTTTAAATTAATACCCCATGGTTAAACATTTGGTTGGTGAATCAATTGAATGCGATAAATGCGAATTAGTAACAAGAAAAATTGTGCCTAGCTCATTACAAATGCATCATATTTTGGGTAGAGTAATGAAATATGATTGTAGCCGCAATTGTTCAGCTAAAAATCTGAAAGAATTAAATCCAAAAAAGTTTAGAGTGAAAATGACGTCCGATTTGGATTTAAACACACTATTGTCGGCAGAGTCTATTTTTTTGTTTACTACAAAGCTAAGACCTTTAAAATTAAATGTGGTTAACGAGTCTGGGAGGCATAAAGCAAATGAAGGGGTAGTTGATGGATTTACTTTTGCTGAAATCAAATATCCAATGGAGAATGTTTTAAATGCAATCGCAAAAAGAAAAGAATTGTCTTCAAAAAAATCACCAGATTAAATTTTTCAGATAATACTGACTCTTTTCTGTCTGCTTAGATACTTTTTATCATTTGATAAACATTTAATATTAGAAAATTTTTGATTGTTTAGTCAAGCATACACTGATTATTAATAAAAAACCCCGCTGGTAGCATCCGGCGGGGTTTGTTGTTCAATTGTCTAAAACTTCACCATTCGGCAAAGTGTAGGCAAAGCTACATAGTAGTATTGAAATTTCAAGTATTGGGCAAGTGTGTAAAAGTGACGATTTAGAAGCAAATCAAAAATTCCGTCCCCCAAACGGAAAAAGTGACAGCCTCAAAAGGGCTGTTTTTTTGTGCCTACTTTAAGACGCTTAACCAAACGCTTAACATTGACCAAAATCAAAAAGCCTAACTATCTAAGTGTCAGATAATTAGGCTTTTATGTTGTAGCGGGAACAGGACTCGAACCTGTGACCTCCGGGTTATGAGCCCGACGAGCTACCAACTGCTCTATCCCGCGGTGTATTGGGAGTGCAAAGGTAATGCCTTTTCCAGAAAAAACAACTACCTTTGCAAAAAAATAATTTTATTTTAGTTAATCTTCTTAAAAAAAAGAGGTTAACGGTTTAAAAAATTGAGAAGTATGGAAACTGAAGATATACAACCTTACAATAATCCTAATCATCGTGCGGGTTTTGTGAGTATAGTGGGCAAGCCTAATGTGGGTAAGTCAACGTTGATGAATGTATTGGTTGGAGAAAAACTGTCTATCATTACGTCGAAAGCACAGACAACCCGTCATCGTATTATGGGAATTTTGAACGGTGTACACGAAGGAACTGACTTTCAATTAGTGTATTCTGACACCCCGGGCATCATTAAGCCCCAATACAAATTACACGAATCCATGATGGAATTTGTGCGTGATTCGTTGGCGGATGCCGATGTTGTACTATTCGTTACTGATATTTTTGAGAAACATGATGAAGAAGAAGTCTTAGAAAAATTGGCTCGTACCGAGGGCGCTGTGATATTGATTATCAATAAGATAGACTTGGCCACAGAGCAACAGTTACAGGAAAAAATTGCTTACTGGAAAGAAAAACTCTTTACGGCGGCGATTGTGACCGTTTCGGCTTTGAAACAGGAGGGGATTGATCAATTGTTTACGGCCATTATGGAATACTTGCCCGTTCATCCCCCTTATTTTCCTAAGGATGAACTGACAGATAAGCCCGAACGCTTTTTTGCGGCCGAAATGATTCGGGAAAAAGTTTTTATGAATTACAAGAAGGAAGTGCCTTACAGTACGGAGGTTATCATCGAAGAATTCAAAGAAAAGAAAGATATTATTGTGATTCGTGCTGTGATTTTGGTAGAACGGCAGACCCAAAAAGGGATTATTATTGGCGATAAAGGCTTGATGCTCAAAAAAATTGGGACCGCTGCCCGGGAAGATATGGAACAGTTCTTCGGTAAAAAGGTGTTCTTAGAACAATACGTCAAAGTAGAGCCTGATTGGCGCAATAAAATTCAGAGATTAAAGCAGTTTGGGTACGAAAATTCTTAATGAGGTTAAAGTTTAAGGAACAAAGGTTAAAGTTGGAATGCAGAATTATAAGGATTTGATTGTTTGGCAAAAATCTCATTTACTGATACTTGAGATTTACAGGATTACTCGAAAATTTCCTAAAGAAGAACAATACATCCTTACTTCTCAATTAAAAAGAGCCTGTCTTTCGGTTGTTCTTACTATTGTAGAAGGTTGTGGGAAATATACCGATGCCGATACTGCTAATTTTTTTCAAACTTCATTAGGCTCGATACAGGAAACAGAATATTGTTTGTTGGTATCTAAAGAATTGGAATACATCAACAAAGAAGAATACACTCAATTAGAACAATCAACAGGTGCAATTAAAGGGATGTTAATCTCGCTCATTAAGCGAATTCGAGATAGAGACAAATAAAACTCTACATCGCACGGGCGACCCCGATTACACCCTACACTTTACGCTTTTAGCAATGTCAAATATAGTAGCAATAGTAGGACGCCCGAATGTGGGCAAATCAACGTTTTTTAACCGATTGATTAAAGAGCGTCAGGCCATCATGGATGATCAAAGCGGCGTAACGCGCGACCGCCATTACGGATACGCATACTGGACTGAGCAGTATTTTACAGTCGTTGATACAGGTGGCTATGTAGTAGGTTCGGAGGATGTTTTTGAAGGAGCTATCCGCGAACAGGTCGAAATCGCCATGGACGAAGCAGATGTCATTTTGTTTATGGTAGACAGTATGACAGGGCTCACGGACTTAGATAAGGATTTTGCGAATGTGGTTCGTAAGTCCAAAAAACCTGTTTTTCTGGTCGTAAACAAAGCCGAAACCCGGGATAGGGAAATGGCAGCGGCTGAATTTTATGAATTAGGATTGGGTGAACCGTATACTGTTTCTTCACAAACAGGGAACGGAACGGGAGATTTGTTGGATGACGTTGTCAAACATTTCAAAACGCCCGGTGTAGAAGATCCTGATGCTGGGATTCCTAAAATTTCCATCTTAGGCCGCCCCAACGTAGGTAAATCCTCTTTTCTGAACGTATTGACCGGTACTGAGCGAAGTATTGTAACAGATATAGCCGGAACCACTCGCGACGCCATTAATACGCGTTATAAAGCGTATGGCAAAGATTTTATTTTGGTGGATACGGCGGGTATTCGACGGAAGGCGAGGGTGAAAGAAGCTATTGAGTTTTACTCGACGCTTCGTTCGGTCAAAGCCATGGAAGAATCCGATGTGGTAATTGTGATGATTGATGCTTCTGCTAAAGGTTTAGAAGCTCAGGACCTTCACATTATCGGCATGGCACATAAAGCCAAAAAAGGGATTGTGATTATGATGAACAAGTGGGATTTGGTGGAGAAAGATTCCAAAACCTCAGACAAAATCCGTAAGGAAATGATTGAGCGACTTGCTCCAATGGATTATATGCCGATTATTTTCGCTTCCGTTCACGAAAAGCAACGGATTTTTCAGGTAATGGAAAAGGCGACGGAGGTATATGAAAATAAGTCCAAGAAAATTACGACTTCTAAGCTGAATGAAGTGATGCAAGTGGAGATTGAAAAATATCCACCGCCAGCGCATCGGGGTAAACATATCAAAATCAAGTACATGATTCAATTGCCTACCCCTTCGCCCACGTTTGTATTTTTCTGTAATCACCCCAAATATATCAAGGAGTCGTACGTACGCTATTTAGAAAACCGTATGCGCGAAAACTTTGGTTTTGAAGGAGTTGCGATTACGATATTCTTTAGAGAGAAATAAGTCAGTTTCGAGTTTACAGTTTGGGGTTTATGGGTTGTTTCTGCAACTAATTCACTCTAAACCCCAAACTGTAAACCTAAAAACTATTTCACTACTTTCAATTCTTTCACTAAGTCGGAGCCGCCGAGTTTTTCGATGCACCAAAGTACATAGCGAATATCCACGTTGATACAGCGTTTGTATTTTTTGTCAAAGACAATATCTCCCGACATTGCTTCCCAGTTGCCATCAAAAGCCAAGCCAATCAATTCTCCTTTGGCGTTCAAGACAGGACTACCGGAGTTGCCTCCCGTGATATCGTTGTTGGTAATAAATCCTACCGTTACATCGCCATCGCTATCGGCATATTGCCCAAAATCTTTGTTTTTATACAACTCCAGAAAGTTTTGAGGCAAATCAAACTCGTAATCTTTGGGTTTGTATTTTTCTATAATCCCCGTCAACGTGGTTTTGTACTTGTAATGAACTCCGTCGCGCGGGTCATAATCCTGAACATTTCCGTAGCTGACACGTAATGTACTGTTGGCATCGGGGTATTGAACCCACGAAGGATTCATTTCACTCAATCCTTTGATGTAAGTTCGAGAGAGTTTTTTATCAACTTCCTGAAAATCAGTTACAAATTTGTTGTATTTGGTGATGTAGTTTTTACGGAAGCTTTGAAAATACTTACACGCCCAGTCATTGGTGAGGGTTTCGTACGTTGGGTTTTCTAAAAACTTTAAAAACCGTTCTTTCGTAGAAAAATTGGAAGTCAGGTAGGTTTCCTGAGCAAATTTTTTGAACGATTCTTCTGGTGTGCCTGCCGAAAATTTACTCAAAATCTCGGCAATTACCTCCGGATGTTGGTTTTTGGGAATATCATTGTAAAATGCCAACAACGTTTGAGCAACGATTTTTTGGTCGGAAGGAAGATTAAAATCCTTAAAAACCTCGTCTGCATTGGCCTTGAAATTTCCCGTGATTTGACCGATTTCGCTTGTTTTATTATCTTTTAATACGCTTTCCAAGCGCGTCATTGAAAGCACAATCGGGGCTAAATGTGCCCCAAACAAGCCTTGGTTCAAATACTGAGGGTGCATTGCGTAGGGTTCATAAGCCGAATATGCTTTTTCCCAATCTGTAAACAGGTTTTCATATTCCGGTTTTCCCTTCGCCCATGTCTTAAATTGTTCCTCCTGTTGTACTTTTTGGTCATATACCTTCAGCTTTTGAAGTTGCTGTGTTTGACCGATAAAGTATTTCCAGTAATTGGCGATGTTGGCATATTCGGCCGAAAGGGCGAGTTTGGTGGCTACGTCTTTATCCATCTCTTCTTTCCAAGCCTTGAGACGAATATCGCGGTTTTTAACAATGCTCATATTCACCTTGTCAATGGCCAATTTGATTCCCATCGAAGATTCATACCGATTGGTACGGCCCGGAAAACCAAATACCATCGAAAAATCACCCGGTTTGATGCCTTTAAGCGAAACAGATAAGAATCTCTTGGGCGAGTACGGTACATTGTCTTTAGAATAAGTAGCGGGTTTGCCGTCTTTAGCGGTGTAAATTCTGAAAACGGAAAAATCGCCCGTATGGCGTGGCCATTCCCAGTTATCTGTGTCTCCGCCGTATTTTCCCACCGATTGAGGTGGTGCTCCTACCAAACGAATATCAGTAAAGCGTTCAAAAACAAGTAAATAATAAGCGTTTCCTTTAGCGAATTCTGTGACGGACGCTTCGTAATGAGTTCCCTCTTTGGCTTTGTTGGAGAGTTCGCTGCCCAATTGATTGACTTTAGCAGCGCGTTCTCTTTCTCCCAAACCTGTTAATTGGGGAATAATTTTATCGCTTACGTCTTCCATTCTCACCAATCTCCGTATCCAAAGTCCTTCAATAGGTTTTTCATCGGCATTCGTTCTAGCCCAAAAACCATTGTCTAAAATATTGTTTTCAGGGGTGGAATTGGAAGCAATGGCTTCATATCCACAGTGATGGTTGGTGAAAATCAAGCCTTTGTCAGACACGATTTCAGCAGTACAAAAACCGCCCATAGAGACAATTGCGTCTTTCAAACTTGCGTTATTGATGTCGTAAATGTCTTTGGCCGTGAGTTTGAAGCCCTGTTTTTTCATTTGGGCTTCATTTTTCCCGATAAGCGACGGTAGCCACATCCCTTCATCCATGGGATTGCCTGCCCAACTGAAGGTTAAACTCGTAAGGAGTACAAATAAAGTGATCCTGATTTTGGTCATGTTTGTTGTTGGAAAAATTAGAAAGAAGAAAAATACTACTATTGGTGTTTTCGATACATTATGGATTAGAACAGGAGTCCAAGTAAAATTCCTCCCAAAACAATGCCATAAGGGGGGATTTTGGTGAAATAAAGCAGAAATAAAGTGGCTAAAATGCAGATGACGGCTGTTGAACCTGTGGCGGTAGCCGTGAACATGCGAATAACTGCGGCCACCGTCAGTCCCACACTGGCCGCATTGATACCTTCCAGAGAAGCCCGGACGCCCCGGTATTTTTTGAGTTCGTTCCAAAAACGGTATACAAAGAATATTAAAAACGTACCAGGTAGAAAAATTCCCGCAGAAGCCGCTAAACTCCCCCATAATTGTCCTATGATTCCGTCAGAACGCATAGATAAGGCACCAATGTACGAAGCAATGGAAAAAACTGGTCCCGGAATCACCTGCGCCATGGCCATTCCCGTTAAAAATTCCTGTTGAGTCAAGTATTTTTTAAATTCAACAAACTCGGTGTAAAGCATGGGATTCAGCACTTGCCCACCGCCAAATACCAAACTGCCATTGCGATAAAAGTTTTCAAACAGGCGAATTGGCAGTGAGTGAGTTATTTTTCCTAAAACGGCGGCTATAATCAATACGCCCAACCACAGGAAAAAATTAGCCCATTCAATCCGAATTGGCGTTTTCTTCATTTTCTGTAAGTTGCGGTATTTGAGCGCTGTTACCACTGCCCCCAATGCAATGACAATAGGTGTCATGTAAGGCGAAGGGAATAAATAGGCAACAATGGCAGAAATAATCAAAATCAACCAGTGTATTCGATTTTTGATGACTTTAGCACCAATCGTAAACCCGCCATACGTCAGAAAACCGATAGCCATAGGTTCCACAAATCGCATGAACGAAAGCGATATCTGGTGTTTTTGAAGGTAATAGATTCCCAATGCGGCAAAGGTCATGACCAGCACGGCGGGCAATGACCATATCAATACGGTCAGGTAAGCCAAGCCGGGTCCTCCCATTTTGAAACCCAAGGCAGTAATTGTCTGTGTAGAAGTAGGACCGGGAAGTATTTGGCAAAGGGCTTGTAATTCAAGAAGTTCGGCTTCGGTAAGGTAGCGCCGTTTTTGTACAAACCGTTCAAGGAACATTACTAAGTGAACTTGCGGTCCCCCAAAACACGTCAAAGCTAACACCAACACATCCCTCAAAAAGATGATATATCGAATCCGTCTAACGGGTGGGTGTAAGAGTGATTCCGACAAGTTGTAAAAATGATTTTTCCTGTTCCTTCAGCAACGGAAAGGAGCAGGAGTTAGATTCTATGCTTTTTTCAAGCCCAATTCAATAAGTCGTTCGTTCAAAAATTCTCCTGCTGTCAAATCTACGTATAATTTGGGATGGTCAGCATCTATGCAACTCTCCAGACATGTCAAATCCATATCGGCACGTGGGTGCATAAAAAACGGGATAGAGTAGCGTGACGTATTCATTTTTTCGCGAGAGGGATTTACTACTCGATGAATCGTGGATTTGAGATTATGGTTGGTGAGCCGGTCGAGCATATCACCCACGTTAACAATGATTTGGTCGGGTAATGCCGTAATTGCAATCCATTTTCCATCACGGCGAAGTACTTCGAGGCCATCAGCACTTGCGCCCATCAACAAGGTAATCAGGTTAATATCACCGTGAGCAGCCGCACGTACTGCACCATCGGCTACTGTAGCTGGGTCAAGCGGGAAGTAATGCAAAGCTCGCAGGATACTGTCTCCATTGCGGACTTTTTCTTCAAAATAATCTTCCTGCAGACCTAAATAAACAGAAATGGCCCGTAAAAGCGTTTTGCCTGTATTTTCAAAGGTGGTAAATACTAAGGAAGTATATTCTTTAAATTCGGGAGTTTCTTCCGGGAAAATATTATGAGGCATTTCGCCTTCCGGCTCGGGCTGACCTACGTGATAAAACTCTTTTAAATCAGCTACTTTGAAACCTTTGGCTTTTTCGCGACCCTTTCCGATATAGCCGCGTTGTCCATTGAGTTCAAGAAATTCGTATTTCTTTTTTACTTCGTCAGATTGTTTGAAAAAAACCTGAACAAACTCATAAAGTTTGGTACGCAAGTCTTCGGTAAGTCCGTGATTTTTAATGGAAACAAAGCCGATATTATTAAATGCTGTACCCAAATCTTGTACAAATTTGGCTTTGTGCTCAGGGTCACCGGAAGTAAAATCGGATAAATCTAAAGACGGGATTTCGTCTAAAAGTGCAGTTTCTGACATGATTTTGAAAATTTGCAAGAGTGTTCAAACACCTAATGCAAAGTTTGAAAAAACAATTGGTTATTCAAACATCAAATAAATAGTTACTGTATGCGAAGTGAGTCGGCGAATGCCGCCGCTGGCAGCATTGGTGTCGTTGTTGCGAAATAAGTTGACAATGCCATGAGAAAAGCGAATTTCGGGAGAAAATTTGGTGTACGCCAAAAACTGTTCTAAACCAAATCCATAGTCGACGGTCAAATCTGTACTTTTCGTGTTAAGAAAATCTGATCCCTGACGCAATCGCTTACGAACGTTGGTTTCAAAGCCAAATGTCATTCCCCCAAACATGTACATACGGGTATTAGCTCGGCGTTGAGATTTGTATTTAAACAATAGAGGAATTTCTATCCAGGTGGCTTCGCGCAGTTCGCGACGAGTACTCCCTTTGGCAAACTCATACTCTACTGCCCGATCGTAGAGTGATACAGAAGGGGTAGTACGAATATCCCAATGCTCATTAAGATAGCCATTTATCACAAATCCCATTCTAAAACCTATTGTAGTAGGTGCGGTGATGCGGCTGGTAGTATCTTGGTTGAGAAAGGTATTATTATGAACAATATGAAAACGAGTGACAGGCAACGCAAAAAGAAAACCATAATGAATGGGCTTGTCATCGTAATATTCTAAATTTTTGCGATAGTAGCCGCCAGTTTGGGCATTAGCTGCTCCAATGAACCCATAAACTATCACCAATAATCCCAGAGCTATTTTTTGCCCACGTAAATTGAACAAATCCCGAAAGTGAGTGGTATGCATTTTGTGTTTTTAAAGCCAGCCTGTTCATAAACTTTCAAAAAGTCATTCCCGTCAGGAAATGCCTGTACCGATTCCGGCAGATAAGTGTAGGCGGATGCATCTTTCGACACTATTCGTCCGATAACTGGTAAAATGTAACGAAAGTAAAAGTTGTATAATTGTTTGAAAGGGAAAGTTTTCGGTTTTGAGAACTCTAAAACCACACACGTCCCCCCTGATTTAGTGACTCTGCACATTTCTGTCAATCCAGCAAGCAGGTTTTCAAAGTTTCTGACTCCAAAAGAAGCAATCACTGCATCGAAAGAATTGCTTTCCAAGAGTAAGTTGGTAGAATCTCCTGTTCTCAATTCTATGACATTTTTCATGCCAAGTTTCTTGATTTTCTCCCGTCCCACGGCTAACATTCCTTCCGAAATATCTACCCCAATGATTTTAGTTGGATTGAGCTTAAGTGCTTCGATGGCAAAATCGCCTGTACCGGTGGCTATATCCAGAATAGTTTGCGGTTTTTCTGCGCGGAGCAATTTAATAGCGCGTTTGCGCCAATAAAAATCAATTCCTGCACTGAGGAAGTGATTTAAAAAGTCGTAGTTGGACGAAACATTATCGAACATTTCAGCGATTTGTTCGCGCTTAGTAGCGGTTTTGTCTTTATAAGGTACTACAGTCATAGATGTATGAAGTCAGTAAAAAGTCTGCAAAGTTACAACCCATAGTTGGAAAACGCTTTGTAAGACTCAATAGTTTTGCGTAAAATTGTTATTCATACTTAACTCTTGTTTGAATGCTTGAGAAAATCGAAGAAATCCGTGACTATTTGTTTAAGTACCTTGAAGCGCGGGTGGATTTATTAAAAACAGAGGCACAGGAAAGCCTGGAGAATATAGTCATTCAAATTATCTACTTGGTTGTATTGCTCTTACTGGCCTCAATGACAGGCATTTTTGTATTTATGATGATAGCAGTTCTGCTCAATGAGTGGCTGGAAAGCCGCTATGCTGGCTTTGCTATTGTCTTTGGCGTTTTGTTGGTCTTAACTGGATTTTGGGTGAAAGCAGGAGGCTGGGTGCATCATATCGTTCGCCGATTGCTTTTCCAAGTTTTTAAAAAGAAGTGATTTTAATAATTCGTCCAGGATTGCCGCGCACAATTGCAAAATCAGGGATATTTTTAGTAATTACACTTCCTGCGGCAATCAGGCAGTGTTTGCCAATTGTCAAATTAGGCGTTACAATCGTACCTGCACCAATAATCGTTCCTTCGCCTACACGTACATTTCCGCAAAGTATAGCGCCGGGAGCAATGTGAGAAAAATCTTCAATAATGCATTCGTGATCAACAGAAGCTGAGGTGTTGATTATAACGTGTCTGCCAACTTGCACATCGGCTTGTAAGACAGCACGATGCAGAACAACGCTTCCTTCCCCTACCTTCACACTTTCGTCTAAAAGGGCCGCTGGATGAATAACTTTACCAAATCGGTGTTGAATAAAAGCCGCGACTTTTTGCCGAATGTGATTAGCACCAATAGAAATGATAAGTTGTTTCTGAGGCTCATAATCAGGGCGGTAACTCCCTACGACAGGAATCAGCCCCAATTCTTTCTTTGACAGGTCATCATCAAAAATTCCCTTTACTGAAACCTCGTTAGCTTGTAAGCAGCTGATTATCACTTTGGCGTGTCCACTGGCACCGTAGAGAAGCATAATTAAGTTTACAGTTTATACGGGGCCGCCCGTACGGTTTACAGTTTGTCAATAGTTAAAATACTGCAACTAATTGGTATTCAATGGTTTCCTTTGAATTTTTCCATCGTTGCACTTTGATTGGAATTGATTCCTTCTGATTTAAAGACCTTCGACAGTGTCATCCACAAAATTTTAACATCAAAAACAAAAGATAGATACTCAACATAGTAGACGTCATAGTCAAACTTTTGTTGCCACGAAATGGTGTTTCTGCCGTTTACTTGTGCCCAGCCCGTTATTCCGGGCTTCACTTCGTGGCGGCGGCTTTGGCGGTTATTATATAAAGGTAAATATTCCACCAACAGTGGCCGAGGGCCTACCAACGACATTTCGCCTTTTAAAACATTAATCAATTGTGGCAATTCATCTAAAGAAGTTTTTCTTACAAATGCCCCAACTGCGGTGAGCCGCTCGGCATCCGGTAATAAATACCCCTGCGCATCCCGTTTGTCATTCATCGTTTTGAATTTTACAATGCGGAAAATTTGCCCGTTTAAACCGGGACGCAATTGAAAAAAGAAAGGTTTACCATCATTGTAAACAGATAATAAAAGGGTAACAATGACCGTGACGGGCAACGTAATCAGGAGCAAAATGAAAGCAACGATTTTGTCAATCAGTGGTTTGAACAATTGGCGATACATTTTGCAAAGTTACGGATTCAGTTTCTGCAATCAAACGTCGATAAAGTACCCATTTGGCATTCCAAACATCTAAGGGAAAAAAATCGGCCTGAACTCGTTGTCGGGCAGCTTTACCGTGAAGTTGGACAACCGCGAAATTTTGAAGATAATACTTGATTTTTTCGGCTAAATCGCCCGCAGAGCGCGGTTGACAAAAAATACCTGTTTGGTTCTCAACGACGGCATCCTTCAAACCTGTTACGTTGGAGACAATAGCCGGTTTATTCATGGCAGCAGCTTCGAGTACAACATTGCCCAACCCTTCGCGATAGCTGGGAAGTACTAAAAAATCCATTAGGGCATAATATTCCAAAACACTTTTTTGATGTCCCAACCGAATGATACTGGAATCGTTATCTAATTTTTGCAGCAATTTTTGCGGTAATTTATCCCGTTCATCTTCTCCACCAATCAAAAGCAATTTCGCGTTGGGACAAGATTGTTTCACTATCTGCCATGCATCATATAGTTGCTGAATGCCTTTATCGCTGGCAAGTCGCCCTACAAATCCAACAATGGGTTGGTTTTCAGTAAGGTGATATTTGTTGCGAAGTTGTTCAATAGCAGCGAGGGCTACTTTTGAGGGATTAAAGCTATTTTCTGCATCTATACCATTACAACTGCCGTTGTGCATGACAGAAATTTTAGATGCTTGAACCAACTTCTTTTGGATAGCACTTTGGCGTAGCGAAGGACTGACTGCTATAACATGAGTTGCAAACAAACACATTGTCTTTTCAGCAAACCACCAACAAAGTCTACCCCAGAAGGTGGCTGTTTCCAAAGGTAACCCATGCATTTCGTAAATTCGTATAGGAATACGCTTGAGCCGAGCAGCAATCATTGTGAGAAAAGCTGCTTTGGGCGTATTTCCATGAACAATCTGAGGTTTGGTTGTGCCTAAGAAATAAATTAGTTCTCTTAAATTTAGGAATGAATGCCATAAATCAGTTTTGCGTCGAAAGGAGATTGGGTGGATCTGGATGCTGTTTCGCAAGCAAAATGCCTCTAAATCATTTCCATCATCGCTGTTCGATGAGGTTACTACGCTTAAATCGTAGCCATTTTGTTTCCAAAATTGCGCCTGACCTTCCACAAAACACAGTGACATTGGTACCGTAAAAGTCTGAACCACACGCATGGTATCAATTGTTTGGATTTAAGTAATCCGAGTACGTTGATTTTATAGACTATGTTTTTTTCAAAAAGTCACGAAGTAATTTTGCGGTGCTTATCAGTATTCCACCTAAAAAGGGAAATAATCGGCCTTTTGTCCCGTAAAAAGACCACAAAACGGTTATCCAGCCCCAACGGGCAGTCAGTTTTTTAGAAAAAGAAGGTGTTTCAAAATAATCTAAGAGAATGTCGGGTAAGTTAGCGTAACTGCTTTCATTATGAGCCCGAAGGAGTAATTCTTGATCTTCATTGCGTATATAGTCACGGTATTTCCAATGCTGAAACCAGTCTTTATGCCCACACCACGTAGGATGCGCTACTGAAATGGTTTTTAACCACGGTTGAGAAACAATTTGATGATGAGAAGTGGGGAAGATATGTTGCCTAACCTGTTTTCCTTCTTTGTTTACTACGCATATGGCAGTACCTACCAAATCAATTGTTGGATTGACTTCCAAAAAAGAGATTTGGTTTTTCAAACGTTCAGGGTACGACACGTCATCAGCATCCATACGGGCAATGTACGGTGTGTCAGTTAGTTGTATTCCTTGATTAAGCCTTGTTACAATGCCAAGGTGCAGGCCATCGCTTATGATTTTGATGCGGGTATCTTTGAAACTCTGCGCGATAGATGAAGTAGCATCAGTTGACCCGTCCTCCAGAATCAATAATTTCCAATCAGGATAGGTCTGATTGATAATAGAAGAGATTGCTCGCGCCAAAGACTCTTGCCCATTATATACGGGTAAAAGTATAGTTACTTTGGGTTGAGACATAATTCGTTTTTTAGGTTTGAATTACGCCTACATTAAAAGCTCGTGAAATAGGAGCGTGGTTGGCAGCTTCGATACCCGAAGAAATAATGCGGCGCGTATCAAGTGGATTTATAATTCCGTCGGTCCAAAGATGAGCAGCTGCGTAGTAGGGGTATAATTGCTCGTTATATCGGTCGGTGATTTCTGTTAAAAGCTCATTTTCTACTTCGGGTGCAATCGTTTGGCCTTTTGCTTTAAGCGTTGCTACCTGAATCTGTAACAACGTTTTAGCGGCCGAAGCACCGCTCATTACGGCCAATTTGGCGGTGGGCCATGCATAAATCAGGCGTGGGTCATACGCTTTGCCGCACATAGCGTAGTTACCTGCACCGTACGAATTGCCTATAATAAACGTAAATTTAGGAACGACTGAATTTGCTACGGCATTCACCATTTTTGCCCCATCTTTGATAATACCACCTTGCTCTGAACGACTTCCTACCATAAAACCCGTTACGTCGTGCAAAAAAACCAGCGGGATTTTCTTTTGGTTGCAATTCATGATAAAGCGAGTGGCTTTGTCAGCAGAATCTGAATAAATCACGCCGCCCATTTGCATTTCGGTGGCGGCATTGCTGCCTTTCTTTGCTTTCACCATCTTTCGTTGGTTTGCCACAATGCCTACTGCCCAGCCATCAATACGAGCATAACCACAAAGAAGGCTTTGCCCATACAGTTTTTTATATTCTTCAAATTCGGAATTGTCCACCATCCGCTCAATGATTTCACGCATATCATACGGCTTATTACGGTCGGCAGGAAGAATATCGAATATCTCGTCAGGGTTTTTTGTAGGAAGTGTCGGGGTAATTCTATCAAAACCTGCCGTAGGAGAATGGCCGATTTTATCAAAAATTCGTTTTATGGCATCTAAACAGGAAAAATCATCAGGGTATTTATTGTCCGTTACTCCCGAAATCTCGCAGTGAGTGGAGGCACCGCCCAAGGTTTCGGCATCTACGTCTTCGCCGATGGAGGCTTTGACTAAATAGGGGCCGGCCAGAAAAATAGAACCTGTTCCTTCAACAATCAATGCTTCATCGGACATGATTGGTAAATAAGCACCACCTGCTACACAACTGCCCATGATAGCCGCCACCTGCAAAATGCCCATAGAAGACATGATGGCATTGTTGCGAAAAATGCGTCCAAAATGTTCTTTATCGGCAAACACATCTGCCTGAAGAGGAAGGTAAATTCCTGCACTGTCTACCAGATATATAATAGGTAGGTGATTTTCAAGGGCAATCTCCTGTGCACGAAGGTTTTTCTTGGCCGTAATCGGGAACCAAGCCCCCGCTTTGACCGTGGCATCATTGGCCACAATCACACATTGTCGACCCGAAACTTTGCCAATTCCTATCACCACACCTCCCGAAGGACAGCCTCCTTCTTCGGCGTACATGCCATCACCCACAAAAGCACCGACTTCTATAAATTCATCTTCGTTATCAATTAAATAAGAAATACGTTCACGGGCTGTCAGTTTTCCTTTGGCTTTGTGTTTCTCAATATTTTTGGTTCCACCTCCAAGTTTGACTTGTTCATATCGCTGTTGCAGTTGATCCAGCAATTGCTGATGAAATTCGCGATTTGTCATAATTTGATGAAGATTAATTGACCCATTAGAGTCATTTTTTCGGAATACAAGTGGAAAAGTCCTTATTTAGGCAGTTTTTCGAGCATTTCTTTCAAGGTTTTATGCAATATGGGAGCGGTCTCAGGGCCGGCAGAATTTACTTCTCCATAATGAGCTTTGGGGGAATCATATAAATAAGGAGCCTCTTTGTCCCATTCAGATTTAGGAATGATATATCCCAATTCATCATTTGCTAACCCCAAAACAAATTTGTACTTGCCGGGCATTAAGTTACGCAGCGGAGGAGTTTCAATCGGTTCTGCCAATTTAAAGTCACCTTCTTTCGGCGTTTCTATTCCTCCACTGGCGATTTCCGGGTATAGTTCTCCGGGAATAGTAATAAAACTCACCTCGCCAATACTCAAAGCAGCTGTTTCGGTTTGAAAATGTGCCCAACTACTATATCCGCTGTCTATAATTCCCAAAGCAACTCCCAAGCGGAACAAAATATTTCCTACGGGCATTTCAAAGGTTTTGGCTATTAGATTTATGCCTCCTTTTACAGGCTCAGATTTTTCTAACGCATTTAGTGCCAGTAAAGCCAACGTAGTTCCTTGCGCTTCCGCCTTCTCGAAAGTAGCCCCTTCATAATAAACGTCTTTAAAAGGATCTTTGATTTTTACAGTCGGACGAGTAGTCATCAATCCGCCTACACAACCCGACGCATACAACACAATGCCTCCTAATCCTTTTTTAGCCAATTTTTTATCCGTATAAATTCCTTTTTCGATGCCTTCCCGTACATAATGCGGAAAATCAGACGTAATTAACGTATTCTTACTCCAGAGCGTTTCGGGATGATTTCCCCAAACCACAAATGCGCCCAGTGTAGAGTCGGATTTAGCATCAGTCGCTTGAAGAATATAAACACCCTTGTCTTTTACAATTGGTTTGCGGGTATCTATGTTGAGCGAGTCAGAACCCGTTAAGTCTTGGGCCACACGGAGATTGGCCGTTTTTAGATTTTTCACAGCTATTCCGATAGACTCGACAATCCTGTTTTCAACCCATTTCTCAAAAATAGGGTTTACTCCTCTCTTCAAAAAGCTATCTCCCCACAACCCGAGCATATCAGGAGCTTCGTGATTATGAGTGCTGCATATTATAGTATAGGTAATGCCGAATTTGTCGGCGAGTTTTTTGCGAACGTTAATGACGTTGTTATGAGGAAACCCGATTAAATCAATGGCTACTACCGCCAGTCGCGTATGACCATCATCTATCACCATAGCTCTTGCCCATAAATGATCATGAACACCGCTTGCGGCACGTTTTTTACTAAATCCTGCTAGCCAATAAGCATCAAATTTTTCATTCCCATTTTTGTCTTCAAAAGTATCGCCGTCTTCTTTATTATAGGCGGCATCATCATTTTTATCAAATCATTTTTCTGAAATTTCAGGTGTGATTTTCAAAGCAGCAAATCCTGCTTTATAAGTTACAGTATCTTTGGGTGCTTTGATGTTTAAGCTAAGTGAGTAATCGGGGTGACGATTACGACCATTATAGAATGCAAAAACTCCTAATAAAATAATAACCACTAAAATTGCCAACCCAAAGGCCGACCATTTGATTTTTCTCATAACCGATTGCGGAGTCTAATGATGAAGAGCAAATAAAGCGCAAAAAGTTTATTAATCAGGCAGTTTCATTAATATATTTATTAAAAGGTGCGCTGAGTTATAGGCCGCAGTTTTTTTGAAGTTATCAATACTTTCTTTTGCTTTACTGTCGGCTTTATCGCTCATACTTCTTATGATTAAACAAGGTACTTGCTGTTGCCAACAAAGTTGGGCTACAGCGGCACCCTCCATCTCTGTGGCATCAGCATTAAATTTTGAACGAAGTTCTTTCACTTTCGTTTCGGATGTAACAAACAAATCGCCCGTAACAATGGTACCTATTATTATATAAGGAGGCTTTGTTTGGTTTGCCACTATTTTAAAGTCGGTAGTTTGGACGGCTGATTTCGCAGAAAGCAGCAGTAAAGAATCTGCGGGAAAAAATAAAGGATTTAATTCACGGTTAATAGGATTACGAGTGTTTCTTGTGAAGACACTATCATTGGAAACTTGTCCATAATCATATTGTAATGTTTGCTTACCTATAACAATATCGCCCGGGCTTAAATCGGGATGTAAGCCCCCCGCAATTCCCGTAAAAATGACTCTCTTTGGGCGAAACTTCTGTAATAAAAAAGCTGTCGTCATGGTAGCATTTACTTTACCGATTCCTGTTTTTACAATAACTACGCGGTGTCTGCCGATTTTTCCGTAGTAAAAGGGGACGCCATGAACGATTTTGGTTTTGGGTTTTTGTAAAGACTGACGTAGTAATTCAATTTCTTCATCCAGTGCACCTACTAATGCAGTTATTGGTTTTTGATGATAAATCTGTGAGAAACCGGGGATGATTGCGAAAAAACTCAGTAGTAATAGCAGTTTCCAGCGTAAAAAAGACGTAGATATCATTGCAAGGAGGGTTAATAAATGCTTAATTGACACAAAATTGCAGAAAAACGTATTGCGGATTCTACTATTTTTGTAATTATTAGTTAACCCACTTTAACTTACGATGAAAGATACTGCCGAAAGAAAGCGTATTCATGCGCGTGCCGATAATAAAGGTTGGAAAAAATGGGGGCCCTATTTAGCCGAGCGTCAATGGGGTACTGTCCGTGAGGATTATAGTTATTGGGGAGATTCATGGGGATTTATTTCTCATGAATTAGCACGCTCGTATGCCTATCGTTGGGGCGAAGACGGTATTGGAGGAATTTCTGACAACAAAGGTCATATATGTTTAGCGTTCTCTTTTTGGAATCATGAGGACCCTATTATTAAGGAGAGGCTTTATGGTGTAACAGGGCCTGAAGGTAATCATGGTGAAGATGTGAAGGAACTGTACTATTATTTAGATAGTACTCCTACGCACTCGTACATGAAGATGTTATATAAATACCCGCAGGTTGCTTTCCCGTATGCGAAACTGGCAGATGAAAATCGTAAAAGAAATCGTCTTCAACCCGAATATGAGATTATAGACACGGGTATTTTTGATAATAATCGCTACTTCGATATTTTTATTGAGTACGCCAAGGCAGATGAAAATGATCTCCTCATTAAGATTACCGCTCACAATCGATACGAGGAAGATGCTCCTTTGACACTATTGCCTACATTATGGTTTCGCAATACTTGGTCTTGGGGATACGAGCAATTTAACTATAAGCCCATTTTAAACGGTATTGCTAATCGCCAGATAGAAATCAATCACCGCTTGTTAGGAAGATACAAGTTGTACTTTGAAGGTGCTGACGAATTGCTTTTTTGTGAAAACGAAACAAACACGGAGCGCATTTTCAGTAAACCCAATGCCTCACCGTATGCTAAGGATGGGATTAATAATTATGTTACAACGGGTAAAAAACAGTACATTAATCCTAATCATATAGGTTCTAAGGCTGCGGGACACTATAAGAAAATTGTTCCCGCAGGAGGAAGTGTAAGCGTTCGATTACGTTTTTCCAATCAGGCACACATCGCTAATCCATTCGCTGACTTTGACGATATTTTCAAATTAAGAAAAGAAGAGGCGGATGATTTTTACGATGATTTACAACAAAATGTAACTGACCCTGAATTGCGCTCTATTCAGCGGCAAGCTTATGCAGGAATGTTGTGGAATAAGCAGTTCTTTTATTATAATGTAAATGAATGGCTTAAAGGGGACCCTAAAATGCCTTTTGAGTTTAAGGGTCGTGCCTATCCACGCAACCTTACGTGGAAGCACATGTACACGGCGAATATCCTTTCCATGCCCGATAAGTGGGAATACCCGTGGTTTGCCGCTTGGGACTTGGCATTTCATACAGTAACGCTGGCTCGTTTAGACCCTTATTTCGCTAAAAGGCAATTGGCGGTTGTCTTACGCGAATATTATATGCATCCAAACGGGCAGTTGCCTGCCTATGAGTGGAACTTCTCAGATGTTAATCCACCCGTACATGCGTGGGCTACTTGGAAAGTGTATGAAATAGATCGAGAAATGAATGGGCAGGGGGATGTAGCGTTTTTAGAGCGTGTATTTCATAAACTGCTTCTCAACTTTACATGGTGGGTAAACAGAAAAGATGCAGAAGGTAATAACGTCTTTTCGGGAGGATTTTTAGGGCTTGATAATATTGGGGTTTTTGACCGAAGTGCTGAATTGCCCACGGGAGGTTATCTCGAACAAGCAGACGGAACGGGTTGGATGGCCATGTACACTCTTAATATGCTTCGCATTGCCTGCGAAATTTCTCTTGTACGACCGGCGTATCAAGACATGGCTTCTAAGTTTTTTGAACACTTCCTGCATATTGCTGCGGCAATGAAGTCACTTGGTGATCATAAAATTAGCCTTTGGGATGAAGAAGACCAGTTTTATTACGATGTCCTTCATGCTCCTGACGGCAAAAGCATGTTGTTGAAAGTTCGCTCAATGGTGGGTTTAATTCCACTTTTTGCTGTAGAAATTCTGGATGAAGACTTATTGTCTAAGTTACCAGATTTTAAAAGACGCATAGAATGGGTACTCACCAATCGTCCGGATTTGGCTTCGCTTATATCCCGTTGGCATGAGCCGGGGAAAGGAGAGTCTCATTTATTGGCATTGTTACGTGGACATCGAATGAAAATGCTTTTGAAACGTATGTTTGACGAAACTGAATTTTTATCAGACTATGGAATTCGAGCTTTATCAAAATATCATGACGAACATCCGTATGAATTTTTTGTCAATGGAGAGGTTCTTCGGGTTAAATACACTCCTGCAGAGTCTGACAGCAGTATATTTGGAGGTAACTCTAACTGGCGAGGCCCTATCTGGTTCCCGCTCAATTTTTTGATTGTTGATTCCTTGCTGAAATTCTATAATTATTATGGTGACGACTATGAAGTAGAATACCCAACAAATTCAGGAAATGTAATGACTGTTCGCGAAGCTGCCGTTTGTGTAGCCGAAAGACTCATTAATATATTTCGCCGCGATTCAAAAGGTAATATTCCTGTTTTCAGTTCGTCCAAACTATTTCAGGATGATCCTCACTTTAAAGACCTATATTTATTCTATGAGTACTTTAATGGTGATACAGGTGATGGACTTGGAGCTGCACACCAAACAGGATGGACGGGGCTCGTTGCTGATTTGATTGAGCAGACTTCTGTGCACAAAATCAAGTTTGGTACTATTCCTCAAATCGTAGAGACAAATGGAGAATAACTATATCAGGTTATTCATTATTCGCATAGAATCCTGTATTATTTAATATAAAGCAGGAAAAAACTTTTTAATCGTCCCGTAAGTTATTAGTCCTGCACCTATACGTAAAGCCAATGGAAGAAATAGACGAGCATTTGAACAGTGATTGGAAGCAGCTTTTGGATGTTTTAGAACAAACAATCGGAAAAAGACCTTCAGATTTAAATAGTGTACTGTTTTTAATAGGAGTACAAGAATTAGGAAGGGGCCCTATACTCTTTAATAAAGAGCAGAAACAGGATTTAATGCACATTGCAACGTGTAAAGTTCTTAGTCTTTCGGGGTTTTATCAATTAGAGGGCCTGGACAAGGATGGTTGGCCACACTGGCGACTGATTGAAAAACTGCCACATTTCAACTTAATGTCTCAGGAAACCTTACTGAAAATTCATGTAATTCGGTATTTTAAAGAAGAAGCCAAGGTTTTTTGAAATATAAACCATCTAATTGTCAATTGATTAGATGGTTTCCGAAATGTTTTTTTTAAATAGTAGACCCAAGCTATTGACTTTTATAAAAAAGAGCGTACCTTTGCACTCCCAAATCAAAAAAAGAGGGAGTGCAAAAAGAAAATAAAATTCCAAAGAAAAATAAAAAAAATATTTGGAAATAAGATTTAAAAATCAGACCTTTGCAACCCCAAACAACAAGAGAGGAAAATAAAAGTAAAAGGTTTTCCAGAAAAAGTTTTGAAAAATAAAAATCAAAAAAACATTTGGAAATAAGATTTAAAAATCAGACCTTTGCAACCCCAAACAACGAGAGAGGGAAATAAAAGTAAAAGCTAAGACAATTAATTAGCACAAGGTTTAGAGAAGTTCTAAACGTTAAGTTCTTTGACAGGTTGGTGAGAAAAATAACGACAAAGCGTGTAACAGTACAATTAAATGACTTTTATAGTCAATTTCAAATATTTACGATGGAGAGTTTGATCCTGGCTCAGGATGAACGCTAGCGGCAGGCCTAATACATGCAAGGCGAGGGGTTAGCAATAACACCGTCGTACGGGTGCGTAACGCGTATGCAACCTACCTAT
>Ga0247843_1003954_pt1 | contig 23036 bp, 24 predicted proteins | sample LaCruzMarch2017__FD_192420 | JGI IMG/M metagenome (GOLD analysis project Ga0247843, IMG submission 192420) | Freshwater microbial communities from meromictic Lake La Cruz, Castile-La Mancha, Spain - LaCruzMarch2017_8m | ecosystem: Environmental > Aquatic > Freshwater > Lake | place: Spain...
TCTGCCGGTCCATATCGTTCTAACGGTCCTTCTGGAGTTGGTGCACCAGCAGCTGGTGGTCCAGCACGTCCAGGTGGGGGTCGTCCACCACAACGTGGCGGCGCCGGTGGCGCATTCGGAAAAAATGCGAGCAAGAGTTCTAAGCGAAAGCCAAAGAGTAGAAAAGCGCTGCGCGATGAATTCGACAATATGCAAGCACCAAAACTTGGCGGCGCAGTTGTTCCGCACGGTGATGGATCAACTCCAGTACGTATGCGCCGCGGTGCATCTCTAGCTGACTTTGCCGACAAAATTGGTGCAGATCCGGCCGCATTAGTAGCAGCGCTATTCCACTTAGGTGAAATGGTTACTGCAACTCAATCAGTTGATGCTGATACTTTCGAAATTCTTGGTGCGCAACTCGGATATGACATTCAAATTGTTAGCCCTGAAGATGAAGATCGCGAATTGCTACAAGGTTTCGATATTGATTTAGGTGCAGAGCTTGCCGATCTCGATGCTGATTTACTTGTTGCGCGCCCTCCAGTAGTAACTGTTATGGGTCACGTTGATCACGGTAAGACTAGTTTGCTTGATGCAATTCGCAAGTCTGAAGTTCTAAAGACTGAAGCTGGTGGAATCACACAGCACATCGGTGCATATCAAATTCATCATGATCACGATGGCGTAAATCGCGCAATTACTTTCATTGATACACCAGGTCACGAAGCGTTCACCGCTATGCGTGCTCGTGGTGCGAAGGTAACTGATATCGCAGTTCTAGTAGTTGCAGCAGACGATGGCATCATGCCGCAGACAATTGAAGCGCTAAACCACGCTCAAGCTGCCGATGTGCCAATCGTGGTTGCAGTTAACAAGATTGATAAAGAAGGTGGGAACCCAGATAAGGTCCGCCAACAATTAACTGAGTACAACTTGATCGCTGAAGAGTACGGCGGAGACACCATATTCGTTGATGTTTCAGCTAAGGGTGGACTCGGAATCGATCAACTGATCGAATCAATCTTGCTAACAGCTGATGCGGCAATTGATTTGCGCGCAGTTGCCGAAGATGATGCTCGTGGTGTTGCGATTGAAGCGCACCTCGATCGTGGTCGTGGCCCAGTTGCAACAGTATTAGTACAACGCGGAACCCTGAAGATCGGTGATGCAATTGTTGCCGGTGGTTCATTCGGTCGCGTTCGTGCGATGCTTGATGAAGATGGAAACGCAGTTACTGAAGCTGGTCCATCGCGTCCGGTGCAGGTTCTTGGTTTCACTTCTGTTCCAAGTGCTGGCGATACTTTCCTAGTTGCTGACGAAGACCGTACTGCTCGCCAGATTGCTGAAAAGCGTCAAGCCGCAGAACGTAACGCGCAACTCGCTAAGGCTCGCAAGAAAGTCTCACTTGAAGACTTCATGGAGCAATCCAAGATCTCCACACTTAACCTCATTCTTAAGGGTGACGTTAGTGGTTCGGTTGAAGCCCTCGAAGATGCGCTTATGCAACTCGATGTCGGAGCCGAAGTTGATCTACGCGTTATTCACCGTGGCGTTGGTGCAATCACCAAGAGCGACATCACATTGGCATCGGCTTCAACTGCAGTTGTTATTGGCTTTAACGTTAAGCCAGAACCACAAACTGCAATCTTCGCTGATCAAGAAGGCGTCGAAGTTCGCTTCTACTCAGTTATCTATAACGCCATCGAAGAAATCGAACTTTCACTCAAGGGCTTGTTGAAGCCAGAGTACGAAGAGATCATTCTTGGTAACGCTGAAGTTCGCGAAATCTTCAAGTCTTCTAAGGCTGGAAATATCGCTGGTTCAATCGTTAAGGATGGCTCAATCCGTCGTAACGCAAAGGCACGTATTTTGCGCAACGGTGAAGTTCTGGTCGATGACCTAACTATTGATTCCTTGAAGCGCTTTAAGGACGATGCAACCGAAGTTAAGGAAGGCTTCGAGTGCGGTATTGGACTTGGCAATATGAAGGAAATTGCAGTTGGCGACATGATTCAGGTCTTTGAGATGCGCGAGAAGAAGCGCGCGTAGCCATGGGCCAATCACATCGCAGTCAAAAAGTAGCCGACCGCATCAAAGTGGTTGTGGCACAGTTGCTCGAGTCAAAGGTCAAAGACCCTCGATTAGGTTTCGTCACAATCACTGATGCGCGGGTTACCGGCGACCTGCAAAGCGCATCTGTTTTCTACACTGTTCTTGGCGATGAAGATCAACGCGCAGCTACTGCCGCTGCACTTGAAAGCGCCAAAGGAATGATTCGCTCAGCTGTCGGGCATGAACTTCAAACCCGCATTACTCCGAGCTTAGAGTTTCACTTAGATTCTTTGCCTGAAAGCGCACTCGAAATGGATTCGCTGCTCGATAAGGTGCGCGCCCAAGATGCCCAAGTTGCAGTGCTACGCGCGCAAGCAACTTATGCAGCTGGCGAAGATGCATATAAGCAACCAAAGAAAATTGCCGATAAACCCAAATTTGAAGCAGAAGAGTTGTGATTGCGCACGGATTTTTAGTAATCGATAAAGATCCAGCAATGACTAGCCACGATGTTGTGGCAATGGGCAGGCGCGCACTTAACACTCGCAAAGTAGGCCATGCCGGAACTCTTGATCCGATGGCAACTGGCGTCTTGGTTTTAGGCTTCGGTAATGGCACTCGGTTACTGCAATACGTAACTAATGGCGATAAGTCATATCTAGCAACTGTGGTTCTAGGCGCTGCAACTATTACCGATGATCACGAAGGCGAAGTAGTTTCGACTGCCGATGTTTCAGCAGTAACTGATGCTGCAATTGAAAGTGAATTAGCCAAAATGCGCGGCACTATTGCGCAACGACCAAGTTCAGTATCAGCGGTTAAAGTCGATGGCGAACGAGCGCATGCGCGAGTTCGTGCTGGCGAAGTATTTGAATTACCTGCACGCGAAGTAACTATTTCAAATCTAGAAATCCTAGAAATTCGCCGCGTAGAAAACCGCATTGAAGTTGATATTGACGTTACTTGTTCGGCTGGCACTTTTATTCGGGCAATTGCTCGTGATTGTGGCGCTGCCCTTGGCGTCGGGGGACACCTAAACAAGTTACGCCGCACACGCGTTGCCGGATTTGGGCTTGATCGCACAGTTTCAATTTCTGCCCTTAAAGCTCAAGATTTCACACCACTTACGATGGCCGATGTAGCGCGTGCGACCTTTGCGGTTCGCACAGTTAGCGCAGACGAGGCAACTGAACTTTCCTTTGGGCGAGCACTTGTTGCAAATTCCGATGATGAGATAACCGCTGCGATATCAGCAGCCGATGAAGTTTTAGCTTTATTGCAGAATAAGGAGGGCAAGGCACTTCCGATTGCAGTTTTTGCTGCAGTTAACTGAGGTGCCATAATTCGCACAATGAGCAATGTTGTCGTAATCGGAGTCTTTGATGGCGTGCATAAAGGCCACCAGAGCATTCTTGATCGCGCCAAAGAAATTGCTGCTGGACGCAAAATTATTGCGTTAACTTTTGATCCACACCCAACCACAGTCTTTGCGCCAGATCGAGCACCTACACTTTTGACGACTTTGGCTGATCGCGTCGTCTTGCTCAAGATTCATGGCGTAGATCAAGTAGCCGTTATAAAGTTTGATGAGAAATTTGCCGCCATGTCACCAGAAGATTTTGTAAATCAAATCCTGATTAAGCAGTTGGAAGCCGGCGACGTAATCGTGGGTGAGAACTTTACTTACGGCCATAAAGCAGCTGGAAATATCGAAACTCTAAAATCCCATGCAGAATTCAAGGTTCACGTTCTCGAATTACATTCAGAGGACACTGAACCAGTTTCTTCAACCCGAATTCGTACCGCCATTACAAAGGGCGATGTTGAAACAGCTCGACTACTTTTATCGAGGCCACATCGTCTAGATGGTGTGGTTGTTCATGGCGAAGCACGTGGTCGCGAAATTGGTTACCCAACAGCCAATCTAGGAAATCTTGATGGCCAAACTATTCCGGCCGATGGTGTTTATGCCGGCTGGTTAACAGTTGGAATTAATCGTTGGTCGGCTGCAATTTCAATTGGCACTAATCCAACTTTTGCAGGTGTTCGCGGTCGCCAAGTTGAGGCATATGCCATTGATCAAATTGGCCTTGATCTCTACGACCAAGATGCCACGATTGAATTCGGCTGGCACTTGCGCGAGACCTTGAAATTCGATGGCCTTGAGCCACTGCTCGAACAGATGAAGAAAGATTGCGAGCTGGCTCGAAAACTGACCGAGGCTTAGATTTCCCTTCAAGTCTGAGCGCGGGGATTAGCCCCGATTTCGCCCCTCACGCTCACGCTGGTAACCTTTGCCCTGTCCAACGAGAAGTAGAGCTTCCGTGTATCAAACCGGAAGCCATCGTGGCGGTAACTAATAAGGAGCGTCATCAAATGGCACTAACACCAGAAGTAAAGAAAGAAATCGTTGCTAAGTACGGCACTTCAGCTACCGACACCGGAAGCCCAGAAGCGCAGGTCGCTTTGCTTTCTAAGCGTATCGAGGACATCACAACTCACCTCAAGACCAATCCTCATGATCACCACAACCGTCGTGGTCTACTAATTTTGGTTGGTCAACGTCGTCGTATCTTGCAGTACCTTGCAAAGACAGATATTGCGCGTTACAGAGCGATTATCGAAAAACTCGGTATTCGCCGTTAATTTAGCCTGACTCCACCGAGGGAAATGGTCCTCGGTAGTGGTTTCCGCAGATCCTGCGTGAACTTCGATCGAAGATTCATTACTCCCTTGATGCGTGTAGTCAAGAACAGGAGCGACCCATGGAGGGTCAAGACGTAACATCAGCCGTTGCCGTAATCGACAATGGAAAGTTTGGAAAGAAAGAGATCCGTTTCGAAACCGGACGACTAGCTCGTCAAGCAGCAGGCGCTGCAGCGGTTTATATGAACGACGAAACAATGATCTTCTCAGCAACTACCGCGTCAAAGTCACCGAAGGATCAATTCGATTTCTTCCCTTTGACGGTAGATGTTGAAGAAAAAATGTATGCAGTTGGTCGTATTCCAGGATCATTCTTCCGTCGCGAAGGACGTCCATCAGAAGATGCGATTCTTACTTGCCGTTTGATCGATCGCCCATTGCGTCCATCATTCGTAAAGGGACTTCGCAATGAAGTTCAAATCGTTATCACTGTAATGGCACTTGATCCTGATCATATGTACGACGTACTTGCGATCAATGCGGCATCAATGTCAACACAATTAGCTGGTCTGCCATTCTCTGGCCCAATCGGTGGCGTTCGCGTTGCTTTAATTGATGGTCAATGGGTTGCTTTCCCTAATCACTCAGAGGTTGCAGACGCTGTCTTTGACATGGTTGTTGCTGGTCGCGTAATTGGTGACGATGTTGCAATCATGATGGTTGAAGCCGAAGCTACTTCTAAGACAATTGAATTAGTTAAAGCTGGTCAAGGTGCACCAACTGAAGAAATCGTTAGCCAAGGTCTTGAGGCTGCAAAGCCATTCATTAAGGCACTTTGCGATGCTCAGCTAAAGGTTGCAGCTAAAGCTGCTAAGCCAACTGCTGAATTCCCAGTGTTCCTTGATTATCAGTCAGATGTTTTCGAAGCAGTATCTGCTCATGCATCAGCTGATCTTGCAAAGGCGCTAACTATCGCTGGCAAGCAAGAGCGCGAAACTGCAATTGATGCAATTTCAGTTTCTACCAAAGAAACTGTTGGCGCAGCTTTTGAAGGCCGCGAGAAAGAAGTTCCTGCAGCATTCAGGTCACTAACTAAGAAGCTAGTTCGTCAGCGCGTATTGCGTGACAAGATTCGTATCGATGGTCGCGGTCTCCGCGATATCCGTGCGCTATCTGCTGAGGTTGAAGTTATTCCTCGCGTTCACGGTTCAGCAATCTTCGAACGTGGCGAGACTCAGATCTTGGGTATCACCACTTTGAACATGTTGAAGATGGAACAACAGTTAGATACTTTGAATCCAGAAAATCACAAGCGTTACATGCACAACTACAACTTCCCACCATATTCAACTGGTGAGACCGGTCGTGTTGGTACACCTAAGCGTCGCGAAATCGGCCACGGTGCTCTAGCTGAACGCGCATTGATTCCAGTTCTTCCAACTCGCGAGGAATTCCCATATGCAATTCGTCAAGTATCTGAAGCACTTGGTTCAAACGGTTCAACTTCAATGGGTTCTGTTTGTGCATCAACGCTTGCAATGCTTAACGCTGGTGTGCCCCTAAAGGCGCCAGTAGCTGGTATTGCAATGGGTCTGATCTCAGATGATGTTGATGGAAAAGTTGAGTACGTAGCTTTGACCGATATCTTGGGTGCAGAAGATGCATTCGGCGATATGGACTTCAAAGTTGCCGGAACTAAAGATTTCATCACAGCACTTCAACTAGATACCAAGCTCGACGGTATTCCTGCTTCAGTTCTAGCTGGCGCACTTCTTCAAGCAAAGGAAGCGCGTCTTGCGATTCTTGATGTTATGAACGAAGCAATCGATGCCCCAGATGAGATGAGCCAATACGCTCCTCGTATCATCTCGGTCAAGATTCCAGTTGATCAAATTGGTGCAGTAATCGGGCCTAAGGGCAAGATCATTAACCAGATTCAAGATGAAACTGGCGCTGAGATCTCAATCGAAGATGACGGCACAATTTATATCGGTGCAACAAACGGTCCAGCTGCTGAAGCTGCTCGTGCACAAATCAACGCAATTGCAAACCCACAGATGCCAGAAGTTGGCGAGCGTTACTTAGGTACGATCGTAAAGCTTGCAGCATTTGGTGCCTTCGTATCTCTGATGCCAGGCAAAGATGGTTTGCTACACGTATCGCAGATTCGCAAGATGCATGGCGGAAAGCGCATCGAAAACCTTGAAGAAGTTATGAAGGTTGGCGACAAGATTCAAGTTGAGATCGGTGAGATTGACCCTAAGGGCAAGCTTTCATTGGTTCCAGTACTTGAAGACGGAAGCGTTCCAAGCGCAGAATAATGTCAGTACGTAGAACTGTTCTACCTAGCGGTCTGCGTATCGTTACTGAAGAAGTATCTTCGGTACGCAGCGCCGCGGTTGGAATCTGGATCAACATAGGCTCACGTGACGAAACCCCGGCAACTGCTGGGGCTTCTCACTTTCTAGAGCACCTACTTTTCAAAGGCACCTCATCACGAACTGCGATGGAAATTTCATCTTCTATTGAAGCAGTTGGTGGCGAGATGAACGCCTTTACTAGCAAGGAATACACCTGCTTCTATGCCCGAGTAATCGATAACGATCTACCAATGGCAATTGAAGTTCTTGCAGATTTGATTACTTCTTCACTTGTGACAGCTGCCGATGTTGATGCGGAGCGCAAGGTAGTTCTCGAAGAAATCGCAATGCGCGATGATGATCCGAGCGATTTAGTGCATGATTTATTTAGCGATACTTATTATGGCGATATTCCATTGGGCCGGCCAATTCTGGGAACCGTTGAATCAATCAAGGGCATGAGTCGCAATACCGTTTTTAACTACTACAAGAAGAAGTATTTGCCCGAAAATCTAGTTGTAGCAGTTGCCGGAAACATTAAGCACAAGAAAGTTGTCGCGGCGATTGAAAAAGCTTTGTCCCGCGATGGCTATCTAGATAATCACGCTGCACCTGTATTGCGCGAAAATACCTTGGTTAAGCCACGCAATCAGCAGGCGGTCGGCAGCATTTATCGCAAGACCGAGCAATCCCATATGTTCTATGGTCTAGAAGGTGTTGCGCGCAGCGACGAACGTCGATTTGCAATGGGTGTTATGGCTTCAGCTCTAGGTGGCGGAATGTCATCTCGCTTGTTCCAAGAGATTCGCGAAAAACGCGGGCTGGCCTATTCGGTTTATGCCTACGCCCAACAATTCGCTGGCACTGGCGTACTTGGTTTCTATGCCGGTTGTAATCCAGCTAAATCAGTTGAAGTTATTGAAATCATTCAAGAAGTTCTAGCTGATGTCGTTGATCATGGTTTGACTCACGAGGAAATCGATCGCGCTAAAGGCGCTGTACGTGGATCGCTAGTTTTGAGCCAAGAAGATACTGGATCGCGCATGAGCCGAATTGGCAAGAGCGAGATCGTTTACGGCGAAATTATGAGTTTTGATGAGATTTTGAAATCTATTGCCCGCGTAACCCCCGAAGAAGTACGGGCTGTTGCCAGCGAGTTCTTGATCAAATCACCTACGCTTGCCGTAGTGGGTCCGCATAAGGACTTACGTAAATTTGAAAAAGTACTTCGCAACGGGGGATCTAAATGATCAAAGTCGGTGTTCTAGGCGCGAAAGGTCGCATGGGCGCTGAAGTTGTGCGCGCAATCAACGATGCCGACGGCCATGAATTAGTTGCTGCCCTTGATCTGGGCGATTCACTTCAAGAGTTAATCAAGCACGGCGCAGAGGTCGTTGTTGATTTCACGACGCCAGATTCAGTGATGGCTAATTTAGATTTCTTAATTGCAAATGACATTAACGCAGTAGTTGGCACCACAGGTTTTGATGATGCCAAGATCGCGAAGGTAGCTGCAGACTTAAAGGCGCATCCTAAAGTTGGCGTTTTAATTGCACCAAACTTTGCCATCGGCGCAGTGCTGATGATGGAGTTTGCTGCAAAGGCGGCCCGCTACTTTGAATCAGCTGAAATTGTTGAACTTCACCACCCTGCAAAAGTTGACGCCCCAAGTGGCACTGCAGCTCGCACTGCGCAGTTAATGAGCGATGCTCGCAAAGAGGCCGGCTTAGCCGCGATGCCAGATGCAACGCACACCGCACTAGATGGTGCACGTGGTGCAATGGTTGGTGATGTGCCAGTTCATTCAGTTCGCGTGCGCGGGCTAGTTGCACACCAAGAAGTTATCTTGGGCGGTCTAGGCGAAACGTTAACTATTCGCCATGACTCAATTGATCGTGCTGGTTTCATGCCCGGCGTACTACTAGGCGTTCGAAGTGTTGTAAAAGTTCCAGGCCTGACACATGGCCTAGATAAGTTCATGTAAGGGGAGCGACAAATGTCTAAAGATCAGATTGTTATGTACGGAGCTGACTGGTGTGGCGATTGTCGTCGCTCTGAGCGTTTGCTAAATGAACTTGGTGTCGAATGGACCAAGATCGATGTTGAAGCAGATTTAACTGCAGCTGACAAAGTCATCGAGATCAATGGTGGCGCTAAGTCAATTCCAGTAATCGTTTTCCAAGATGGCACACATTTAACTGAGCCATCAGATATCGCTCTTACTGAGAAGTTAAAGTCACTCTCAATTATTTAAGTTATAAAGTAGCGCGGAACTTAGCGCTGCCGATAGAACCACGACTGGAAACGGTGCTTTTAAAAGCAACGCCAGAATTGCAACTGATAGACCCAGCAATCGATGGTCAATCATTAACTTACTTTTCTCAGTAAATGATTGCACCGCAACGAGCGCGCTTAATAGCGCAATTGGAATTAGCGAATTTACTTTCTGAATCCTTGGGTGCGATAGCCATTTCTCTGGAACCGAGTGACCGCTATATTTCAAAGCAAAGGCAATCGCACTGGTACCGAGAACTGCAATCCAATATTGGTTCACTTGCGTAACCCCACAGCCACAGCAATAAATGCAGTTGCGATAATCGGCAAGCCTGCAGGCAAGATTGGAGTCATCGCGATTGCAAATACTGCGCAACCAATTGCTAGTGCGCGATCGCTATTTGTTTTAAGTCGCGGCCAAACCAAACCTAAGAAAGCGGCCGGAACTGCTGAATCTAAACCCCAAGCACGAATATCACCCATTGCTTGTGCGCCAAGTGCGCCAGCTAAAGTGAATAGATTCCAAAAGATAAATACCCCAAAACCAGTTAACCAAAAGCCTTGGCGCATGGCTTCAGGGCTGCGCACTTCTTGGCCTAGTGCAACGCCAGTTGATTCATCGATAGTTATTTGTGCCGCAACAATTCGTTTAAAACCTTTAACTTTTAACCGTGGCGCCATGATCACGCCATATAGACCATTACGAATTCCGAGTAGGGAAGCAGTAGCTATTCCACTAAGTGCAGTTCCGCCAGCACCCAAAACACCGACAACTGCGAATTGTGATGCACCCGAGAATGTCAGCAGTGAAAGCAAGCAACTTTGCAAAACGCTAAAGCCATTGGCCACAGCTGCGGCGCCAAAAGCCACGCCATATGCACCAACGGTCAACGAAACGCTGAGCGAATCGCGAAGGGTGGGCCCATTAATTGATGAGATTCGGTTCACTTTGGACACGCGGACATTCTGCCTTAGAAATCCACAACCGCGCGCAGGTGGCTAGATAGGGTCGCCTCATGAGCACCGAATCAACGCGCACCAGCGAGATCATCTTCCGAAGCGACATGACTGTGGAGCTGGTTAAAGCCAGCGCCAGTGATGCCGATGTCATTTGGGCAGCGCGCGTATCGACTGCAGGCGAACAATCACTTGATGAGATCGGCGAAGACCCAGCACGTTCGGCCGGGTTAATTAATTATTTAGCGCGCGAACGTCACGGTTCACCATTTGAACATACTTCGATGACGTTCTTTATCTCAGCACCAATTTTTGTATTCCGTGAATTCATGCGCCACCGCATTGCTTCATACAACGAAGAGAGCGGTCGATATCGCGAACTCTCACCAGTTTTTTACATTCCAGATGCTGATCGTAAATTAATTCAAATTGGTAAAGCTGGCGCTTATACGTTTGTTGATGGCACTAAAGAACAACTCGACATTACCCAAGCGGCAATGAAAGAGGCTTACACCTTGGCTTACAAGCAATACCAAGTGATGCTCGATGCTGGTATTGCTCGCGAAGTTGCTCGCGCAGTTCTGCCAGTCGGTCTTTATTCATCGATGTATGTAACGATGAATGCCCGCGCATTAATGAATTTCTTATCGCTGCGTACTGCCCGCGAGGGGTCGCATTTTCCAAGCTACCCACAACGCGAAATTGAGATGGTGGCTGAGAAAATGGAAGTCGAATTTGCCCGATTAATGCCATTAACGCATGCTGCTTTCGAGAAATCGGGACGAGTTACGCCTTAAAAACGGGTAAGGTTACGCGCATGGCAATCGACGCTCCATTCGGCCGCATGATTACGGCAATGGTGACCCCATTTAATAAAGATGGCTCGGTCGACTGGGATGGCGTAGCAAAGTTGGCACAACACTTAGTTGATAACGGCCATGATGCAATTGCAGTAAATGGCACAACCGGTGAAGCACCAACTACTAAATCTTCTGAGAAGATCGAAATCATTAAAGTTGTTAAATCTACAGTTGGCCCAAAGATCAAAGTCATCTCTGGTGCTGGTGACAATGAAACTGAGTATTCAATTAATCAAGCTAAGCGCACTGCCGAAGCTGGAGCTGATGGCTTACTAGTTGTAACTCCTTATTACAACAAGCCACCACAAGCCGGAATCGAAGCGCACTTTAGAGCAGTAGCTGATGCAACTGATCTACCTTTGATGATGTATGACATTCCAGGTCGCACTGGTGTTGAAATCGAATCCGACACAATCGTGCGCTTATTCGAACATAAAAATATTGTGGCGCTAAAAGATGCCAAAGGAAATATCGCAGCAACTTCTTGGGTAATTCAACGTTCCGGAATTCCGGTTTACTCTGGTGACGACATTTTGAATTTACCTTTCTTGTCAGTTGGCGCAGTCGGATTCGTTTCAGTTTGCGGTCACACAGTTGGTAAAGATCTCAAAGCAATGCTTGATGCTTGGTTTGCTGGCGACTCAGGTCGCGCTCTAGAAATTCATCAGAAATTGTTACCAGTATTTACTGGCACTTTCCGCACCCAAGGTGCGATCCTCACGAAAGCCGCGCTCAACCTGATGGGACTACCTGGCGGCGTCACTCGACTTCCATTAGTAGATGCAACCGAAGCTCAGATTGCGCAACTGCGCGAAGATCTGCGTGCCGGTGGCGTCGCTGTTTAATCTATGAATCATCCACATCCCGATTTAGGTCTGCCTAGCAAGTTAGTTGCTGGGGGACTACGCATTGTTGCCCTCGGCGGTTTAGCTGAAATCGGTCGCAACATGACCGTCTTTGAAACTAACGGCAAGTTATTAATTGTTGACTGTGGTGTTCTATTTCCTGAAGAAAATCAACCAGGTATTGATTTGATTTTGCCGGACTTTTCCTACATTCGCGAGCGACTAAATGATGTGATCGGCATTGTTTTGACGCATGGCCACGAAGACCATATTGGCGCTGTTCCTTACCTACTGCGCGAGCGCGGTGATATTGCAATTTATGGCTCAGCTTTAACGATTGCTTTGATCTCAGCTAAGTTAAAGGAACATCGAATTTCGCCACTTACGCGCGAAGTGAAAGAGGGCGATATCGAAGATATTGGTCCCTTCTCAGTTGAGTTCGTAGCAGTTAACCATTCAATTCCAGATGCACTAGCAGTTGCGATTCACACTAAAGCGGGCACTGTTCTGCATACTGGTGACTTCAAGATGGATCAGTTGCCACTTGATGGTCGCGTTACCGATCTACCTGCTTTCGCTCGTCTAGGAGCTGCCGGCGTAGATATCTTTTTGGTGGATTCAACGAATGCCGATGTGCCAGGTTTCATGCCGTCAGAGCGCGAGATTATGCCTGCGTTAGATCGAGTATTTCGCACCACCAAACGTCGCGTTATTACTGCAACATTTTCTTCACACATACACCGCGTGCAACAGATTATTGATACTGCTCACGAACATAAACGAAAAGTTGCTTTCATCGGTCGCTCGATGGTTCGAAACATGAAGATCGCGCAAGATATGGGTTTTCTTAATGTGCCAGATGGCATTGTCTTTGATGCTAAAGATCTAGATGCATATGACGATAACGTCGTATTGATTTGCACTGGCTCGCAAGGTGAGCCACTTGCGGCTCTTTCGCGCATGGCAAATGGTGATCATCAGATTCGAGTAGGCGAAGGCGATACCGTAATTCTGGCGTCATCATTGATTCCCGGCAACGAAAATTCAGTCTTTAGAATTATTAATGAACTAACTCGTTTTGGTGCCAAAGTGGTTCATAAAGGCAATGCCATGGTTCACGTTTCTGGCCACGCAGCTGCTGGCGAACTGACCTATTGCTACAACGTTGTTAAACCAAAATATGTAATGCCAGTTCATGGTGAATGGCGCCACTTGCGAGCTAATGCTGAATTAGCAATTGCAACTGGAGTTCCGCGCAAGAACACCATCGTGATTGAAAATGGCATTGTGGTTGATTTAATTGATCATGAAGCACAAGTAGTTGGCAGCGTTCCTTGTGGTTTTGTTTATGTTGATGGTCAAAGCATTGGCGATATAACCGAAGATTCGTTAAAGGATCGACGTATCCTGGGCGAAGAAGGTTTCATCTCAGTTGTTGTAGTAATCGATGCACAAAGTGGAAAAATTGTGGCCGGCCCAGATATTCATGCGCGTGGCTTTAATGAAGATGAGTCACTCTTTGACGGCGTTAAATTAGAGATTGAAAAAGCATTGACCCGTGCAGTTGCCGATGGCATCAATGGCACACATCAACTATCCCAAGTTGTACGTCGCACCATTGGTAGTTGGGTGGGCGGAAAACATCGCCGTCGCCCAATGATCGTTCCGGTGGTCATCGAGGTTTAGCGCGGCGCGCCTGACCTATCGGGTTTTAGTAAACCTTTAGGCTTAGGTAGTTATGGCAAAGAAAAAAACACGCGCAAAAACAAGCACAAAAAGTGGCGGCATCGGCAGTTCAATCCTGCGTGGGCTAGCTGCGATTTGGCGCGGACTCGCTAAATATTTAGGCAAGTCGATTCGCTTCGTTGCCAAAGGAGCTAAAGATTTAGACCCAGCTCATCAACGCGATGGTTTTGCTTTCCTGCTCTTACTTTTGGCCTTGATGGCTGCTGCCGGAACTTGGTTTGATGCCGGCAACATCGTTGGCCGCGCTCTAGCTAGTTTCTTCTACGGCGGCTTTGGTCGCATCGGAATATTTACGCCGTTAGTTCTTGGCTACTTTGCTTTCCGCTTATTCCATTCACCGCAGGAAAAGGCAGCAACGGGCCGAATCGTGGTGGGCACTATTGCGCTGTTGCTAAGCACAACCGGAATTGCCCACCTGCTAAATCAATCTGAAGGCACCGGCATCACTGCAATGCATAACGGTGGTGGCTGGATGGGTTACGCGACTTCACAACCGCTAGTTGTGTTGATGACAGATGTATTGGCTTATCCAGTTCTAATTCTGCTTTTCTGTTTTGGCTTATTAGTCACTACTGCAACACCTGTTTCTTCAGTAATTGTGCGCATTAAAAACACTGCTACTTGGTTGAATTCCAAGCGTCCCGATCGCAGCGAAGAAGAGTTTGAAATTACTGATACGCCGCCATTTGAAACTCCAGTAGTTGCCGAATGGAATAAACACCAAGATGACGAAGAAGAGTTAGACGAAGAGAGTTTTGACGAAGAATTTACCGTCGAGGTTCCAGTAGCCACAATAATTCCGCCAGCGGCAGTGCCAGTTGCAGCCAGCACCGCTAGACCTGAGCAATTGATGCTTTCTAGTGATGCGGTTTATGAACTGCCATCTCAAGATCTATTGCGCACTGGGCCAGCTGCAAAAGCTAAAAGCAAAGCTAATGAAACCGTAGTTGCTGCCCTAACTGAAGTTTTCTTACAATTTGAAATCGATGCACAAGTAACCGGGTTCATGCGCGGTCCAACAGTTACGCGATATGAAGTTGAGCTCGGAAATGCAGTCAAGGTAGAACGAATTACTGCACTTTCAAAGAATATTTCATATGCAGTAGCAAGCAGCGATGTGCGTATTCTTTCACCGATTCCTGGTAAGTCTGCAGTCGGAATCGAAATCCCAAATGCTGATCGTGAAATTGTGGCACTCGGCGATGTGATGCGTTCAAGCGTTGCTGGCCAAGATCATCACCCAATGTTGGTTGCTCTCGGTAAAGATGTCGAAGGTAACTTTGTTTGCGCAAACCTAGCCAAGATGCCGCACTTATTGGTCGCCGGTGCAACTGGTGCAGGTAAGTCTTCGATGATCAATGCCATGATTGTTTCGATTCTAATGCGTTCGACACCAGATGAGGTGCGTCTAGTTCTAATCGACCCTAAGCGAGTTGAATTAACCGCTTATGAAAACATTCCGCACTTGATTACCCCGATTATCACCAACCCTAAGAAAGCCGCAGATGCGCTTACGTGGGTAGTTCGCGAGATGGATCTACGTTACGAAGATTTAGCAACATTTGGTTTCCGTCACATTGATGATTTCAATAAATCTGTGCGCGCCGGCAAAGTCGTGCCACCACCGGGCAGTGATCGCAAGATTGAGCCGTACCCATATTTACTTGTAATTATTGACGAACTTGCTGACCTCATGATGGTTGCTGCGCGCGAAGTTGAAGAATCTGTCGTTCGAATTACGCAATTAGCTCGTTCGGCCGGTATTCACCTAGTACTTGCAACGCAGCGACCATCTGTAGATGTTGTGACAGGTCTAATCAAAGCAAACGTGCCATCACGTTTATCTTTCGCAACTAGCTCGCTGGCCGATAGTCGAGTAATCCTTGATACGCCAGGAGCTGAAAAGTTAGTCGGCCAAGGCGACGGACTCTTTATTCCGATGGGCGCTAGTCGTGCAATACGAATTCAAGGCGCCTATGTTTCTGAGCGCGAGATTGAAGCAGTAGTGGGCCACGTTAAGAAGCAACTGGCACCCCGTTACCGTTCTGATGTAACTGCGCCACCTGCTGCAACCAAGATGGTTGATAAAGAAATTGGCGATGATTTAGATATTTTGCTGCAAGCAATCGAGCTCGTAGTCGGTACGCAATTTGGTTCAACTTCAATGTTGCAACGCAAACTTCGCGTGGGCTTTGCTAAAGCTGGTCGCTTGATGGACCTCATGGAGTCCCGCGGAATCGTGGGCCCATCAGAAGGTTCCAAGGCGCGCACCGTGTTGGTAAAGCCCGACGAACTTGATTCAGTTCTGGCAACAATCCGCGAATACTAAACTTTTAGTAGCCCCTAAGTGCTGAGCATGGGGTGAGAAGTAGGGCTATCTCTTGAAAAGTTTACCTGATGGCTACCCAATTTCCACTACATGGGGCTAGCCTTATCATTGTTGGTTTATTCGGCTAGCTTAATGAGGATTTAAAATGTCCCTTGGTGCGATGATTGCTAAAACACGCACTGACGCGCGCCTCACAGTTGACGAACTCGCAAAGCTGACAAATATTCCAACAACCTTGTTGCGCGATATGGAAAACGATAATTTCGCAAAGTGTGGCGGCGAAACTTATGCCCGCGGTCACTTGCGCAATATTGCCGCCAAAGTCGGAGTAGATGAGCGAATTTTTCTAGATTTATTTGAGACCGAAGTTACCGCGCCGGCAAAGCCAATTCGTGAACTCTTAAATGAGAATAACGTCACGATGCCGTATCAAGAGCCTAAGCGAATTTCTTGGAAAATTCTTGCAGCAGGATCAGCAGCTGTTCTGATTCTCTTCGCGGGTGCTCAAATTTTTTTTTTAGATTCTGAAAACGCAAATGAACCCGAAATAGTTTTAACTACAGCAGCTACTCCATCTAGTTCAGCTGCTGAATCTGCTGCACCAAGTAACGCTGCCTCGCCAGAAACGACTAGTACATCTACTGTTTCAGGTCCAGCAGGAGTAAACATTGAATTAGTCGCAAGCAGGGGAGCCACTTGGCTTTATGCTACAAATGAAAATGGCAAAGTTTTATTTTCGGGCATGATTCGTATGGGCTATAGCAAAAACTTTATCCAGCCAGAACAAGTTAATTTAAGAGTAGGCAATGCAGGCGGCGTAGATATCTCAGTAAATGGCGAGAAAGTCGGCTCAGTTGGCGCAAATGGAGAAGTAGTAAACCTTACATACAACGCTGACTAGCTAAATAAAGTAAGATCAGCGCAATGAAGCGCACGGTAGCAGTCGTAACTTTGGGGTGTACCCGTAACGAAGTCGACTCCGAAGAACTTGCTGGGCGTCTCTTAGCCGATGGCTGGACCTTAGTTGACGATGTTGAATCAGCCGAAGTTGCCCTCGTAAATACCTGCGGCTTTATCGAGTCAGCTAAAAAAGATTCAGTTGATGCGCTTCTAGAAGCTAACTCACTTAAAGGTCATGGCGTCACTCGTGCGGTAGTTGCAGTTGGTTGCATGGCTGAGCGCTATGGCGCCGAACTAGCAGCAGCGCTTCCTGAAGCTGATGCGATTTTAGGTTTTGATGATTATCAAGATATTTCGGCTCGTCTGCAATCAATTGTGGCTGGCAATTCTCATACTTCACATACACCTCGCGATCGCCGAGCTCTTCTGCCAATTTCACCAGTTGATCGCGCTGCGCAACGTGACGAAACTTTAGAAATTGCACCACGCAAACGTTTAACCGATACGCCGTGGGCGCCGCTAAAGATTGCAACTGGTTGCGATCGTCGCTGCTCGTTCTGCGCCATTCCATATTTCCGTGGCGCATTTGTTTCACGCCGCCCAACTGAAGTTATTGAAGAAGGCCATTGGTTAGTCGAAAGCGGTGCTACAGAGCTCTTCTTAGTTAGCGAAAACACGACTTCATACGGCAAAGATCTCGGCGATTTAACTTTGATGGAGAAAGTCTTGCCAGAGTTGGTAACAATTCCTGGTGTGCAGCGAGTTCGCTTGTCTTACTTGCAGCCGGCTGAAATGCGACCTTCGCTCTTACAAGCAATGATTGCGACCGAGAAAGTTTCACATTACTTCGATTTAAGTTTCCAGCACAGCAGCGCAACCGTGCTCCGTCGCATGCGTCGGTTCGGGGATAACGAGAAATTCTTACATTTGATCTCGCAAATTCGCGCTCTCTCGCCAACTGCCGGAATTCGCTCTAACTTTATTGTTGGTTTTCCTGGTGAAACTGAAGCAGATTTCAATGAACTCGTTGAATTCTTAAGCAAAGCCAAGCTAGATGCGATTGGCGTCTTTGGTTATAGCGATGAAGACAATACCGAAGCCCTTAATTTGGCAGATAAGTTGCCTGAAGAAGTAATCAAGCAACGCGTTGAAACCCTTTCATCTCTTGCTGATAACTGGGTCTCTGATCGCGCGGCCGCTCGTATCGGCGAAGAAGTCACAGTTTTAATCGAAGATGCTGAGCTGCAAGAAGGTCGGGCAGATCATCAAGGTCCCGAAGTAGATGGCACAACTTCATTTATCGGAACTTCATTTAAGGTCGGCCAGTACGTCAAGGGCGTGGTCGTAGATTCTTTAGGTGCTGATTTAGTCGCTGAGGCAATTGGTTAGTTAGATGGTCAAAGAATTGAATCTGCCGAATTCGCTAACCATTGCGCGCATTGCTTTCCTGCCGCTAGGTGCTTATGCGATCTTTAAAAATGGCGGCGATGATCAAACTTGGCAGTGGATCGCTTGGGTAATTTTCTTTCTAATCGGAATGACCGATGTTTTAGATGGCAAGTTAGCGCGTAGCCGAAATTCAGTTACTGAACTCGGCAAGTTCCTAGATCCAGTTGCAGATAAGGCCATGATTGCAACGGCGATGATTTCGCTTTCAATCCTAGATCGTCTGCCTTGGTGGATCACGATAGTTATTTTGTCTCGCGAAATTTTCATTACTTTTTTCCGGTTAGCTGTAATTAACCGGGGCGTGATTCCTGCAAATCGCGGTGGAAAATTGAAAGCCTTGTTCCAAGGCTTTGGCGTTGGTTTTTATGTCATGCCACTTTCGTCATCGCTATATTGGTTCCGCGATGGTTTTATGTATATCGCGATCGCGCTAACGATCGGTACCGGAATTTACTACGTGCGATCGGCGATTAAATGAAAGAAGAATTCGCTGGGCTTGCCGATATTTTAGAAACCTTAGTTGCCCGTGGTGAGAGTATCTCGGTTGCCGAATCGTTAACTGGTGGGGGATTAGCGCAAGCTCTGACTTCGCTGCCAGGTTCATCACAAATATTTCGTGGCTCGGTAACTGCCTACCAAGCAGAGATAAAGAGCTCGGTTCTTAACGTCCCACTCGAGTTGATCTCTGAAATGGGCGTCGTAAGTGAAGAAGTAGCGGTATCAATGGCTGCTGGCGCAAAAGCTTTAATGGGCTCAACTTGGTCTATTTCAACCACTGGAGTGGCAGGGCCTGGCCCCATCGATGGCGTTCCGGCCGGAACCGTCTGGGTAGCTATTGATGGTCCAATTTCACAAACTTTGCAGTTAGAACTATCGGGCAGGCGTGAAATCGTTCGAAACGCAACAATTGCAGGTGCAATTGCGGCATTTGCCCGTATCCTTAAGACACTGTAACGTCAAGAAAAGCCAACTGAGAAGAAACGAGGGGTTTCACATGGTCGTTCTACTACGCACCAGCGTTGGTCAATCCCTTCGTGCTGCTCGCACTGCGCAAGGTCGCACTCTTCGCGATGTTGCTCGCGATGCAAGAGTCTCGCTTGGTTATTTATCAGAAGTTGAACGCGGTCAAAAGGAAGCTTCTTCAGAACTTCTAAATGCAATCTGCACCGCACTTGGCCTAACTCTTTCGAGTGTTATCTCAGATGTTTCTCGCGATATTTCATCACGCGAAGCAATCAAGTTGACCGTTGTTGACGCCGCTTAATAACGCCCCCAAATATCAGCGGCAGGGCGCAATTCATAGTCGTACTGAATCGGCAATTTTAGAAACTACTAAAAATCTAATTGCCCAAAAGGGTTTAACTGCAACAACCATGATTGATATTTCAGTTGAATCACAGGTATCGCGTGCGACTTTATATAACCATTACCGCGATAAGAATGCAGTTGTTTTAGCGCTTTTAACTAGCGAGTTACAGCGGTTGCGAGAACTTATGATTTCAATTGGAACACCGGCTGCAGTGTTAGAAAAATTATCCCTGGAGATTTCTAGTTCCGAAGCGTTAAAGATGATGCGCTTAAGTGATCCAACTGCTTTGGCATTTGCGTTAACTGATAGCCAGCATCCACTCTGGCTTGAATTTCATGCCGCAATTCTGGAAATTACTAAACTTGAAATCTGCACTTCGTTAGCCGTAGCTTGGCTTAAGTCCCAAGTTCTCTCACCGATCTCTGCTCAACAATCAGCTGATGAGGCTGCGTTGTTAGTTGAGCGCACACTCTTCTAAGTGAAGCTAAATGCGCATTTCTGACTTGCGCGAGCGAATCGAACTTTCTTTCGGTATCGATTGGGCGCCATCTTTTAGTAAAGACATAGCCATCTCAGAGCTGGGCTCACGCTCGGTCGATGAGGCCCTGCGCGATGGCTATGAGCCGCACGAGATCTGGAAGGCGCTTTGTCGCTCTCACCCTAAAGAAACGGCTAAGCAGCAGTAATTTGCCGCTCTGCCGGCCGCTTAAACCCCACGACACGCGAGGCGCTTTGTCAGCGGCTTAAAGTATCTTTCGAACAGATGTTCGGATACTATTTCCCTGCACAGCCAGAGCGGTTCCACTCTCCGCGCACAGCAGCCCGATAGGGCGTCTGTGGCCGTCAGTGGGTCTCCGTACCTTCTGGGACAGACCTCAACGTCTAGGGCTTTAAACACCTAGTGACGTTCAACCGAAAGGAAAGTAAGTGGCTAAAGAAACTCCTGCTGAAAAAGCAGTCGATAAAGCTAATAGCGATCGCTCAAAAGCGCTCGACACCGCCCTCGCTCAGATTGAACGTCAGTTTGGCAAAGGTGCTGTTATGAAGATGTCCGAGCGCCAAGCGCAGGCCATCGAAGTTATTCCAACTGGATCAATCGCACTTGATATCGCACTTGGTATTGGTGGCTTGCCACGTGGTCGTATCGTAGAAATCTACGGCCCTGAATCTTCCGGTAAAACAACTCTTACATTGCATGCAATTGCTAATGCTCAAAAAGCTGGCGGCATCTGCGCATTCATCGATGCTGAACACGCATTCGATTCAGAGTACGCCAAGAAGCTCGGCGTTGATATTGATGCACTCCTTGTTTCACAACCAGATACTGGCGAACAAGCACTTGAAATCATGGATATGTTAATTCGTTCAGGTGCACTTGATCTAGTTGTTGTTGACTCAGTTGCCGCCCTTGTACCTCGCGCAGAAATTGAAGGCGAGATGGGCGATTCACATATGGGTCTACAAGCTCGCTTGATGTCACAAGCACTTCGTAAAGTTACAGGCGCTCTACATCAATCAAAGACAACTGCAATCTTTATTAACCAGTTGCGCGAAAAGATTGGTGTTTTCTTCGGCTCACCTGAAACCACAACTGGTGGTAAGGCGCTTAAGTTCTACGCATCTGTTCGCCTTGATATTCGTCGCATCGAAACCCTTAAAGATGGCCAAGATGCAGTCGGTAACCGTACTCGCGTCAAGGTTGTTAAGAACAAGATGGCACCACCATTTAAGCAGGCAGAGTTCGACATTATTTATGGCACTGGTATTTCACGCGAAGGTTCACTCATCGACATGGGTGTTGAAATTGGCGTAGTTAAGAAAGCCGGCGCTTGGTACACCTACGAAGCAGATCAACTTGGTCAAGGTAAAGAAAATGCACGTACTTTCTTGCTTGATAATCCTGATCTTGCAAACGAAATCGAAACCAAGATTCGCGCACACTTTGTGCCAGTTGAAGTTGATCCAGAGCTAGTTGCTGCGATCGATGAAGCTGCTGCCGATGTTGATTTCTAAGGGATAACCAACTCTTAAAATGCTCGACTATGTAAAAGTTGATCACGAGGCCGACCCTTACTCTGTTGCCTACACAATTGCGCTCAATGCGTTAGTTGCTCGGGCGAAGAGTAAGGGCGAGCTCGTGGCTCACCTTAAAAAGCGCGGTATTGAAGATGAGGTTGCTGCGGCAACCATCTTTCGCCTGCAAGAGGCTGGCCTCATAAACGACGAGGAATTTGCTCGCGCTTGGACGCAATCTCGTCATAATTCAAAGAAGTTATCCAAGCGAATCATCGCCGGCGAACTTCGCACTCGCGGAGTAGATCAAAATTCAATTGATACCGCTCTCGATGAGATCGATGATGAAGATGAGTATCGAATGGCATTTGAACTCGCGATGAAGAAATACAACACCATGTCGCGACTAGCTCCTGATGTTCAGGTGCGTCGTATCCAAAGTTTGTTGCAACGCAAAGGATTTAGTTTCGGCGTAATTGGTCGGGTATTGCGCGAACTAGGAATTGAAGTTAAGTACTAATTTAAGATTTAGTCATTCTTTTCAAGATGCTCAGTTAATCGAGCAGCAGTAGCTACAACTGCAGCAGCATGAACTCGGCCAGGTTGGCGACCGAGACGTTCAATTGGTCCACTGATACTTACGGCCGCAATAACTTTTCCATTTGGGCCGCGCACTGGCGCTGATACAGATGCCACACCAACTTCACGTTCACCAACTGATTGCGCCCAACCGCGACGGCGATCAGCTGACAGATGAGCAGCTGTGAAACGAGCACCTTTTAAACCACGACTAATGCGTTCGGAATCTTCCCAAGCCAATAAAATTTGAGCCGCAGAACCTGCTTGCATTGTTAAGTTTGAACCAACTGGAACCGAATCACGCAGACCAGATAAACGTTCAGCAACAGCAACACAGATGCGCACATCGCCTTGGCGACGATAGAGCTGTGCACTTTCGCCAGTGGCATCGCGTAGAGCAGCCAGTGCTGGGGCAGCAGCGGCTAATAAACGATCTTCGCCAGCGGCGGCAGCTAACTCGGCGCTACGAGGCCCCAAAATGAAACGACCAGTTAAATCGCGGGTTACTAAGCGATGATGCTCGAGAGCCACGGCTAAACGGTGCGCCGTAGGGCGTGCGATTCCGGTGGCAGCGACAAGTTCGGCCAATGAATGCGGCCCAGATTCCAGGCAAGCCAGAATTCCTACGGCTTTATCTAATACGCCGACTCCGCTATTCTTCTTGTCCACGAACTGATATTAGCATCCCATTTAGTGAGATGCCAGTTTTTAGGATATTTAGGAGTTGTTATGGGA
>Ga0247843_1003955_pt1 | contig 23030 bp, 22 predicted proteins | sample LaCruzMarch2017__FD_192420 | JGI IMG/M metagenome (GOLD analysis project Ga0247843, IMG submission 192420) | Freshwater microbial communities from meromictic Lake La Cruz, Castile-La Mancha, Spain - LaCruzMarch2017_8m | ecosystem: Environmental > Aquatic > Freshwater > Lake | place: Spain...
TCCAGCTGATCGATCATTCCAAGATCGTCAACTTGACTTGGATCGGTCCAGACCTTTTTGCGAAAGCGAGAGAGTGGATGTTGCTGTACGAGGACCAGCCCTTTTCCTTCACCGATTGCACAAGTTTCGCCTGTATGAAAAGTCTGGGCATCACGCAGGCGGCAACGGCGGACCGTCACTTTCAAACGGCTGGATTCGAGCCGCTTTTTCTGGGCTAAAGAACAGCGATCTACCCAAGGTAAAGTTCATGGAAACTAAACAAAACTTTCGCATCTCCGACTATTTCTGGCCGCTGGGGGTGGGGATGTTGACGGGGTCGGCATGTCTGTATCTGCTCCTGGTTTATGTACTGACACATGGAGGCAGGATTCAGGGGTGGCATGCGGGGGTTTGGGTGCTGACGACGTATTTGGGCGCGTGGATCGCACTTCGAGGACAGAGAGCAGAGGGCAGCGAGAAGATGGCGGAGGGCGGAAGACGGGAAACGGAGGGTGAAGGGCAGAAGACGGACGATGGAGGACGGAGCATAGAGAGTATCCGGCATCTGGCATCTGGTCTCTGGCATCAAATTCGAATTTCTGGGGCCCTAACATGCTTGGCACTAATTCTCCCTCTGGCTTTCAGCTGGGTGCTTGGTCATTTCACCGATTTCAGCTGGGATGGGATGACCTCGCGAGGGATTACCGTCCGAAACTTAATGAAGGGGGACCCGTCGCTCAATACGTACCCCTTTGGGCACGTTCTGGCTGGGTTCCTATCCCATGTCACCGGCAATTGGCAGGCAGGCAAGGGGATCAATCTGACCCTCATCTGGATCTGTTTCTGTTTTATTTTTCCGACGCTACAGCTTCTCAACTTTTCAGGCTGGCGGCTGTGGTTTATATCCACGGTCACGGCGCTAAGCCCTGTTGCGGTGTATCAGATCTCCTGCTTCCAGATCGATGGCCACGTGGCCTCACTCATTACCTGCCTGCTTTTCTCAATGTTGAGAATACTGGCTTTGGGCCCGATCCAGGTGGATGGAGTGCTGGCGCTGGTGGCAGCTTTTACGGCCACAGCGGCTTGCAAAACCTCGGGCGTTTTTTATGCCATCATTATTGACGGGATATTTCTCCTTTTTCTCGCAGGAACCAGCCGAAGCTGGAAAAAAGTCATGCTTCTTTTTGGGGTAGCACTCGCTGTCAGTTGGCCGTTGGGAGTTTATATCCGCTCGATTGGGCAGTACGCCCCGATCGATTTAAAGTATCTAGAATCATCGACGAAAATTGAAACTTCAGGATATGGTGTAGGAGGCGGTGCGAGCCATATCGAAACTCTTAAAAAAATGGATCGCATCCAGCAGTTTATAGTCAGCTCTTTCTCATCCACGGAAATCATTCCGACGAGCATTCACCCCAAGCCGCCTTTCTGGATGCAACGCAGAGAGTTGCGGGTATTCGAGGAGTTGACCCCCGATCCGCGGGCTGGGGGGTTCGGCCCTCTTTACAGTACAGCTCTACTCCTCGCGGGGGCGGGTTGCCTGTATCTTCTATTTTGCGGCCAACGAATGTACTGGCCTGCTTGGTTTCTTTTTCTGGGCACAGTCGCCTCGTCTTTTGGATCACAAGTTTGGTGGGCGAGATGGACACCGCAAAATTGGCTTATCGTGATTGCTTTCTTCATGACAATTCTAGCTTCGCCAACGGAGGGAAAAACGTTCAAGGGAGTAAGAGCACTTGCCGTGTTGGCAGCAGGACTCAACGTGCTTCTGATCACATATTACTACTTTGTGGGAATGGTTAAGCAGGAGAAAATCTTAAATCGGCAGATCGAACTAGCCTCGAGCCTGAGGAACCCCGTGCCTATATATATTCCAGTCATCAAAGAGGGAGAAGGGGCAGGCGCTTCTTTCCTAGCATCGGAGTGGTGGTTTGTGGACCGGGGTACGCCAGTGACGAAGCTGGAGAAGGAGCCCAGCCGGCCGCGCATGCGAATCCATAAAACGGCAACATACATCCCACTGCCGAGCAATTGGAGGCTTAGACTTAAAAATCCTAAGGATGAAGAGCTCTTTAGGAAAAGCGGGTTGATTGAGGATTGATTTGGAGGTCGAGAGATGGATCTTGGAAGTAAATGGTTGTGAACTTTAATTCGAGTAGAGCGAACTTGGGGCGGGGGGTTCGAAGGGTTGCCAAGGGTTTTGGGTTACCCACGTACGGGCCGATAAACGTACGATATGGAAAGATTGATGGGGTAAAGACAATTGATCCGGAAAGGATGAAAGAAGCCACGCCTTCCACGCCAGTGTTTCCAAAAATCCATCCGCTACTTGCAACCAACCCGATATCCTACCGCAGCACATGGGTGGCGAAGCTCAAAGGGTTAAGGGCATTTGGGCCAACGGTAAGCGTGGTGGATGAGGGCGGCGCACTGTTGGCGGATGTGTCGGTCGAATGGGGCAGAAAAGCGGAGGAGAACTGGGTCTTTAGGAGGTTGTTACTACCCAAACCGCAGTCCGTTCCTGGACGAACCCTGGTTTTAGCAAGTACGGGTGGAGATACCTATTTTCATTGGATCACCGATGTGCTGCCACGCTTGGGCTTGGCGAGGCGGGGAGGTTATGATCCAGCATCTTTTGACTGGGTTCTGGTGAATGGCCTGACTCATCCATTCCAACAGGAGACCCTCAAACATCTTGGAATCCCGAAAAACCGCTGTTTGTCCTTTCACAAAGCGGAGTTGGCTTATGAAATGGAAGAAGCGTTACTACCCAGTTTGCCAGGAGTTCCCGGGGTGGTCCCGCCAGAAACAGTGGATTTTTTGCGGAATGCTTTTCCTGCCGAAAAAAATCCCAAAAGTCGCAAATTCTTTATCGGGCGGAGTGCAGCAAAACACCGGGTATTGATCCATGAGAAGGAGATTTGGGCTCAGTTACAAAAGAGGGGATATGAATCCGTGGATTGTGGAAAAATGTCTGTGCAGGAGCAGGCGGAGGTCTTTGGCTCGGCTGACGTAGTGGTGGGGGCGCATGGCGCGGCATTGACTAACCTAGTTTTTTGCCGACCGGGAACCCAGGTAGTGGAACTGTTTAGCCCTGCTTATGTCAATCCTTGCTACCGGGACTTGTGCGTGGCAGCAAACCTCAGCCATGCGGCAGTCGTAGGGGACGGAAGGGATTGGGTATTGTCGGAAAAGCATGATGAGCCGTCGGCAGCGATCACGGCGAGCTGGGAGATGCTGGAAAAGGTTCTGGAGGCCGTGGGTTTTACTGGATTGGCATAAAATTTTCTATAAACATCCTAATGCAAATTTCTTAATGAGTATTCGAAGGCAATTGATCAGCTGGCTCAGCCAGAGGGAAGTGGGGGCGACAGAAAGAGAATGGCGAGATGTTCGTCTGAGTTTTTCTCAATTCGGCGAGGATCTACTCGTTCAGCAAATCCTGAGAAAGGATGCCGGCATTTATCTGGACATCGGAGCCAATCATCCGGTCCGCTTCTCGAACACTTACCACCTTTACCGTTTTCGGGGTTGGCACGGGCTCTTGGTGGAGCCCAACCCCGTACTCGCCGAGCTGCTACGGAGCCGTCGCCCCCGCGATGTGGTCCTTGCGGCAGCCGTAGGAAAAACCGATGGAACAGCCCTCTTCGAAAACAATCCGGAGCATACCCTAAGCCGGGTGCTTTTTTGTAAGGATGAGGCGCGGCATCCCGTGAAGGAGGTTCCGGTGGTGTCTCTTCCGAGCCTTTTTGCCCGCTTTTCCGATATATTGAAGCAGGTCGACTTTCTCAGCATTGATTGTGAGGGGATGGATTGGGAAATCCTCAGCGGGAACGATTGGCATCAGTTACGCCCCAAGTGCATTTGTGCGGAGTGTGGTGACAAGGAAGAGGAACGGCTTGCAAATTATCTGGCGGAGCAAGGGTATCAACTCCAAGCCCGAGCGGGACATTCGAGGATTTTTGTGTTGAAAGCAGGAGACCGCGAGTCGGGACCGGCCATTGCCTGATTACTCCGTCGCCAATTTATTCCGCTTCACCAATCGCCACTTGGTTAGACGAGAAAACCAGCGGCGTTGCGCTACGGGTATGATCGGGGTGTTGAAAATTCTTCCCAGAAAGTCCAAGAGTTTATCATCTGAGAAAACGTCGGGAGGCGTGTTGCTCCGAAATGGGGGTGCCTCCAGGTAATTCCGGTACAACTTCTCGTCCGAATCCACCGCGCACACATAATCTGCCAATTCAGAGAAGGATTTAAAATCGTAAGCATTAATGAAAGCCTCCGGATTGAAATATTCTACTGCCCGTCGGTCCCCCCAGAAGATCGGCACCGTGTGCACCGCCAAGGGATCGTACATCTTTTCCGTCGTCCAGCCATCGAGCTCTTTGTTCTCAAAGGCGATGGTGAATTTGTAGGGTTTGAGGGCCTCCAATTTCGGAGCATGTCCACCAGGCACTTTCCAGCCCGTATTATTCCCAGCTCGCCCGATGGAGTCTACTTTCCGCCTACGATTGAGTTCATCAAAAAAATCCATTCGACGTTGGACTGTTCGGTTCACATAGGCGGAAAGCAGAGAGCAGAATCTTGTCTTTTCGGAACGGACTTGGCTCCAGTCGATATTCTTGCGGATCAGCGGCTCGGGAGAACGATTATAAGCGAAGATGGGCAGGTAGTAGTGCCGGGGATCGTTGCCTAGGAAGGGGAGGATGGCATAATCACATTCCTTCCATTTCGGTCGGTAGACTTCGTGGTGGGTATAGATTTTGGTGCAGTTGTACAAGCGATGTCGGTGGCCAGTGAGGGCGTAGATCAGGAAATCAGGTCGGTCTTCCCGTTGCAGACGGTAGCGTCGCGAAAGGATCTTAACGAAAAAGTCCTCAAGATGAATAGGGCAGTCGGAAAAGTTGATGGAAAGAGACGGAAGATCGGTCATTGATTTCGAGCTTCGCGGAAATGCCGATAGCGGGCGAGCCAATCTCGGAGGGGGCGATGGCAAAGGAACCAACTTGCGAGGGATTCCTGCTGAAGGCGGAGTTTTTCCCGACGTTCAGGATCTTGTTCGAGCTTTTCAATGAGGGTAATGGCTTGATTCCACGTTTTCGGAGCGAGTTCTGGGAGCATGAGAGAGCGATTGTTAGGCATAGTGATGGGGTCCGCAATAGCCAAGCAACCTGCTGAAACCGCCTCCTGGAAACTGTTTCCCCAAACAGGCTGTCCCCCCATCTGAAGAAAATAGCGTGCGCTGTGTAGTTTTTGGAGTCGCTCGGAGGATAATTCGGAGGTGGGCACTACTTCTATCGATTCGTTTATAGCGGCCCGAGAATCGGGTGGCATCTTTTCAGATGTTATCCTCTCGAGTAGGACTCCAGAACGAGTGACCGTGGGCTTGGCTCCAAGAAAGAAGCGGTCGGATGGTTGTTGAAAGATAAAGGGGAATTCCAATACATGCGGCTTCAATTGAGGCCGAACACGCCAACGGCGGGATCCACCATTTAAAAAGCATTGGTATCCTGCCAGAGGGGCTCGGTAAGAAGCTTTGTAGGAAGGGGTGCCGGTTTCCCCAATCCAGTAGGACCAGAACACCTTGGAATATTTAGCGACAATACGTGCCGGAATGGCGAGATCATGACAGATGACTGCGTCGTATTGGCTCCAGTCGTGTGACTCTGGCACAATGGCAGACTTTCCTTGGGGCTGGCGGGGTTCGGGTCCAGCTTGCGGCATTAAATCTCTGTGATTCTCATAGATCCGTGCTGTTTTGGACGGGCTAGGATCACCGGCAAACGATTCGCGCCAATGTTGGCATTCGGAGTCTGGACTCTCGCGGACGATGATAAAATCGGTATGAAACAGGGTGAAAAACGCGGTCGGGCCGAGCATTTTTGGAGTGGAGAGGACGAGGGAGAGAAGGTCGGCACTGGAGCCGGGACGGGTATAGATGTGGCTGGCCACTTCACTTTTCACGACGGCGATACGAAGGGGAGGGATAACTTGTGGGGCCTCTGGGTAAAGCGAGCCAGAGGCAGAGGCGTGAATTTCCAGCCAACGGAGGGCTGGCCGCGGCAGAAAAGTGGTAAAGGGTTCGCACCATTCTGGAATTGCGGAAATCATGATTTATCCTAGCCCGAAAAATGATACCATGACGAGGTGGACCTGATGGGGAAAAGATGAATTTGCTGCGACAATTAAAAGGGCGGATTTATAGCCAATACCCCTCCTCGAGCTCAAAGTTACATGAGAAAAGACGGAAGGGACTTTTTTATCGATTCGTTCCCGCAGAAATATTGACATGCCAAATGGAACAAGATCGAATTTTCTGGGAGAAGTTTCTTCACCCACAAATGGGGGGGGTGTTTTGGGAGGTCGGGGCGGGGGACGGGGTGGTAGGAAGCCACACTTTGGGGTTAGAAATTAAGTGTGGATGGGGAGGGACAAATTTCGAGCCTCACAAGAAACCTTTTCTGTATGCGGCGAAAGCTCGTAAGTGCCGGATGGTAGCCACGAATAAGGAATTTGGTTCTGAAGAGAAACCTGATCTGATTGCCATCCACCGGCCGCAGGAGTTCACCGAGATTTGGGAGCGACTGGATGAGGGACTCGTTGCTCCTCAATGGGTTATTGTGGAGAACGCGCAGCCCGATCCGAAGTGGTGCCGTTTCCTGAAGAGATTGGGGTACGAGTTGCGGTTCTTTTTCCATGACGATGAGTACTATGAATTACAAGCTTAAGAGATCCTGCCTTAGGCAGGAAACAGATGTCGGAAGGCGGATGACTGAAGCCGGATGCTAAGGAGCTAAGAACGGGAAAAGGAGGACTAATGGCAGAAAAAATATCTAGCTTCAGGGAGTTAGAGGCGTATCAAGCCGCAAGATCCCTTGCCCAAAATCTCTTTGAAGAAAGCAAGAGGTGGCCCAAAGATGAGGTTTACTCGCTGACTAGCCAGATTCGCCGGTCCTCCCGCTCCGTGGGCGCGGCTCTGGCCGAGGCTTGGGCTAAAAGAAGTTATCCTGCGCACTTTCTTAGCAAATTGACTGATGCGGATGCGGAACTTCAGGAGGTGTTCCATTGGATTGAAACAGCTACCGAATGCAACTATTTTACGACATCCTAGGAGGCGGAGCTTCTGAAAAACGTGAAGGAGATAGGCAGGATGATCGGAACAATGATGTTGAAGTATGAGAGCTTTTGCAGGAAGAAGGATAACTGAAGGCGGATTCTGGAACCCGGAGGGCGGGGTTTAGACCGTTCCGTTATCCGTCGTCCGGCATCTGTCTTCTGGTCTCGCTTGCGATGCTTGGTAACTAACCCCTTACAGTCGATGAAGATCGCTTTTCATAGCTCTTATCTTGGTTACCGTGGCACGGAGGTTGCCTTGATGGACTACGCTTGGGGCAACCGAGCAATCTTAAGCAACGAATCCTTTTTTCTCATGCCGTGGAGGGAGTTAGGAGAAGAGCATCCTGTGGCAAAAAAAATGAGAGATATTGCGCCTCTTAGGTTCTATCGAACAAGTGAGGAGCGAGAGAGAATTCTTGCAGAAGAAAAAGCGGATCTTTTTTTCTGCATCAAAAATGGGTTCAATGATGGGGTTTTTTCAAGAAAGGTTTCCACTGGGATCCAGGCCATCTTTCGCGAATCGGAGTTTCACGGGGATGTTTACGCTTATATTTCTCAATGGCTCTCCGATGTTATGACTTATGGCAAAGCTCCCGTTGCCCCTTGGATGATTCGTTTAGACGAAAACCAGGAGAACTTACGTACGGAAATAGGAATTTCTCAGGAAGTTTGTGTCTTTGGGAGATATGGCGGGGACGATTCTTTTGACATTCCCTGGGTTCAGCAGGTTGTTGTGGAAGCAGCCCGAAAGAACGCTCATATATGCTTTGTTTTCATGAATACTCAGGAATTTCCAAGGGCAAGGGGATTGTCCAATATCCGCTTTCTTCCAGCTACTTCGGATCCGATCCGCAAACGCGCCTTTATCAATACTTGTGACGCGATGATTCACGGGCGGCAACGCGGGGAGACGCTTGGCCTCGCCTGCTTGGAGTTTGCCAGCGTGGGCCGGAAAGTGCTGACTTACTCGGGCTCCCCAGAGTTGGCTCATCTTGGAATTTTAGGGGAGGCGGGGTTGCTTTATACGAATGAAAGAGAGTTAAGGGATCTCTTGAAGCGACCGTCCGAAAGCTTTCGGCATGGGCAAAAATTTGCACATTTTTCTCCGGAACTTGTGATGAGGCAGTTCCAAAAGGTTTTCCTGAAGGGGACTAGCCCTCCCGTTTTGCAAAGATGTTAAGCTGTAAATCCATGTCTGCGTGAGGTCGAGTTTCGTAAAATGGAAGTGCTGGGCAATACTGTGTCTGAATCCAAGTACGGAACCCTAACTGTCGCAGGTGTGACAACAACTCGTCCAGACGCTGTTCACGGCCCACAAAGGAGTGGTATTCCACAAAAATCCGTGAGACGGATTTCAATTTCATCGATGCCAAAAGTACGTCTATTTCCGCGCCCTCAATGTCCATCTTCAGAAAGTCGATTGGTTCTTCAATCAGTGAATCAAGGGTGACCGAGCGCACCCTATAGGTGGCGCTAGGAAGTGTTACATGAGGTGTCAAACGACCGCTGTCCGCGCCAGAGGAATGGAAATCAATCTCACCAGCGGCAAGGGAAACCGCTGCTGAAACAAAATTAACTCGGTTCATGGAGTCTGCAGCCGGCAGATTCTTTTGGAGAATATCAAAGAGTTTAGGGTCAGCTTCTACGCAGGTGACTCGAGCGTTCGGGTAACGGAGCAGAAAAAAAAGACCGCTCAAGCCGCAGTTGGCCCCTAGATCAAGAATGCGCACTGGATTATTGGTGCAAGGAAAGTCGTAGATGCGGTCCTCCACAATCTCTTTGTAACTCCAGTAAAACGAGAGTGGATCAGGAACTCGGAAAGGGCGACCCGCCAGTTCCACGTTGACGTCCAAATGGCGTGGCAACTTGAGGAAGGGTTCCCAGCGCTGGAGAGGTGGAAGGGGTAGTGGGGGAAGCCGATCGTCTTTTCTTAGAGATTTTTTCTTAAACCAAGACAAGATACTTCTTTAACCCCGAAAACGCCCCAAACAAGCCAAAAGCTCGATCAAACCTATATGATTCCCAGCATCCTTCATTACATATGGTTGGGCGGGAGGCCTTTGTCACCTTTGGGGGAAAGATGCCTTGCCAGCTGGAAGAAAAATTTGCCGGATTGGCATATTCGCCGTTGGGACGAGTCCAACAGCCCCATGAGTCATCCTTTTGTGGCTAAAATGATGAACGAGGGAAAGTTTGCTTTTGCATCGGATTATATCAGGCTCCATGTCCTTTTGGAGTCAGGGGGGCTTTATTTAGACACTGACATGGAATTGGTCGGTGATGTCACCCCTCTTCTTCAAAAACCCTGCGTTCTGACTTTTATCTCGAGGCAAAACCGACCGAGCAAAAACTCAGCTGCTCTTGGTTTTTTGGCCAGTGTCGCAGGCCATCCTTGGATTGAGGAGTTGCATAACGGCTACAGGAATCTGCGGATAGCTCGAATGAACACGACATTGGCCACGGCAAGCCTCCGAAAACGTGGGTTACAAAAACTAAGCAACGATTCACCCGACCTGCCTTATTGGGATTTGGGTGACATTCGAATCTATCATTCTGATTTCTTTTATCCCTCGGTAGAACACCTGCCTATCCACCCTGTTCTTGGGGTTCACCATGCGGAGGGGAGTTGGGCGGGGCAGGAGGACCCTTTGCCGTGGTGGCGTCGTCTGCACGACCTTCGGTTAGACCGTAAAATCATACGACCGCTCGAAAGAGTCTTAAAAACCCTGCGCATATGAGCTACAAACTTACAACGCCGGTTAGCATTTTCTTTTACCGAAGGCCCGATCATTTGACTCGAGTTATGGAGAAAGTAAGGGAAGTCCGGCCAGCCGTTCTGTTCGGCATATCTGACGGACCCAAGACAGAAAACGTGGAGTCTCGAGTGGGGGTGGAGGAGTCACGAAAAACTTTTCGTGAGGCGATTGATTGGCCTTGCCGGTGGGAAGTACTAGAGCGGGAGAGCAACCAAGGCTCCTATCTCAGCGTATCCAAAGGGTTAGATTGGGTATTCGAAAAAGTAAACGAGACGATCATTTTGGAAGATGATACCGTGCCTGATACAAGTTTCTTTAGATTTACCGCCGAATTGCTCGAACGTTTTCGGGGGGATGAGCGCATTGGATCGGTCTGCGGAAGCAACTTCGATGCTCCTTCAGATTGGACGAGCGAAGCTAGTTATCGTTTTACAAGGTATCACCATGGGTGGGGATGGGGCACCTGGAAGCGGGCGTGGAGGCATTTTGACCGAGAGGAAAAACTTCTTTCAGAAATTCCAAGAATAAAAAAAGAGAACTGGATGAAACTATCCCGTAGGGAGTGGGCGTACTGGGGGAGGTGCTTCCAGCGAACGTACGCCCGCAAGTTAGACGCTTGGGATTATCGCTGGACACTTTCGCTATGGCTCCACAAAATGGTTTGTATTATACCAAAATTAAATCTCGTTCGGAATATCGGTTTTGATGCGTTGGGAACCCATACGGTTGAGACAAATTTTGCTGGCTTAAGCATGCATGATACACGTTCAGTGGAATTCCCTTTAATCCATCCGGAAAAAATGTCGTCAGACCGTTGCCTCGACGATCAAGTATTCCGCACCCACTACCAAAAATTAGAGGGCAAGAGAAATCTGTGGCAAAAGTTCTGGGCTCGCCTTTCTAAGCGAGGTGTTTTAGGGTGATTATGCTTCTTGGTGCGTCGGGCTATATTGGCAACGCGTTCTCAAATGAACTACACAAACGAAGAATCGAATTTCAAGCAATCTCGCGAACAAAATTAAATTATGAAAAATATTCAGTACTAAAAGAAGTTCTTAGCAGCCAAAAACCAAAGCTAGTGATTCATGCCGCTGGCTTTACCGGAAAGCCAAACGTGGATGCATGTGAAAGCCAAAGACAAGAAACAATTAAAGGCAACATAACTCTTACTCAGACAGTGGCTCAGGCTTGTGATGCTGCTGGAGTCAAACTGGGATATGTTTCATCTGGATGCATCTACACAGGAGTCAAAATTCTCCGCCAAGATAATTCAATTGGAATAGTGGATCGCTTGACAGAACCCCTGATCGAAGAGCAGCTAGGCCGAAGATCTCTTGCAATCCGAGGTTTTTCTGAGGCGGATAAACCTAATTTTACTTTCTTACAAAATAACTGCAGCTTCTACAGTGGAACAAAAGCTATTGCAGAAACAATAGTATCAGAATATCCTAATCCTTACATTTGGAGACTCCGAATTCCTTTTGATGAAGAAGATTCTTCAAGAAACTACCTTTCCAAACTTCAAAGATATGAAAAGCTCTATGACAACTGGAATTCCATAAGTCATCGAAAGGACTTTGTGATTGCGTGCCTTGACAGTTGGCAAAACGATATTCCAGGCGGCATATATAACATTACTAACCCGGGGTTCATTTCAACTCGAGAAGTCGTCGGTATGATTCAAAAAAAACTTCGGCCTGCATGGAAGCCTGAGTTTTGGGAAAACGATGATGCATTCTATCGCTTTGGGGCAATTACCCCACGATCGAATTGTATTTTAGATCCTCAGAAAATAATCACGGCAGGAATACAAATACGAACAGTTGGGGAAGCAATAGAAGAATCCTTAATGAAGTGGAAATCAGCTTAGAAAGGAAAGGCTAATGAATTATAGAAGTTTTACACCTAAAAGAATAACAGACCCTACGCCTTGGATAGGTCATATGCCCTTTGGCTACTGGTTAGTTGGGGCGACTAAACCGAACGTGATTGTTGAGCTTGGCACTCATTTAGGGAATTCCTACTTCACATTCTGCCAGGCTGTTGCAGACCACCAGCTTGCAACAAAGTGTTATGCAATTGACACATGGGAGGGTGACGTGCACGGCGGTTTTTATGGCGGGGATATTTGCAAATCCGTAAATCAATATAACAGCCAGCACTACATTGAATTCTCATCTTGTATGAGAATGACATTCGACTCAGCGTTACAAACCTTTAAGGACGGAGTAATCGATCTTTTGCACATTGACGGACTGCATACATACGAAGCGGTGCGACATGACTTCGAGTCATGGCAGCAAAAGCTTTCGCCTAACGCCATTGTCCTTTTCCACGATACCAACGTAACTAGCGAAGGTTTCGGTGTGCGAAAATATTTTCAAGAACTAAAAGTTAAATATAAGAATCATCTTGAGTTTACGCATTCCTATGGACTCGGCTTCATTCAAATCGGATCCGAAAGCATCGAAAAAGACAAAAGGTGCTTCCATGCAGGCTCTTCTGAACAACTTGCCATGATTGACTATTTTGAAAAAGCAGGCGCGGCCCTAGAAAAAAAGCACATACAGAATAAAAGAAACAAAAAACGCTTTTACAGGCGAGTTCTCAAAAGAGCAATTGATGTTACTCAAACCATTTGGCGTGGTAACCCTGAATGAGGCCAACATTCTCAATCAAGATTGCCTCCTACAAACGACCAGAATATTTAAGAGAAAGTATTGAGAGTATATTACGGCAAAGAATTCCATTTGACTCGATTGAAGTGTTCGAAAATGCCAGTGGTTTCGATGAAAGTCTTATTAGAGAACTGACTCACGCGGGTAGGGTGGATTTTAAAATCAACCAAGAGCGGGTTTCCCCAAATGAGCTTTTCTACTCAATGGCAACATCGGTCAATCCTCACGATTACGTATGCTTCTTTCATGATGACGATCGTTTGCATCCGGAGTTTTTGGAGGAAGTCGTTGGAAACATCGCACAGCATCCGGATTGTGCGTTGTATGCATCGAATGCAATGGTTATCGACTCCTTTGGTGGCGTGAAAGGAAAGCTCCTGCCCATAAAAGAGCTGCCTGTTGTAATGGAAGAGAGGCATGAGCTTGGGCTTTATTTAGCAGATAGCTTTTTGCCGTGCCCAGGAATCGTTTACAGAACAGCGGATTTCATTGCCCCAGCAGAACTTACAAAAACCTATGGAAATTATTGGGATGTGGTTTTTTATGGGGAAGTCGCAAAATCAGGCGGGGTCTTCCTCGATGGCCGGGCTTTGTTTGACTACCGTAGGCACAATGGCCAATTATCCAATCACACGAAATGGATTCATGAGGATATGGCATGGCAGTATTTCGAATCCCTTTGCTCCTCGGATAAGGAATCATCGAAAGCAGTCGAAAAAAAAGCGAAGGCAAGAATCACCCAAAGGTGGATTAATGCATGGCTTGCTAACGAGGTCAAACAGCTTCCTTTCGATTGGAATCGCCTTTGCATTACGACAGTTCACAAGTGCCTGAGGAACAATAAAAAAGCACTCTTAAAAAGCTCGTTTGTGGAGCTAAATAAATTCTTCAGGCATGCCCACAATTTTTAGGCATGGAGTCGTTTTGATTTAACGAAGGCTCTGCAAAAAATAGTGACCGGCTCTTCAGTGAATTGTTTTTTGTTGCAGGACCACCTTGCTAGGGGCGGTGCTGCGCGGGCCGCAACCCGGTGGCTTGATCTGCAGCATTCGAACGGTTTGAGAATCCGGAAAGTTGTTGGGGATGTAAATCCGGAAGGCGGGCATCATCTCACCGGCAAGCCACCCCGCGGGTGGCGCCGGGTCGTTGAGTGTTTCACAGGCCAAAAGAAAGAAAGAAAAAAAAAGGTTGGGCAACGGCTCGGCGAACTGCTGGCCAAGGAAAGTCCCGACTTCGTCTGGTTTCATAACATTGCGGGTGGAGGAAAATGGGGATGGTCGGAAGAGATGATTTCGTTAGCACGAGAAAGTTCCCCCGTGATCTGGACTTTACACGATATGTGGGCGTTGGGGGATAGGGAGCCGTATTGGGCTGAAAGTGAGAAGGCTGAAAGGTATGAAAGTTCGCCCGTTCGGCGTATTGTGAATTTGAAAGCTGAGCATCGATTCGTCCTGACAGCGCCTTCCCGATGGTTAGCTAATCTTGCCTCAAAACTTACAGGGTCAAAATGCCGCTTCTTGCCGAACCCAATTAATTTAAGCATCTATTCTCCGGGGGACCGTCAACAAGCGAGGGGCAGGCTTGGGATAAAAAGCAGTGGGTTGGTTGTTCTGGCCGGTGCAGATTCCCTCAAGGACAAACGGAAGGGGATGGACCTGTTGTTTGAGGCATGGTCTGAGATCCCCAAGGAACAGGCCACGTTGGCTCTTTTTGGCCGGAATGGGGAAACAAGTGAGGGGAAGATCTATCTGGGATCGATCGAGTCGGATATCCAGATGGCGGATGCCTACCGAGCAGCCGATCTGTATGTGCATCCCGCTAGGCAGGAAAATGCGCCATGCACGGTTCAGGAATCTCTGGCCTGCGGGACGCCCGTGCTCGCATTCCCAGTGGGCGGGATTCCGGAAATGGTTGTACCTAGCGAAACAGGGTTTCTGGCCGCCAAGCTATCCCCGGAATCGCTTGCCGAGGCCTTGTCTTCAGCCTTGGCGGATACAGAACAGCTGAGGGAAATGCGGGAGAGGTGCAGGAAATACGCCGAGGAAATCTGGAACCCGGAAAAGTTGATGAGGCAATTTGCAGAGTTGGCTCGTGAACTGATGGCCGAGAGCCGATAATGAGAAGGGAGTATCAGTGGTCGGTGGGCGGAAGGCGATGGTCGATGGACTAGCTTGGGCGAGGGAAAGCCGCCAACGTTTCGCTGATCACATAATCCCGTAGCTTCGGGATCGTGTGGTGTTGAAGGACAAGTTTTCGGCCGGCCTCGGCCATCTGCGGTAGCTGAGCCTTCAAAGAAAGTGCGTGTTCCAAGGCTCGAGTGAGACCCCCGGGTTCGGGAGCAAAGTAGAAGCAGTGCTTGCCGTGGATTGGGGCTTGGTACTGAAGAATAGTTGGGTAGGTCATGAGCGGAACTGACCCTGCGAGCATAGCCTCGTAGTGACGGAAGCAGTCCCAGCCCATTCCTGGGGGGGAAAGGCAGAGATGGGATTCTGTAAGAGCTTTGTGGTAATCCGCAGGGTTCATACGATCACAAATCAGGAAGTTGCAACGGCGTTTTTCAGCAAAAGCGCGTGCCTCTTGGGCGAGCCTCTGCCGAATTCCCTTCTCATGAAGATCACCAGCAAAAAAAAGGTCCCACTTTTTTTCGCTAGGGGAGGGGAAATCAAGATTAGATGCCTCAGGTAATCCTAGACTGATCGGCATCAATTTCGAGATGTCACGGATTTTTGGGGAGGAGGGGTCGAAGAGCGAAAGAATACGGCGAGCTCGACGATTCGACTGAAGGTTACCACCTGAGGCAGTGAAGATGTCTTTCAGGGCGATTTCTGGGAGAGGATGAAGTTCCCTGACAAAACAGCGGTGAGCTCGACGATAGTACCATTCAGACCCAGGCAGGATGCGACCGCAATCGGAGCGGTTGATGAGTGCGATCGGAATGTTTTTCTGGACTAGTTTTGAAAACATTAGTAATTGGGCAAGTTCATCGGGGCGGGATAGGAAGGACTTAAGAGATTGTCCCAAGCCCCGCATCCATCCTGCGCCTTCAGGGAAGAAGGACTTTTCCCGAAAGGAAACGACGGCCAGATCAAAAGATTCATTATCCAGACGCCGAAGAGTTTTACATAGCTCCGGCCATCGGGAGGAGGGGGAGGAGCGGGAATAAACAAAGGTACCTGCCGAACCGCGGGGGAATAAGTCCAGCGGTGATTGGCCAGCCTCCAAAACAAAGATATTCATATGATTATTCTGTGAATGACATATTGCAGGGATTCACTAGGTTTTGAATACATTGAAATCGAATCAGTTAAAAGATCCGTTTCAAAGAGCTTGGTTAGCAGTTCCGTTGGCGGGGTTGGTTTTCTACTTTTGTCTTTTGAAGAGCCTGTGGAGTGCGAACAGGGACCTAGAGATTGGGAGTAAGGACAAGAGCCTGCTGGTTGCTTTTTATCCGTGGTACACTTGGGAACATTCGACGCTCTACGGGCTCGTACTGCGGACACTTTATAATTTTGAATATAGTTCCACCTATAAAGCTAATAAAATAGCCGTTAGGTCAGTAGGTATCTGGTAAGGTGTCCGCCCATTGAAGATTCTTGGCATTTCTGCTTTTTATCATGATTCCGCCGCTGCGCTGGTGGTGGACGGGCGGATTGTGGCCGCGGCGCAGGAGGAGAGGTTTACTCGGAAGAAGCATGACGAATCTTTCCCAGTCCGCGCGGTGGATTATTGCTTGAAGGAAGCCGGAATCGAAGCGAAGGATCTGGATTACGTCGCTTTCTACGAAAAGCCTCTTTTGAAATTTGATCGGCTTTTGGAAACTTATCTTGCTTTAGCGCCTGCTGGGTTTCCCTCGTTTCTTCGAGCCGTGCCAGTTTGGCTTAAGGACAAACTGTTTCTTCCAAAAAGAATGAGAGAGAAACTTCCTGGATACACGAAGCGGTTCGTTTTCCCTAGTCACCACGAGTCCCATGCGGCCAGTGCATTTTTCCCCTCCCCCTTTCAGGAAGCGGCCATCCTGACGATGGACGGAGTGGGGGAGTGGGCCACGGCCAGTATTGGAGTCGGCAAAGGAAACAAAGTCCAATTACTGAAAGAGCTGCATTTTCCGCATTCCTTGGGGCTTCTTTATTCGGCTTTCACCTACTTCTGTGGATTTCGAGTGAATTCGGGAGAGTACAAACTGATGGGGTTGGCCCCTTATGGGGAGCCGGTCTATGCGGACATGATCCGAAAGCACCTAGTGAGGATCTTCGATGACGGCTCGATTTGGATGGATCAGTCCTACTTCAACTATGCGGGGGGGCTCACGATGACCTCGAAAAAGTTTGATGGGCTCTTTGGTGGTCCGCCTCGAAAGAAGGAGTCTCCCATTGGAAAGAGGGAGATGGATCTGGCCGCCTCAATTCAAGTGGTGACGGAGGAGGTGATGCTGAAGATGGCTCGACACGCGCATCAGCTGACGGGAATGAAACATCTTTGTCTAGCGGGTGGGGTGGCTCTCAACTGTGTGGGGAACGGAAAGCTTCTGCGGGAGGGACCATTCGAAGATATCTGGATTCAGCCTGCATCGGGGGACGCGGGTGGGGCTCTGGGAGCTGCTCTCTTTACCTGGTACCAACTCCTGGAAAAGCCTCGCACACTGATGAAGGAGGATTCAATGCAGGGATCATACCTAGGGCCGGAACCAGAGGATCAGTCCACCCGAGCTTTTCTTGAAAAGGAAGGGGCAAAATTCAGTCACATTCCGGATGAGGCCAAACTGTGTGACGAGGTGGCTGGCCTGATTGCCTCTGAGAAAGTGGTGGGATGGGTAAATGGAAGAATGGAGTTTGGGCCGCGGGCTCTGGGGGCCAGAAGCATTTTAGGAGATGCCCGAAGCGAAAAGATGCAGACGCAGATGAATGTCAAAATCAAGTTTCGGGAGTCATTTCGTCCCTTTGCGCCCTCCGTGATGGAAGAGAGGGCGGCTGACTGGTTCCAAATCGACCCAGAACATCGCAGTCCTTACATGTTACTGGTCGCACCGGTTTTAGAAAAGCACAGGGAAAAATCATCCAGTAACGGAAAGATAGGATTGGATCGGGTGAAGGAGAGGAGATCCAGTCTGCCGGCCATCACCCATGTGGATTACTCCGCACGTTTACAGACGGTGGGACAGGGGAGCCTATATAGAAAACTTTTGGAGGCCTTTGAGAGAAAAACGGGTTCCCCGGTGATCACTAATACAAGCTTCAATGTCCGGGGAGAGCCGATTGTCTGCACGGGCGAGGAGGCCTATCGATGCTTTCTAAATACTGACATGGATGCCTTGGTGATCGGAAACTTTCTGCTTCTAAAAGAAGAGAATGCCACCGCCAGTGGCGCGGCCCGCGCGGAGTATCTTAAAGGATTCGAGTTGGACTAACCTATGATTGCCATTCAATGGAATCCCTCCAAGAAACAGCTCAGGCAATTCGCCAGAATCTGGTTTCCTGCCTTTTGCGGTCTGGTGGGCTATTCAATAGGTCATAAGACTGGTCATTGGAGTGAGGTAGAGATCGGATGGGTTCTCGCGGGGCTGCTCTCGGTCGGGGGTCTTGTCTTGCCGGTTTTGATACGGCCGATATTTGTTGGATTGATTCTGCTGACGTTTCCGATCGGTTGGGTGGTTTCTCACCTGCTTCTTGGCCTAATCTTTTACGGGGTGGTGACTCCGATTGGTTTAATTTTAAGGATCATTGGGCATGATCCTCTGCAATTGAAAAAACCAAGTGGAAATTCGGTCTGGAAGACCTCAATTGGCAAAACGGACGCCACCCGCTATCTTCGACAAAGTTAATGAACGAGAAAAGACCGTCCGATTTCGAAAAGCAGGCCGCCGAGGCCGGAGGTGGATTTTTCAGCGAATTCTGGGTTTTTCTCAAGGAGAACAAAAAGTGGTGGCTTCTCCCTATACTCTTGGCGTTTTTACTGATGGGAGCGCTTCTTCTGGCTGGTGGCACGGGGGCGGCGCCATTCATCTACACACTCTTCTGATACTTTTCGGTCAATATTCAAGCTTTCCGAATCGTGAGCCCATCCAATCGAGCGCATAAGGGATTAGCGATTTTTCTGGGGGTAGTGGTGGCGCTAGGACTGGATTTCGGAGTTCGGCAAATTTATGTGAAGATTCGAAAAAAACCACCCGTGGACAAACCTGGGTTGAGAATTTCCGATCCCCTCTTTCACCACGGGATTAAGCCAAGCTCACAGGGGGTGGATATTTTTGGCCCCTACTCTGCGCCGTACTTCAGCAACTCGCTTGGATTACGAGATGCAGAAATTCGAAATATCCCACTTGTCGGAGAAATTCCTAGAATTCTGTTTATTGGGGATTCTTTTACCGAGGCAGGGCCGATTCCTTGGGAGAAAACGTTTGTCGGCAGGGTTGCCACCGGGCTGAAACCGAAAGGCATTGAGGTCCTGAACGCAGGCGTGGCCTCCTACTGCCCTACTACGGAGCGGGTGAAACTGCGGTATTTACTGAAAACACAGGGACTGAGGGTTGATCGAGTAGTGTTGTGCCTAGATATTTCCGACTTAAAGGACGAGTTCTACTATGAGGAGGGGGCGGATGGGAAGGTCCAGCAGGTTGCGTATGGACCTTTTTGTGAGAAAGCAAAGAAACTGCAGAGAGCCGACGCAATCTGCGACTGGTTGGAAACTCGTGTAGAGAAGAATTTTGTTATTCTCGGTGCGATTATCAGAAATAGCCGGCTTACTTGGAGGAGACATGCCAGTTCGACAGGGGTGGTGGAGTACGATGCGATTCCCGAATGGGCCTACAACTGGCCGGACTACCGAGGACCGTATGAGGGGTTGGTCGAGAAAGGTCTGACTCGAACCAAATCGGAGATGACTCTATTGGCCCAAGAGCTCAAGAAGTTGGGAGTGCCCTTAACGCTGGTGGTCTATCCTTGGCCGCAGCAGGTAAAAGCAGGGACTCGACCCTCTCGGTGCGAGAGGGAGTGGTCAAGCTGGGCTCAAGAGAATAATGCCCAATTCATCAGTCTGTTTCCTGTTTTCGTAAACAAGGAGCCATCAAGCCAAGTGATCGCTAAATATTATTGGAAAAACGATGCGCACTGGAATGAGGAGGGGCATCGGCTGGTGGCAGATGCCCTGCTTGAGAGCAATGGCGGGATTCAGATTCCGAAAAAAACAAAAAACTAATTTCGAGAGGCGGCCAGCCTTCTTTTGAGTTCTCGTGCCATTTTTAGGCGGGGCCATGCTTGCCGGCGAATTTCGGCAAATCCGGAGAGTGTAATCGATTCGTAATTCAATATGCGGGGAGAGATGGTGGACCCGTTGATTAGATTCCGGAAGCGATAGAGCAGTTTAGCCAACTTAACGGAAAAGGATTTTCGGTTAACGTCGGGAGTGGAGTTTTCTCGTTTTCCGCCGATGTGGCGTGGGGCCAGCTGATCTGGGTGCCAAACGAAGATGCCGATAGGCAAACGAGATACGGTTAGTCCCCATCCTTTTTTAAACTGACGGCGAATCCAGACATGATCGCCTGCCATGCGGAATTCTGAGGGAAAAGGTTCCCGTTCCCATACATGGCGGTGGTAGAGAAGAGAGCAGGTTTGGACGGGCATCTGGTAATCGGCGTCGATCGGGCGGGGAACAGTGATCTGGTTGAAGAGATAGAGGAAATTTAGGTGTTCATCGAGCATGATGGTGGGGCCGAAGACGGCGTCGGCTCCGGTTTGATCAAGTCTTTGAAGGGCGTGGGCTAGGCCCGCGCGGTCGTACTGCTCGTCGGCGTTTAAGTGCCCGAGGATCCGACCACGTGCGGTAGCCATGCCCTTGTTTAGGGCATCGTACATTCCCTTGTCTGGCCCTGGAATGAGGCGGATATCTTTCTGCTGCTTCAGGTATTCCAGAGTTCCATCCGTACTACCCCCATCCACCACGATATGTTCGTAGTTTCGTCTTTTGAGGGAGTGACGAACCGACTGAACGCAGAGCTCGATCCAACGAACTGAATTAAAGACCGGCGTGACGATCGAGATGTCCATCTGAGATTAGTTGGAACTGATGCCCTGCTGGGCGGCCATCCCAGCAAAAAGACCTTTTTTGGCGATCAGGGCAGAGAAAGTTCCACGCTCCGCAATTCGGCCAGCATCTAGGACCACGATTTCGTCCATATTGGCGAGGGTGGAAAGGCGGTGAGCAATGCAGAGAACGGTGCGACCCTCTTCAAGCTGATCGATGGTTTTTTGAACTTCGGTTTCCGAGTCGGCATCTAGGGCGGCGGTGGCTTCGTCGAGGATGAGGATAGGGGCGTTCCGTAAAAAGGCGCGGGCTAGACTGATCCGAGCCTTTTGGCCGCCCGAAAGCATCACACCTCTCTCCCCCACCCGCGTTTCGTAGCCCTTGGGAAGAGCTTTGATAAAGTCGTAGGCGAAAGCTTTCCGAGCCGCCTCCTCTATTTCAGCGCGGATAGCCCCCAATCGCCCCAGGCCGATGTTCTCCGCAACCGATGCGTCAAAAAGGACTACATCCTGGCTGACTAACGCGATTTGGGAGCGTAGGTCACGAGAGTGAATTGTGCAAAGATCTCGACCGTCCCAACGAATATGGCCTGAGGTAGGCTGGTAAAAACGGGGGAGCAGATTGATGAGACTGCTTTTGCCAGAGCCACTGGCTCCAGCAATGCCGAGTTTAAATCCTTTAGGAATTTCTAGGGAAATTTCCTTCAAGACGTGGTCGTGACCGTAATCGAGATAAACCTTTTCGAGTTGTAGACCTTTCGAGAGGGGAAGAAGCGGAGTGGGTGCAGTTGGCTCTTGAACGCTCGGATTCAATGAAAGAAAAATTTCCAGTCGATCGCAACTGACGGTAGCGGAGACGAGATCCACGTGCATCTGGGCAAGACGTTTGACAGGGCTGGGAAGCATGATGAGGCCTGTAAGAAAACCGACGAAATCTGAGACCGACTGATTCGTTGCGAAAACCACAATAATGAATACCCCCAAGCCTAGTGTGCTGATGACTTCGATAACGGGATTGACCAGTTTCCCTGCTTGGGTTTTTTTGACCTCGAGATTGACCAACTTCAGACTTTCATCTCGGTAACGGTCGAGTTGAAACTTTTCGAGTCCGTATGCCTTGATTAGTCGAATCCCAGAAAGAGCTTCGATCAAGCCGCTGCCTTGGCTGATGCCGACGGAAATAGATTTGCGGGCAATTTGCTTTAATCGATTTCCGACGATGAGGATAGGAAGGGTGACTAAGGGGAGAATGACGATTGCGGCTAGGGTTAACTTGGCATCGATCATAACCATGCCAGCCAAAATACTGAGAAGGGTGATGGGTTCTTTGATGAGATCGCTGAAGCCGTTATTCATAGCATCGAAAATACGGCGGGTATCGCCAGAGATGTGGGTCGTGAGATCGCCAAGGGTAGATTTATTGAAGTAGTCCAGGGAGAGGGAGTGGAGTTTTTCGAGGACTCGGAGTTGCATGTCCCGAACAACTCGGGTGCTGACCCAAGACATGCAGTAGGCGCTGAGATAGCTGGTGCCGGAGCGGAGCAGCATGAGTAGGGGGAGAAATAGGATAGCGCCCGTTATCTGAAGGGGGGTGATGGGTTGGCCTGAGCGGGGGAGAACTTTTTCAATGGCTTCGGCAAATTCGTAAGAAAAACGTGTAGCCAAGGACTGGGGATCTACTTGCCCTACCACGACAGGAGAGGGGCTTAATCTTTCAAACAGAGTCTTGGTCGCCAGAACGAAAGCACCATTGCTGACTCCAAATAAGAGGGCCAACCCAACGGCCGCTAAGAAGCGGGTTCGGTAAGGACGGAGAAAGGGGAGGCCGAAGGCCAAGACCCGGCGCAGTTGATTCACGATTTTAGTCTAGGGATAAGGGATTCGGAGGTCGAACCTGGAAGGCGTGGGCTCTAGCTTGTTTTTTTTCAGGTACCTGCCAAGAGATTTCGAATCCTGCGTTTTAGCAAAAAACCAGGTGAGGTAGGCGAAATTCAGGCCGCCCCAAAGGCCTAGTAGGCAAAGGTATTGTTTGCCACACGGGCCCATCATGGGGAGAAGGCGCCAGAGGGCAAAAGCTGCAAGTCCGAGCCATAGCGTGACCCAATGGAAGGTGAAAAAGCTGAAAAAGCGAAGAGGTGTAGAAGGAACAAAGCCGCCGATCTTTGGAGCATCGATGGGATAGAAGTAGAGATCTTCGATTTCGGATCCGACCAACGTGCTCTTGCCCAAGGCCTTGTTTAAACGACTCTCTACAAAGCGAGCGTGGATGCGGGCGAAGTCGACAAAGTGGAGATAGAAACAGGACTGTGTTCCAGCGGTGATGACGAGCAGGGGAACAAGGGCAAGCGACACAGGACTGTCCCAAAGAAGGCAGCCAATCACGAGAACAAGAAATAGGTACAGACCGTGGAAGAACTTTTTGTGGTAGGCGTACTGCATCTCGCGCATCCGACGGAGCTGATCCATCCAAAGGGCAATCTTTTGGT
>Ga0247843_1003958_pt1 | contig 22978 bp, 24 predicted proteins | sample LaCruzMarch2017__FD_192420 | JGI IMG/M metagenome (GOLD analysis project Ga0247843, IMG submission 192420) | Freshwater microbial communities from meromictic Lake La Cruz, Castile-La Mancha, Spain - LaCruzMarch2017_8m | ecosystem: Environmental > Aquatic > Freshwater > Lake | place: Spain...
GAATCACCAACGAATAAGACATCGACATCATACACGGAACAGGAATGATGTTGTACATACCAAAGACAGTGAAGGGGCCATCTCCAGATAGCGTTCCTACTAGATCTGCGGCAGTGACGGCAGCAACTAATGTTGACAAGTCGGGAGTTCCTACAGCTAACTCCACAATGGTGCCGGCACAGTCAGGAGCATAGCCCCATCCACCGCCACTGTCATCGTGCTGATGGTGATTCCAGAAAAAAATTAAGATGCAAACGAAGTAGATATAGTTTCTTTTTGTTAGTTGCGTGTACAAAACTTGAGAGAGTATTCTATCACTCGGATGACACTATTTGCTTACCTCAAGCCTTCTACTGGCAGCGGGTACGATAGCCGCGCTTAGGAGTAGCAGGAATGCCACTGCTGTTTGATTCATCAGTGATACCGTTGTTGTGAGTTGTGGGGACGATGATGTGAGTGAGCGAAGTGGTCTTGCAAAATTTACACAGAAACCCTCCGATATTCATACAGAGGAATCATACACACCATCTTTTAAAAGTGTTCAATCTGAGCCGATTTCTTTTCTCATATTCCACGAGCTTCTCTGTTTCTTATTCAAATATGTAGAACCGAACCGAACGGGAGTAGTGGCCTTTGAGCTTCGTTGGGGTTCCCGGGTTTCTCTCTTCTTTTTTGGCGGCTAGCCAGGCAAAAGGAGGGAAAAGATGGAAAACGGACGCGAGGCGACAAATAATAAGGGTCTCTGGGCTTCAGGAGAGGGAACCTCGAAGAATAATTGTGGTGTTGGTAGTCGGGATTGTATTCCCTTGGTCGGGAGAAAGATGAGGAGATAGTGGGTATTTTAATGACTATGCATTATATCGATGACATCTGGGGAAAACTGACTACAAATTTATACACATCATCATTAGATCAGTGCCGTGAGAATGCCACAAGTTTCGCCAGTGAAGCCAGTGTAGCACTGGCAGAGTCCTTTGTTCCTATCGCATTTACCACGTCGACCACACTCGTACGATTCGTGACTACCGGCTGTCGTAACTACAACTGTGGAGAGGGTATCAGGTGCATCAGAGAACGAACGAATGTTGGTCAAGCCGGTAATACGAGGGTTGCAGCCCTCATCGGTGTTGCATTTGTCCTGAAGGATTTCAAGCTTGTGTTGGGGACCCTGGACAGCAGCTCCAGTGAACGAGACATCAATTTCAACGCTCGTGCCTGCAATTGTATTGACTGTCACCTCACAATCATCGATGACCTTGTTTGGCAGCTTTTTCAAAGCGCCTTCGATGTACCCAGCAAGAGTGACGTCATCGTCATCCCACATAATAGGCTGCGTGACAAAGGTCTGGTTGAGTTTGGAAGTGAAACGGATGGCAAAGGACTTGGATACGAAATTCGCCACATTGTCTTCGGCATCGTACAACGTCACGGTCTGTACATGAGCAACTTCGTTTCCGTATCCGGGCATACCGATCATTGAATTCTCGTCGAAACCAGGGATAACATCCATAATGTCATTACCGTAGGCGCACATGCGTTGCGTGCAGTCCAAACCTGTCCAACCAGCATCACAGGCGCAAGTACGAGCACGATTAGAGTCCCATGAGTACTCTTGGGCGAAGGTCTTCCCTCCCACACCAAGGCCAGAAAGTGCCGTAGACGAACCGTCGTAGTACTCGTTGTAAGTGATGCCGAATGCCAAGTCTTTCAGGTATTCACAGGTACCATGTCCAGAGCAATCGTTGGGGCAGGACTGGCGTCCACAGGCCTTGCCTTCATATCCGGCAAAGCAATTGCATTCCCCAGTTCCACGATCACACGTTCCCTTGTTGGCACATTCTGCATACCTGTGCCTCGCCCCATCCCGCATGGGCGTGTCGACCCAGGCCAACTCGTAGTGACAGAACCGTTCGGAGCAATCTCCGCCGGCGTTACCAACTGAGCCCCATCCAGGATAGCATGCGCAGACTTCATCAATACCACAGGTGCCATGTCCAGAGCACTGGTTAGGACATGACGCTCGAGCGAACCCAGCTAAAGTTAGTGCAATCGTTGCCACCGCAAAAACGCTCTTCATCTTTGATTTGTTGCGGAAGACGATGAGGAAATTCCAAACGATTAGGAACGTTTCTTTGCGCGTGCCGAAAATCGAAATTTTATAACTATCGTACTTGGATGAGCAGTAAACGAACCGTCATCAGTGCTCGTGAGGGTGGCGTGGATCGTGGGCTTATAATTGATACGACTGTCAAGAAGAACGACAATTCGAATGGTGATGCGACAAGATTGACAACGGCGACGTGGCAAGCGAAGAAAAAATCAATACCACCAATATCAGCTGCCATTCGCCCCCCTCAGCGCCTTGATAATGATGTCAACGCAACTAGTGACGAACAAAAGCAAGCAGATACAGACGAAGATGGAAACGACTACGTGTCAAAATGGGCTCGCAATTCCAAGGCAGAACAACCCAATAATAGTGACGATGGCGATGGCGGTGTGAACGACTTTGAACGAGGCCATGACGACGAGCGCTTTGATCCAACTGATGCGCTACCACCATTTGCTGACGATGCATCAAAAGCATTGTACCGCGAGATAAAACTTCTAGAACAGCAGAGGGACGAAGCAGCGAAATCAACTCGATCCTACAACGAACGTATCAGCAACCTCACTGATCATCTGCATAGTATCCGACAGGAGATTGATCACACCAATTCTCTTGTTGTGGCCAAGAAGAGCGAAGTCAGTACGGAAGCACATTTGCTATCACTATCAGAAAGAGAACTAGGCCAGAGTCTTCGGGATACGATGGCTATTGAAAGCAACAATCTCACCACAAAGAACACCATCAATAACGTGCGAGGTCAAATAAAGGCAGCAGAGGATGAATTGGAGAAGCTGAGGACAGACCTTAATTGGAATCAAGAGGAGCTTGAGCAATGGGCGACAGCCGCGACGAAAAAGGAAGAAGAGAGTCTAGCACTTCAAAAGTATGCGTTGTCGGATGAACTAAAGATCAAAGAGCTTACACTGAACATCGAGGATCTTACGAAAATATCAGTGGAGAAGAAAGCCCTGTTGGAGAATGAGGTAACGGAAACAAAGTTGAATCAAGTGGAGCTTGAAAAGTTGGCCGAGAGATTTGATAATCGTCACGACGAAAGGAGGCAGCTCCTTCAGCAGTGGAAGACGACGATAGAGTCGATGAATGACAGGGATGTAGCCATTACCGACTTAGCGGGGCAGTATGCTTCTCTCACTCAAAAGGAAGAAGAGTCAAGAATCGCTAGCCAGACGAGTAAAGATGAGATTCTAGTTCTTCAGGTGAGTGTCGTTTCGTATATTATTTGTGTGTCCCCTCCTCAATCCTGTCAACCCTCTTACTCACTTAATGGTACCTTATTTTTTGTCAAGACTGAGAGGGATAGATTTCAGAAAGACATTGATAGCAAGGAACGTCTTTTGCAAACAAAGCGCCAAGACTTATCCTCGCTTCAAGAGAGTGAGAGAGCACTAAAAGATGAGGTGGGCTCTCTTCGCAGAGAAACCTCAATGGTGGCCGCAACGATGGAGAATCGGAGAGCAGAATGGAAACGGGTACAGACGGGTCTTGAAGATAAACAGAAACAAGCCGCAGTGCTGTTCGAACGCGTAAAAGCTATCAAGGGCCAGCTCGAGAACGAAAAGCATGGCACAAATTCGGAGGAATTACGCACTGAGTCGATAGAGAAGTCGGTGGCGAATCGCGAGAAGGAGCTTCAACAAGCAGAGAAGGACGTAACAGAACTCAAGAAATGTCAGTACAAGGAATCGCAACGGCTAGCGGCGTTGCGAAAGAAAGAAGGGAACTTGATTGCAGATATACAGGGCGCACAAGCTAGTATACAGAACTTCACTTCGAAGACAAACGGACTCGAGAACAAACGCACGAGGCAGCAAGAGCTGCTCGAGAACGCATCCTATAAACTTCAACAGATGGAGACGAAGGTTGCTCGTGGATTGGGTGTGCGCTCAAACGATGAGAAGGAGAAATTACAAGCTCAGATCGAATCTCTTGAGGCTGAGCTTGAGCTGGGAAAGCAGCAAAAGCTTGCGTTGCTTCATCAACAACGACAAATCCAATCAGAACTGCGTGTGTGGAGGAACAAATACGAGTCAGCCGACACTAAGCACAATGAGACCGTGCTAATGATAGAAAAAATCGGCCTCGAGATATTCGCATGCGAGCAAAGTCTGAAAGAGATTGTCGCAAAACGAGAAGATGCCATGGTGTCCCACGACGTGACTCTGCTAGATGTAAGACGACTCAGAGATTCCTTACGTGAAATCCTCGAAGTATTATACTCATTGAAAGAGCACGCCGCAAAGTCTTCGTTGTATCTGCAAGAGAGGAGGGAACAGATGATCACTTTGAATGACGATAAGATGGCACAGCTTCGAAGCGCGAAAGACGAACGACATAAAGCATCAATAGATCTTGGGAGGCTTAAGGTAGTGTTGGAGAAGACAAAGTCGAAGTATATGATGGTCAGCTCGGTAAACGCACGCAAGGGTGAAGGAGAAGGTTATGAATCACCGGAGCTCAAGCTGATACTCTCGGCCCAAAGAAGAGAGGAGTTACAGCGGGAAGGAGATAAACTTGATGCAACAATCCAAGCAAAAGAGAACGACATCAAGATGATGCAAAGGACTCTCATGCAGCTCAAGGAAATGAACACCAACTATCGTTCTTCCTTTTCACGTACCGGCGGTCAAGCTGATGTTGATTAGAATGGTTTTATTTGATTAGGTGGCTAAAAGAGTGATTTTTATCCTTGCATGCTGCCTTTAGTTTTGCAAGATTGTCTGCCCAGACTTCGTCCTTTTTCACCAAGTCCCTTAATTTGGTTTGTTGATTATAGTACCACTTACGAAGACACTCTAAATTTTTTAATTATAGTAATTCCGTATAATGTCTTGCGCAGACCCCGTAAGTTTTGTAGACCTTCACGGCCGCGCCTGTGCACCCAAGCACTTTACACACGTTTCTGACATGACCGCATTCAAATTGCTTTTTTTTGCGCTTTTTCGAGAGGAACAGATAGGTGGTGTCTGTTTCAATAATTTCGTCGTGGTCTTTCTAGATTATAGGCGTGTGCCTTGTGCGAGATCACTATTTCTTCATACTCTGTAGGGAACCTGTCCTCATAAACTTTCCCGAAGTTCTTGACCTGAATAGCGTCTTTGCCTGGAATAGAAGCTGCAATAGCCAAAACCATGAACGATAGCTGCATTGTAGAACATTTCTTGTGCTTCAATGGTCCAGATTGATCTTGGGTTACCACGGTATTGCTTTGATGGGTTGTCAGACCTTGCCTTCAAACTCGCCGCCCTACCCGCTGCTCTCTCACTTGGAGTAAATTGACGTTGCTTTGATGGGTTGTCAGACCTTGCCTTCAAACTCGCCGCCATCGCTCTTGATTGACGATACTCCACTAGGTGCTGTACAGTCACTTCATTTGAAGATGTTGGTCGCTTGCTCCAGTCACTGTGTTGGCTTGCATGATTGAAGACTTCCGACAGCCATTTGTTTACATACTCATAGACTACCATCAATTCATTATCCCGAAAGTATGCACGTGAAAATGAGTTCAGCGTGAGTGATTCACGTTCTTCAAGTGTCGTAAACAAACCTCCACGACATATTCTGTAGAACTGAAGAAATAATTCGTTTGTTCTTGCTCGTTGTTGAAGTAATTCAACATCGTTGTAGTTGGTCATAATGTGATTATCGAACATGCCTTCTAGTAGTTGACCTTGGAAGAGTCCGCCTTGCCACTGAATAATTGTGTCTTGCATCTCTTGTTTCTCGGCATCAGTAGCTCCGCCAGGACGGAAGAGTTTGCCGTGATGAGTGCCTTTAAATATTCGAATGACAGATTTACATACTTTCGAGCGACCATCAGGACCGACCACTACCCATTTACCAACGTACTCATCATATGTGGCCGACTGTTCAACAATGACGACTGTGCCGCCAGGACGAGATGCCATTTCAAGCTCGAGTGCAGCCAAATAACGACGACTATACACTTTTCTTGGTTCCGCGCCATACGCCATAATATTCATACCATCCATGCCCTCATCGATAGCGTCATTGATGTGTCCTCGGACCGCGAGAGTTTCAGCATTGTCCCACTCTCATTTTTTCTCGGTAGTTAGAGGGTCGTAAAAAAGCTTGTACTCGACTTTTACAAGCTTTCCGCAATATTGATCTTATATGGTAGCACCACTGGAATGAGATCTGAATAATAATCTGCAATTTGGAGCCAAACCAAGGGATCCAATCCACGAGCTACAAGTCCAGAAATGACAGTGTCATGATGCACTTCAAATGTTCAACAATTTTTTTCGTACTGGCATGGAGCATAATGCCCAGCGCTAACACAAACAAAAGGTCCCCGTAACAATGCGTGCTGCAATGGTAGGTCAGCAGGCTTGGGAACATCTAGAATCTCGGTATACTGCCGAAGATGTGAGAAGTCAGGAACGTTAGCTCCTTCTCCAAACTCCGTGTATACCCATCGGGAAGACGAACCAAAAGACTCTGTTGAATCCAAAGACACCCTTGTGATAATGCGCGGATTGCTAAGAGCAGGTTCTTCCTCAACGCTCACATGGCGTACCCCAATAGGACAAGCAGTCACATTACCAAACCTTGCAACTGGCATGTACCGTGCTTCGAAAACAATAGGAGCCTGCGTGTCGCAAAGCAGCATTGGTGATGACGTTGTCCTTGCTGCAGTTGGCGGTTCCGTAAAAGACGAACCAAAAGACTCTGTTGAATCCAAAGACACCCTTGTGATAATGCGCGGATTGCTAAGAGCAGGTTCTTCCTCAACGCTCACATGGCGTACCCCAATAGGACAAGCAGTCACATTACCAAACCTTGCAACTGGCATGTACCGTGCTTCGAAAACAATAGGAGCCTGCGTGTCGCAAAGCAGCATTGGTGATGACGTTGTCCTTGCTGCAGTTGGCGGTTCCGTAATAGCTAGTGGAGGAGGTGTGACTTTATCATCTGTGTCTTCACGTTTTTTTCTTGGAATAGTGCGGTAGACAAACTTTCCCGGAGAGTTGGTAATGTTGGCCAGTGCTGTATCTTTGCTCCTCATTGATGCTGGCGTGACATTCACCATAGTCGACATAGTATTGCAGTTGGTTCCGTCGATCCAAGCGTCGTGCTTGGTTCCGTCGACCCGAGCGTCGTGCTTGGTTCCGTCGACTAAAGCTTGGCCACCGTCGTGCTTTGCGCAGAATTCAGCCGTGTTAAGAGATTTACATTTAAATTTCAAAACCCCAAACCCACCGACATCCAAAAGACATACCCAAAACCGCATTCGAACTCCACAAATTCGTACTGATTGTTAGTTTTGATCACAAAAAGCCAATATTCCCCTATCCAAAACTGCATTCGTACACCCCTCAAAACGTGGATGATTGTTACGTACATGCTTCATTCTTTTTCATCAAACCCCGCACTCGTGGTGAGAGAATTCCCTTCTTCGTGACGTTGGAGGAGTATGTCATGCGACGAAACGGATGCAGCTGTCGTATAATTGTTGCGTATACCTCGTCAGACGATCACTACAATGAGCCAACGCGCAGCTTTCTACATCATAAGATGGCGAAAGTGAACACTCTCGTTCCCATTGAGTACGGTGGCTGTCCCCTCCCGTGGCCGTGCCTCGTACGCCAACACACATGCCAACGATGTTCATCAGGTAAAAAGAGAATGGGTGAGTATCATACGGTGAACGTATCGTAACCTCCCTTGTGGCCTCGAGCTGGTTGTGTACTCGTTGATTAATTCAAAACTCCCAAGGTGCATCCTCATTTTTGGGGGGGAGATTAGCAAATCAGCTCAAACTTACCGACGGCCGTCGGTTCGGCATCCCATCGAACTCCACAAAGCTGAATTTCCAATTTACTTGTATTTTGCTCCCTTCTTTAGTTTTGCCTTTACTAATACATACTATCGCCCCTTTTTCTTGTTCGCGACGATAAAAATAATGTAACCGAGCAGACGGTGAATACGGAAAAACCAGAGAGGGGATGTAAAAGATGGAGATCGGTATTCGATTGAGACGGGAGTGAAGAGCAATGCAGCCGCACTACTATTTGCACAGTGGTTGTGTGGTTTGACGACGATTTTACGTTTCTTGAGTGCCTCCGTTGCGTGGTTTTGTATCTAGGGGGTTCTTGCCTTCCTTCACGAGCTAAGACTGTTCGCATTTGCTCCCGGTGGAACATGGTTGGATGTTGATGACGTGAAATCTATGGTTAATCTAATTGATTTTGGAAGACTTGGCCTGACCATCTTTCTTTCCTGTAACACCTCCTCATATGCTCGCTGGAACGGATATTTCCCTCCTCATCATTGAGATCAAGGGCGTTGATTCTACGCCGCTCGGCGTTCGAACGATCTCGCTTCCTCTTGTTCTCGTCCATGTTGGCCCATTGTTCGCGGTTATAAGCATGCCTTAACTCCTTCTTCTGCTCTTCCATGTTGGCGTACACTTCTCTCCTTCTAGCACTGCTAGCTTTTTCTTTTGATACAACTCCTTTTCATGCTCGTTCATGTTGGCGAACAATTCTTGAGCTTCGTCAGCTTCAACTCCTTGTATGGCTTTCTAGACTTTTCTTTGGTGAATCCAGCCTTGAGGAAGAGTTGCTGATTTTGCGGCCGTCTTTCTTCGAACACTGATGGAGGAAAGTCATTCGACTCATAGCCTCTTGCAAGCACCTTCTCAGCATGACATTGAACAACCAGCTTCCTTATTGCAGGCTTCTTAACATGGCGAGGTTGTTGATTGGAACGAGCATCACGTCTCAGACGAGCTCGAGCCAACGCCTCAGAAGGGATGAGAGGTTTGGCATCCTCCATGGTCTGGAGATTTTAATGCTTTTTACTCTACGTAATTGGCGTGCTAGCTCCGACGGGCAAGGTATTTTATAACAACTATTTTAACCACGCACTACTACGAAGTTATAGATGACATTGTGGAGGGAGAAGCGCAATAATGATAAAGTCATGAACCAGCATAATAGTAGAAACATCTCATGGAAGCAGGCAAGCATACCGCTCAGATTGTAACAGTTGTTGCATACTTATTTGCTTGCCTCGTGTTCTTTTCATCTTCATCCTTCTCACGCAACGTCTGAGAGACCTTCTCAGCAGCACGCTTATCTCCCACATCTTCCCATGAATTCGTTTCCGCGTTATGACGCAAGAAGCGACTCGGTGGATCGGCCTTACGAAGGGCGCTAACAATCATTTTGGACACCTGAGGTTTATCGGACTTCTTTGCTTGATTGTAGGCGTAACGGTATTTGTTGACTATTTCACGTAGTCGGACATTACCAGGATGATGGTTTGTCCTACCCCCTCGTCCTGTGAGAAAAAGATTGTTTGACGATAAAACCGATTAGCTCTAAATGCACTATTGACAAGCGAACAATAGCAAATCGAAGCATAATTAATGCACTCACCAAAGAGAACATCTCCATGCCTTGGATAAAAAACAATCGAACCAGGATCCGAGTTGTTCGGTGGCAATATTGCCTCCATCTTGCTCTCTTCTATACCTATAATCGGCGGTACCGCAATATGAGCAATTTCTGTCGGTATTACTGGCACTACAGGTTCAGATAAGTCGGAGTTTTGTACCAGTGTTGCAAAAAACTGAATAGCACATTTCTCGGACTTGACCTTTTTCTTTGGAGGACATATTGTACCTGCGTCGACAACACTGCGCTTCGTGGTCGAATCATTCTTCGACGTCATGATCTCACCCGAGGACGCAACCGCCACGGTAGCAGGGGCAGGAGAGTTTGGTTCATCATCCGTCTTTTCTTTCATTGAACTCCATCGAGTCTTCTCCCTCAACGCCTGACTAACTTTCCATGCCGCCTCCTACATTTGGGATTATTAGCCATATTGTTGTCAAACGTATCGTGTTTTTTATATTCCATTTCCTTACCTTATCGCTGACCGTCTGCCATTTCCCATCGTCCCCCTTCCTAAGAAATCGCCCAGGGTTAACTCCTGTGCGGATGGCCTTTGGGGATGGAGTGAAAAGCAGTGGAATATAATAATGTGGTGAGCAATGCATCCATCCAAGAATAAAACGCAGCGTCAATAGTGTAAATACATACCTTTACTATTTTCCGTGCGACTAGTGGTTTTTCCCCTTTTGCCGCTTGGACGTAGTCTTGACGATGGATGCTGATAATATCCCGGTAACGTAAGTTACCTATATGAAGGTTGGTTTGTCCGCCCCTGCCGAAGAGCACATCCTATGGTGGATAATGGATACATAATGTGAGCATGTGTGAGTGTTCAGAACTATTATTCACCGAGCTCCATCAGCACACCTTTAGAAACGCGACAAATTCAGCGCACGTACCTGATCAGTGATCGTAATCTCTCCCTCAAAGGCGACCAATGATTTCCATTTCCTGGATTCGTCGACCGTCTCGGGTGCAGGGTTAGGAAGTACCGGAAGTGGTGACCCCCCAAGGATTGGAGGAGAGAGGGGAATCGGCTCGTCGTCCTCGGCAGCCGCCAAGGCCAAACTGCTAAGAGCGTCCCCCCTTATTCCGGCAACGTCGGAGGCGACGGTGTTCATTGCTCTTTCAGACACGGCGACGGCGAGCAATCCAATCACGGGGAGCAATCACGCTGGGTATGGTCCGTGAATGGGATGTGGGAATGAAATGAAAGATTGAAGGCAAGTATTTAGATACAAAAAATGGTATGTATGTAGCAACCCTGAATGAGGAAGACTTGTCATATTAGCCATACGATCGACCGGACCTCATGGGCCGAAGAACACTCGAAGACTAACACCACGACCATTCGGACGAATGGCTCATGAACGAAGACCGTGCCAATCCTGACGCACTCGACAAGGAGGAATAATTCTTGCTACGTTCACCTTCCCTAGGAGCAACCCAAGCCTTACTAGACGAATGCAGACGTCATAACGAAGTGATCACTCCAGTGCAGCAGCGCGAATTATATAATTCTCTCAAGAGCAAGATGCTCCGCGTTTTGATCTCGTGTTCGGGCGCCAAGACTATAAATGAATTGCTTGACATACTAGAATTGGAGTTGAAATCTGGTACTCCTGCTCCTCTTCCCGATTGGTACGAATTTTCCACAATCAAATGGGGTCCCAGAAAAATGGACTGCGATAAATGTAGCAATAGGATTGCTTGAATACGGAAAAGCATGACACGCTTAGCTTTGCACGCTGTGCCAGATGCAAACTGGCTCATTATTGCTGCAAGGAATGTCAGGTCAAAGATTGGAAGGACCGGCACAAGCAAGTGTGTAAAGAAGGTGCAGATTTTCGTGACAAAGTAAAGGGCGCGAGCAAGTTTCGTGAAATGTTCACTCGTACACACAGTACATGTGTAGGTCTATATTGCAAGTGGTTGTCGCAGAGAAGTCAGCGGGGTGCATGAAGATATAACCATGATTGGCTGAAATAATTGATATTTACATTAAGATTCTCTCTATGTCTGTTACGAGTAGGTATGTTGATGTGAGGCAAATATATAGGATCAAGGTAGTAACAGTATTGTTCTTTCCTTGTTGCTCGTTTCGGCGTTGCAGTGATGTAATTTAAAAAACAGTGAGGCTTCGTTTACTACCGATGTCATCAAACATGTTGCAAACATACTACGTTTGTGAAGCTCGGGCTTAGCAAAGATCTCCTTTCCTCCGCCAATTTTGCGCTTGTATGCATTTCCAGTTGACATAGCATCGTCGCTTGGTTCGACGAGGAGAGGCTTCTCGCACGTAAAAATATCGTTATCCATCAAGTATTTGGAAAACAATATTTCCCCCACACCATAGTCTTGGCAGTAATGGAAGAAATTTGGGAGAGATATCAGCATGTCATTTGGTGAAATAGCAGCCCGGCAAACATTCACATCTGGAATATCATCGATTAGTTTCCACCCCTCTCCTTTCCCCGAAATACTGAGGTCTGATATCATCATCGAATCAACAATTTCGTGAGGTAGACCCCTATCTGCGGCGCCTAGAATATATGCATCCATTTCTGCCATCATTCGTGGCTTCAATGCGTGCACCTTTGGAACCAGTTCAGCCCATCTTCTCACAATTGTGTGCATATCCAGAGCGGTAGCGATATATGGTGGGCCCACTTGATAATGTGCATACGCTTCCCTTTCATCGACCTTTAGCGCTAGACTAACCGGACCTGCTGCATCTAAATACTTCCTCCAATTGTCACCAAGACCTTCACATTTTAGACAGATTGCAGATTCATGATAATAATAAGTCGAAGCATGGCATGGGCAATGATAAATCGAAGCAAATTAAACGCACCGTAAGTCTGCCCGAAAGGCGTACCAGGCTCAACTTTTGACTTTCTCGCGACATTTGTATTCTCAAAAGGCTGCCAAAATTGAACACTGCTGTCACTGAAATCACCAGTCAGAGGCCTCAATAAGATCATGTCAGGGTCGATGATAATCACAACAGACTTATCCTTCACCGCAGACATTTTACCAGCTTTTTCATCCCAGCCAAATTCGCTGCTATTCTCAAGATAGTATTTGACGCCAAATGGTTTATTGAAATATGCAAAGTCCTCACCAGTCTTAGTTCCATTATTGTCAATAACTTGGTCAGCGAATTTCGGCGTGAAGAGGATGCGAAATCTGTTTGACATTACTGCAATGTGCTAGATAAACGTAGTGGATAGAATTTGATAACATATTCTGAGTTGGATCATGGGTTCAATGAACACACCAGGAAACGAAGAAGTGCTTACCTCTTGATGCCACCTTTCAACTTTAAGCTTCTCTTCTTCTGTACAACCGGACGCTATTCGAGTTATCAAGCCCAGTTGTCTTGCACGCATTGCAGAGAAGAAGAGTAAGTATGTTTGCCATTGTTGAAACTCCCCGCAATCGGTAGAAAAGACTACGTACAAACTCGTTCCATCACCAGTAGTTTCCATCTCGCCATCTTCATTCGGATGAAACCCCAGGGCAATGATCATAGTTTCTTCCAGAGATCTTATCCCATGGTCTGGTACAGGCTTCATGAGTAGAGGGTGAGCTAGGGAGAATTTTAATCAGTATCAGATTCGAGCACTTAAATCACGCACCTTTAGCCCGTCCTCAGCTTTGCTGTCCGTGTTTCCGACGACCATTTGTTCTTCCGTATCAGCTGTCGTTTCAGCACTATTGGTCACATCACCCTCAATAAAGCCTGAAACCTTTTCCTCGCCGTCAATGGCAATCCACCCAACAGGGTATTCTCGCTTAAATTCGTTTGCATCAGCAATGAATGGACCAGTTTGCATCTCATACTTTGCTTCATTCCATGAGTAATACGTTGAATATTTGGACATGCCGTAGTAGCCCCTGAGTCTGGTGATATATCCAGTAAATGTACTGTAATAAGTGCCAGCAAATTTTCTACCACGACTAGCAACAATTACATCGATCATTCCAAGGTGTTCTTTCTGTAAATTGTTCAAGTTAGCCATATCTACATAGTCGTCAAGAAATCGCAGATCATGCGTAGCAGCGAAATGATCAAAGAACTGCCGATTCTCTTCGTCAGTGGCAATGTATAATATCTCTTTCGGCTTCCAATGTTCTTTGGTATTCTGCCACCATATATCCTCCGATAACCAAACTTCTTTATACTGCAAGTCGCCACGACGAACGTGGAGCGATGAATATCCACCTCCACCTTCTTGATCGAGAGTGAATCCTCGCTCCATAGATTCTTGTTGGATGGACCTGACAATCTTTCCGGCTGCGCAGAAGATGTCATCATTGTAATGCATTAGATCTCGCACGAATCGTTTCATGTAGTTGTCAATGACCGGATTTGTAAAGTAGACGAAGTTATAGAAATGGCTGAGAAGTCGATATTCCATCCCAAAATGAATGATGTCTGGATTTGCGAGGTCTTGAGAGTAGAACACTTGCTTACGTGCGCCACAAAATTGTTTGGTGTCAGGACTTAGCCTCGGAACACTATTGAATGATTCTTCATCAAATATTAAGCAGGTGTCCTCTGCGTCACTGGTTCCAATACGAGCTATTTTTGTATCGGAGGTGTTGGCAATTCTATCAAACACTTCTCCACAGTATACATCACTTCGCCTCATATTTACACAAGACAGGGAAAGATCATGTAAACGCTTGTAGTCCTTCGAATCTATCTTTACTATTCCACTTTCTTTGGCCTCCCGCTCAACAAATTCTGCCATGGATATCACTGGTACACGTTTCTTGAATTCGTCAGTATCAAACGAGTAAAAGTGATCTAGACCGTCGATAGTACTGTGTTCTTCCTCTAAACCCAGATTTTGATTTGGTTGGAGCACGACTGTCCGTCCGGTCGCGGCAGCAAAGACCATAACAATCTCAAACGCCATACGTATGTTGTTAAACCGGCCTTCATCTTGCCAGAAAGTTATATACCGTGTCTTATCTGGAGATAAAGTTGGGCGGAAAGGAGTGACAAACTCTCTATCTCGCGTTCCTTGCGGGTCATTCCAATAAACCAGACTGTCCACATTGACATCACAACTAATCTTGCCACGAGATGCACCAACTAACGCTGGCGTTTTTTCAATCGTTAATCCTGAGAAACCACGGGCTAGTTGAGTTGGTCGAGGAGGGGGGTCGCTCAGCAGTGAAATATTAGCCGCAGGACCAATCGGTGAGATCGAGTCTGGCTCTAAATCGCTAAGAATGTATTCATCACCATCAATCCCCAGCCAACCACTTTGCCATTCTCTAGCTTCTAAGTTTGATTGCTCGTTTGCAGGCCATCTATGCATGCTGCGTCGACGTGGGCGATATGAGTAATAGTTCGACATTTTGGAGAGTCCATAATAACCTCGCATGCGTATAATATATCCTGAAAATGTGGAATGCCAAGTCCCAACGAAAATCCGACTCCTACTTGCAACTGCAATTTCGACCATGCCGAGTAGACTAGGATCAAGTTTATCTAGACCGACCTTCTCAAAGTAATCTCCGAGGAATCTGAGTTCATATTGTTGGGCTATCGGTTCAAAGAAGGTTCTATTCTTTTCGTCTGTTGCGATGTAAAGTATCTCCTTCGGCTTCCACAGCTTAGCTGTATTCTCGAGCCATTCTTCCGCACTGATGATCACTTCTTTATATTGCAAATCACCTCGTCGTATATGCATCGCAGAATATCCACCTGCCCCTTCTTCATCTATATCAAAACCACGTTCTTTCCCCTCATCTTGCAACAATTTGACGATTTTTCCAGCAGCACAAAATACATTGTCTTGGTAATGTACGAAATCACGAATCAATCGTTTGTAATAGTTGTCAATGGCCGGATTTGTGAAGTAAATTGTGGTATAGAAGTGATTCAGTAAACGAAAATCGGAATGATGTTCCGAGGTACGAAAGTGCAGGATATTTGGATCTGGCAATCGATCGTAATACAATCGCCCACGATCTCTGCAGAATTCTTCAATATAACGCTCAGTCTTGGGAGATGTAATGGCATCTGGACCATTCTTTGTTTTCATTCCAGCCTCGTGAAAAATCAAACAGTGATTCTCGCTAATCTGAGATGTTTCCGTTCGCTCTCTCAGGAAATTATAGATATCATTGCACGGTCTTAGTCCTGACCCACAGCCATCTGTAGCATTGACTAAATCCTCTCGCATCGTTCTATTTTCTATCTCTAAGTATCCCCCCTTCTTGGTCTCCATCATGAAGAATTCTTTACTTGTAATGACATCAACTTTATGTTTGAACGATTTACCAAGGATTGGGAAAAAGTCATCAAAGCTTGTGACACTGCTGAGTAAGTAAAATCTTTCGGGTGGTGGTAGAACGAGCGTCCTACCAGTAGCAGCAGCAAGTACAATGATATTCTCTAAGCTCATACGAATATTGTTAAAGCCACCATTGTCAGTCTCAAATGTAAGGTACTTTCGTTTCCCTTTTGGTGGCGTAACTCGAAATGGACTGACGAATTCATCATCTCTCTTCCCCTGTGGAGAATTCCAGTATGCCATGGAATTGACATCAATGTCACATTCTATTGTACCACGTTTTGCCCCAATAAGAGCGGGTGTTTTGTCCATGGGCAATCCAGAAAATCCTCTCGCTAGAGGGAGTAGTGATTCTCTTTTGCTACTAGATTGACTTTTTGATACAGTCTCCTCTACAGCTTTCGTTTTCATATCCATTTCTTTCGGTGCAATTACTTCCTTTTCTATCATGATCGGTTCAACGTTCGAATCTTCCTCCAATGACAACCTTTCGTCCTTCTTCTTGTTGAGTAATAAATTTTCAATATGCTCCTGCACGCCCAATTTGTGTTCAATCAAATTCTTATGCACCCCATGATGCAAATCGTTGTCACCATCGCCGCCACCACCACTGCTTCCACCCGACAACGATGACGATACCGCTGCTCCATGATCAATATGTGCCATAATCGTGCTCATTATGTGCGAGTCTACGGCGAGGAACATGGGAAGGACATGGAATAGATTCACCATGACCATAATGAATGCGATAACGAATAGTAGGAGTTTAATGAAACGCGGAGCACCACACGGTGGTGGTGAGACTGACGATGGTACGGCACGGGCCGATCGGTACATCGGTGGCCGTGTGAACTTCTTCATCGTACACCCACCGCTCCTGTGTAGCACAAGCCCCCTTAATGGAGGCTATGACGCGGGAACGGGTCGGATGGTGTTTGATAGGCAATAGAATAGGCAATAACATTCGTCGATCGGATACTCACTCACCGGCAGAACGGCTATTCTATTCCGGAGATAATCCGTCGGTCCATTACTCTCAACAGTACGAATGAGAATGATGATGACGATGAATCAGTGGAACAAAGTAATGTTGTTAATGTTGACCTTCCTGCCCTTCCTGCGCTTTTAATAGACAGAGCAGCCGTTCGAAGAAAGTGGAGACCACACGCCAGCAGATCATGGTGATGGGATGACGATGACCAATACGGAAGTATCCTGCAATGACAACAACAACAACAACAGCTGGGCACAACTAAAGCGATCACTGAAAGTTACGTTACCCGCGCATCAAATGTGAATGCATTCGTGATTTTCCTTAAGGCATTGTTTGGTGTAGACATGTTATCCAATCCTGTGGTACTGGGTGAGGTAGGGTTAGTTCTGGGTACAGTATGCCATTTACTTATTGTTATTGGTTGTGCCTTCGCTTGCTACCTGTTATTATCTGCAAGACAAGCGGCCAAGGCGTAAGTGATGATTTTTGACAACAGATTATGGTGGGTAATCTACGGCACAAGGCATGCATCACCGGTTGCAAAAATAATGAAACACCATCAAACAATGACGCAGATGATGCGAATGATTATAAAAGATACACTGTGATGATAAATAATGATGATATCTGTTTCAACAAACAATCGCCAATGGTACATCCTTCATTGTCATCACCACAGCATAAACATCAGCAATCAATATCAACACCAAGTAAAATGTTACCGCAGCAGCAGGAAACTCGACTAATCACATATGCAGATGTTGTCAAATATATCGTTGGTTCTCAGGCTAGTAAATTTATTATCTCTGCCATGGTTATTGGTCATTTAATGTTTGCTAGTGTTTAATTACATTTGGCTATTGAAAATGTATGCTATGTTGTTGGTTGGGAAAGACTTGGTTGGTCATATTATACACAGGAGGAATATATGTTGAGGGTGACGAAAGCAATAGCAATAGACGAATGTTAATGCTGATGATGAATGCGAAACGACATCTTGGTCATAGTAACGATTTAGAAGACGATCATAGTAATGATCGTGCTAGTCGGAGTAGTGATGAGGAAGAATACTATTATGAATGGACAGGACCAGATTTAATTGGTAGATTGGCCATGTCAGCATACTATTTCCAATAATACATGGTCTACTACAAATCCCATCATTGACAGAATTGGCAACTCTCGTGGATGTATTGGCTCGATGTTATATATTGCCGTGATATTAATGAATGTACATCCATTTGCTGATAGACCAGATGATATGTGGGAAACGAAGTGGAGTGGTATACCGGTGTATGTAGCATCGACGATATATTGCATTGAGGGTATTAACTTGGCATTACCGACTGTGTGTAGTATTGAGGGTGCATCACGACAGCAATCGGAAGGAGGTGGAGCCAAAGCAAAAGAAGGAGATGAACAACAACCGTCCACGCCAATGAAACAAAGTTTATCTGTTATTATTGTCGTGGGTGCTGTATTCTCGTACGGGATAATAACACTAATTGTTTCATGGATAGGCCTGGCGATTGGTATATATGCTATCACTCGGCGTGGCATTAGTATTAACACTGCCACTATTCCCAAGTACACAATTACTCGAGGTATGGCTAGATGATCGTACCGATGAACGACGACGAAAAGTAGAGGAAATGGATATGCAACAAGATTTTTTATCCCAACAGCAAAAATCATTAAAGTCATTACTATCATATGAGGAGGATTCCACAACAGATGCAATTTCTGATGCTGTTAGTTCACAATGTAAAAAGGGTAATACTCAGGATGCTGCTGGGATTGAGATGAGAGACTTTGAATGTTTTACTCATGGTACATTGCCACCTCTAATAAACGTTCAACGTGATTATAATGAGGATGAAGATTCGTTGGTAAACACTCCACGCAACACCCGCAACTTCTACTTTGGATAAATCAAAATTAATGAAGACAATTCCAGCATTCACTCGAAAGTTGAAGTATTGGAAGCTACGGATGTGCATTGCAGTTACTATATCTATTATTGCAATATTAGAAGGCACATTCCCGTAAGTCCTTATGGGTGCGGGAATTATACGTGGCGTGAGTCTGTCCATTACAGGACTAATCGTACCACCACTACTTTATATGGGTGCAATGGGTGGTGATTTTTTTGTACCCATGGCTGTGTGTATGTCATTATTGATTGGATTGGGGTTGTTTAAATTGTATTAGTCTGATGAGTGCTTTTGGGTCTAAGGATTTTATTGTAGAGGAAGGTCGGCAAAACTTTGACGCATTGGCACATTACTATTACCACGGATTAGGAGGTTTTCTGAGAAGCAAAGCAAGAGACCATAATCAATCTGATTAAACATTTTGTCAATTTTATCTCCCCGAAAGAATAAATTAAAGTCACTTTCAATCATCGAGGAAACCGAGCACCCATGCGCACGGCTCACCTCCGCGAGTATGCATCCTGAAAAGAGGAAGTTACATTTGTTATTCCCTTGGTTAGATGAAGCCGATGATGACGGTAACCGGCCTATTGGCGTGCATGAAAAGAGAAAGTTGAATGAAGCCGATGAGGAGAGTAAGCGGCCTACAACACCTGCCGGAGACTCTGACTTGGTCTCTCGAGTAAGAGGGCAGGTTGCAAGTAGTTTAAGCCCGAAATATTGTCAGGGTGTTGGAACTCCTGTGAAACCATTCCACGTCAAGCAGAATATCAAGGAGATCCGTGCCATCCTTACTACGAATGCCGAAATCCTTAATCGATGCATGAAGTCGAGGAAACAGAGCTCATTTTCAACATTTGTGCGTTACTCGTTTGATGTGGTAGAGTCATTCACCATCGTTTCCAAAACTCAATTCGTTACCTATCCAGAGAAGTTGGAAAAGGAGTTTGATATGACAGTTCTCTCGAATCTTCCTGCTGGTATTGATAGCATCTTCTTGCCTCCGAAAGAAGCTTATACCAATTTTATCGACTATGAAGCCTTATTTGAAAAGTCACTAATTCTACACGACGATGTCCTGGGACCATTTCTTGAACAGTTCAAGGTGCACCTCGTCTCTTCAGTGCAGGTATGTTTAAGGGAAATTGAGACATGGTTGATGGAGCCAGGATCAAATATTCAATACATCGAATCCAAGTTTGGTGTGAAGTTGGAACTCCCAGAAGAGAATGAGATCCTCACGAAGTCCTGCTCTTGCCCGGCAGGAACGCACTCTGGTTCTCTTGTGTGCGTTCAATGCAAGAAAGAACTTCGCAATCACATTGACAGCTCGTCAACCACATTGAAAAAGAAATGCTACTCTTGTCCGTACTTGCATGACGTCTTCCAATGCAGTAAATTCAACCTTCTTAAAGAGTGGAACTCCACCCTTCCTGGATCGTTGGAGCTTAAATTCAATATTGCCAAGTTACATGATCGAAAGAAGTTGGATAAAGTCTTGGAGCTTATGGAAATGGTGGAAGATGAGGATACATCCAACGAAAAGAAGTAATGGATGGCATAATCACTTTGTTAAGGGATAGGTCGATACGTTGCTATTGTTGCTTTGTAGTTAGAAGTAAATTACTATCGTATTTCGCATTAATCGCGTGTGTGTTTCCGTCTATCGCATCAAAAACTTCGACCCTTCTGTTCTGAGAATTGTCAACACATAAGCCTATACCTTCTTGTCTACGATGACTGGAATTCACCCCCAACCAAGTATTTCTCGCCCTTGGGTACCACATTTTCTAACCTTCTAATGATTCTTCTTCGTAATCCATTCTCATCATCAAACCCACCAACGATTGAGTTGTCAACTCCCCTCCCTTCCCCTTTAATAATCTCATCCACGAATGCGTACATTAACATATTCCGTGCCGTCGCCCTGTCCAGTCCCCGACTTCGCAAGTAAAATAATTCTTCTTCACTCAGATCCGACACCGTCGCACCATGAGTGCATTGTACATCGTCGGCCACAATTTCAAGGCTTGGAGTGGCCCATATCCGTGCGTAGTCACTAAGTAGGACCGTCCGGCTCAGTTGTTTCGAATCAGTCTGCTGAGCCGATTGTTCCACACGTATGCGTCCACGAAAGCTAGCAGTCGATCGTCCACCGACCATATTCCTTTGTTCCTGACGAGAAATAGTCCCCTGAGCAACGTGATGTATGTTCGTTCGCATGTCAGTTCGCTGTGCTCCACCCGACAGTGCAAAGCCATCAATCGATGCAAATGCACCCGGACGTAGCAACGTGGCTGATACGGCAATGCGTGACCGGCCGGTCCCACCAAGTTCGAGCACAGATGTAATGTACGAACCCGAGTCACCGACAATATGAGAGTCTATCACTTGGAAGTTAACGTTGCGCAATGCTGGACGTTGAGACTCCACCTCCCGCGGCAGATCAATGATATCAGGAAATTCTGCCTTGAATTCCTCGTCGGACATTTCTATATTCGGCGTGACGATGCCCCCGGACTCATCGAGAAAAGAATGCGTGACATTAGCGTCTTTTCCCACGTAGATTTGAGTGTATCCGTTCACAAGCGTTGGACGCGACGACAACGAGGATGCAGCATCATCATCAAGGTCGATAGACATTTGAACCAAGGACATAATGCTTCCCTCGTTGGCCACAGCCAGGCATCGTGGATGAAATGCCACACCACTACTCTCATCGCCACCCCCTGCGGAGGAAGTCTGCGCGTTAACAATGAGCACTGGCATACCATAACCCTTTTCACTCCCACTTCCCGAAATATTTACGTTGGACTCGACGTACGCGACACAACCCGCCTTCACGGAATTTAATGCTGCAAATGCAGCCGTGCCCATCTGCCCATTAATTGCAAATTGACTCGTGGCCTTGCCTACGGAATGATCGGGACCGCTTAGACGCTCATGCGATGTCAACACCGACGACACTCCCTTGGAATTAATGACGGGGACTTCTGCTGCAAGTTTGTCGGTAAACCCATCGGGTAGGCGGGATAAAAACTCTAGCGTCTCACCTGAGACTGACCCTGAATTGAAGTATGTCGAGTCAAGGTTCTTGGCATGGTCAGTCTGCTTGCTCAGACTTGGACAGAATCGTCCATTGACATAGACGAGACGCGCTGTGCACATATTATCATCTAACCACGCTCCCTTATTTTTCAACGAGGATATCACACGTTCACGATCTCCGCTCATCATGTCAAGATCAGTTCCGATACCCACTTGCCTATCTGGATAATCCACAGACACTAAACCATTTACATCAAAGTTTCGCCATGCCTCAGCACCCCGACGTGGGACTGGTAGACCATACGTTTCTAGTCCGTACGCAGGATACAGCGGACTCGTGGGTAATCGACGGCTAACGTACGGAGTCCATTCCTCATCTTCTCCATATCTTAATACTGGCTCATCGACAAGCTCTGCCTTTGTCATCAGTCGGTCAAGATGTACTTTGGATACTGGACCAAGGTAATAGACATCATCATCATCGTCACCATTCTTTAGCAATTTGGTAAACCAGGCATCAGCATCCTTATCTGACCGAGACATACGCTTTGTGCGGTATGGTTCAAAGTCGGTAATATGAGGCAGTGGCAGACCATCCTCACCGCGGATTATAATATTTGAATTGTACGGATCGTACGTTGTATCGAACTTCTTCTTTAAATCATCGCCATCATCATCCTCGGCAGGATCTGAAGTTTTAACAGATGATCCCTTTTCGTTCTCGGGACCAAGACCAATACTCACAGCGAGATGAGACGAAGGCGAATACGTTGGAATTGTTCTAATAACCCGCGATTGCAATTTAAGAGGGGTGGCGAAGCCCTCTACGACACTGATGAGGGTGGTTAATGATAATGACAATGAAATGACGAGCGTAGCCATCGCCTCGAAGAGCAGTCGATGCCGGCGATTCGCCAAAGAGGCGGATCTGACGGATGCTTCCATTCTAAAAAAGAGCAACTGGGTCGCTACCTGCGCCGTGCTCGCGGCTGCGACAGAAGATGATGATTTCAGATGATTTCGATTGAGATTCTACGATACGGAGTCGTTTTAGACTCAACGTCTCGGCGGGAAGCCAAAAGAGGGCAATCCACGAACCGGAAGGGAGAAATGAGTCGCGCTACTCCTTAATA
>Ga0247843_1003959_pt1 | contig 22976 bp, 29 predicted proteins | sample LaCruzMarch2017__FD_192420 | JGI IMG/M metagenome (GOLD analysis project Ga0247843, IMG submission 192420) | Freshwater microbial communities from meromictic Lake La Cruz, Castile-La Mancha, Spain - LaCruzMarch2017_8m | ecosystem: Environmental > Aquatic > Freshwater > Lake | place: Spain...
CGTATTCATGACCGGGTGGTGGTGTCAATTTGGGCTTCTTTTTTAGAAGCCAACCCATTGATTTTGAATGGGATACAAAATGTACACCCGAAGGGACTCGAACCCCTAACCTTCTGATTCGTAGTCACCACAAAGCCTTGATTCTTAACGCCTTATGTTGATATTTATTGATTCTTAGCGGCCCTTAACGACGCTTATCGCCGTTTTTCTAGCCGCAACCAGTATCCAAAAAGTATCCAATCCCAGCAAGCCAAACTTTTTTACTATTTCGCACCTTTTCTCAATTGGCGGACTTTTTTGCGGGATAAACCTTGGGATGAAAACCACATCCCCACGCAAACGACCCAAATCGCCCTCTATCCGCCTCATCGAAGAAAGCGCCCCATGGGTGCTCATCTCCAAGGCTGTCGAAGAAAGCGGGCTCACCGAACAACAAATCCGCAACTCCGGGATCAAACTCAGGAAATTCGGAACTGCCGACTACATCAAGCCCGGCAAACTCAATGACTGGATCCTTGCCGACTGAAATGAGGAACCCAGTCTTGAACCTCGATGAAAGCAATCCGGACCCCATTGCCGAACTCTCAAAGGTGCCTACACCAGCCGCGAACTGCCCGTTGCCGGGCGTTCGAAAAGCCCGAAAACCACTTGAGACATGGGAAAATCTGGAATTCCCGAAGGAGGTTTACATCTTTGGTAGCCAATTCATCCTTACTCGTTACCCCAACGTCTCCGGCTAGTACCCTAGGCAACAGGAACACAAGAGGATGGCAGTCCCAACTTGACATCCGCCCTAATAGTAATATAATGTTCTTAGTTTTACAAGCCAATGAGTAAACGCCAACCATCACAGACGAACAAAAATCAGCCTTCCGAGCCTGAAAAGGAACTCGCGAGTTGGTTCAAAGCCTTGCGCAAAAATAGCTTAAATCTCACGCAGAAGGAATTGGCCGAACGGGTTGGCATCCCTCTGGGAACCATCCGATATTTCGAACAAACTGGCCGGACCAGCCTCCAGAATTTTCTCCGGATCGCTACCGAGATACACACGCTCGATCTTTTCCTAGCACTGGCACGAGGCGAAGAACCTATGACCTTCCAGAAAATCCAAAAGGAGAAAACCATATCGCGGCTGCAGGATGAACTGGCCGTGAAACGAAAAGAAGCAACTCCCATGGAAATCCGCAAGCGCAACGCGTTTGTCGTCACAACCGCCCCCATCCGTAAATGGCGGCTGCATGGCAGGGAAAAATGGATCGACGCAGTTACCCACACAAAATGAGTGACGGCCCACAATACGAACCTCACGAGTTTTTTCCGGTTCTCTTAAAACTACCGCAAGCAGCAGGAGAGGTAGTCATCTGCGGAGGGCAGGCTGTGAATTTGCTCGCGGCCGTATTCCTCCCTGAACGTCAATTGGAGAAAATACTTGGAAGGGGCAACGCAATGTCTGCTGACATGGACCTCGTGATCACCAAGGAGCTCCAACGGCAAATCGTCAATCTGGCAAATAAATCACAAGGGTTTTCACTGAAAACATTCGCGGACTGCCGCCAACCCATCCAGTTCGCCATCATGCCTAACGACATGCCCGATACCCGTATCGATGTCATGCGAAGCATCAATGGAATTCACACTGAAAAAGACCGAGTATTCGAAGACGCCATCGATTTAGACAGCAGTCCATACCTCGTAATCAACCCAACCACGCTTCTCATTGCGAAGGCCGAGAACTGCGCGACTCTCGAACAGGACTCCCCCACAGAAAAGCGCAACGACATCAAACACCTGCGGCTTCTCATTCCTATTGTTCACAACTACCTCCAGAAACTAGTCGTTAATTGCGATCCCGAGTCAAAAAGCGAGCAACGCGATATTATGCGTTTCCTCAAAAACATCCATGCCGCCTCTAAAAAGACCAACTTCCAAAAGGGAATGAAGCTCGCTCATGTAAAGCTTTATGACGCCATCCCAATCGCTCGAATTCGAAAGTCGAAGCTGAAAACCCTACAGAACTATTTGGAACAAACCTTTCTGGGAAACCCAGGGATGCCCCCAACCTGACTGATAGACTGAAGCATCACTGAACCGATTTGATCAACCCCGACCCTCTAAAGGGCCGGGGTTTTTGTTTTCCATTTTCCCTAGAGTCCAGTCGCGAGTTGGCTGCAAAGCACAAGGGACAGCCTTGGTTGGGTAGGACAAGCAGCGATCTCATCTCCTCCGGCAAGAAAAACCTCCTCCGATGGCGAAAAACCTCCGACGGCGAAAAACCTAGTTTGGAAAAGCAGGTGAGAAAGACCAACGATGATTCCTTCCTTTGCGAAGGAAGGTCCAAGTGAAGAAAAACCTCGGCGACGTCACGGCGAGAAAAACTCCTCAGAGAAAAAACCTCTTTGATGTTACCCGTTACGAAATGAGTCGGGCGAGTGAAACCCGAATTGGACCCCCCCCGGTTTGGAAAATCTCAGATGTGGAAGGTCACCTGTGTCTAATCCATTGGAATGGAAAAAACCTCCGATGAGAAGAATGACGGCTGACACCCCACAGTTATCAAAACTCCGGCGCACTCATTTCGGAAAATGAGGAAAATATTTCCCCAAAAAAAATCTCTGGACAGCTCGAATGTTTCACCCGCATCTACCGATACTGGGGTCATTTACATATCCCAGTGGACATCAAACAACTCCTATAACAAATGAAAAACACCATCCAGATCAAGATCGTCGTTGTCCCTGCCGGCATTGCTGTTCACGGACCCTTCAACGAAAAAAGCAATACAGAATACAAGTCGCTCGGTGGCCGCTACGACCGCCTCGGACGCCGTTGGATTCTCCCCAATAACGAGGATACCTGGCGCAAGCTCGCTGAATTGTTCGGCGAGGAAAGCCCTAACGTCATCGTTGTGATCCCGCCGGGTCTGCTGACGATTTTCTCCGAGCAGTTGCAGTTCGGCGGTTATGTCATCGCTGCCTGGAACGCCCATAAAGGTTGCGTCCAAATGCCCGAAGGCGTCGAGCTTGTAGAGGGTGCATGGGATGAAGTGGCCAGCGCTGCTCACAAGTTTCCGTGCCTTGCCAGTCCAGATGCCGTCCTGCACGTGGTGGTCCGCCGCTCCATGGCTGATAATCACGGCCTAGTCATCATCAAGGAACTGGAAAACCAGCCCGTTCAAAACCCCTTGGCTCCGTATGCCGACAGCGACCTGCAGGTCGAATTGGAGGGCAGGGGCTACCGCGTCGAACAGGTGCTCTTTTAATCCGAAAGAACCTTACAAACCTCACCCAACTTCATCATGAAAAATCCAGGAAAAACCCCCAAGGAAAATTCCGCCGCTGTGCCTGCTCCCAACGTGGAACCCATCCAAAAAGAGAAAACGGTCTCCAAGTCCATCCGCCTCTGGCAATCCGCCTTCGATGCCCTCAAAGTGCTGATGGGAAAATACGGTAGGAACATGGCCGACATGGCATCCATCGCTATCCTCGCCTACGCCAAAGAAGCCGCCGCAGCTCCCATCGTCCGCTTCCGGGTCATGGCCGAGAATATCCTCTTCGCGCTGCAGGCTGCTGCTACAGACATCAAGGCAGGACTCAGCAACTTTCGGAATGACCTCTACAAGGGCCGCAAATCACACCGCGACCCTGTGGAGCTGAAACTTCTCTACGCTGAGCTCAGTGCCAAGTATCAAAAGGTTTTAGACCACGCGGAAGAAACCCTCCAGAAGATGGACAAGGAACTTCTGCTCCACAAATTGCTCGATCCCAGCGACCACACACTCTTGGTCCAACTGCTCGATAGGCTGGAACAAGCCAAGCCGAAAAACAGGTCCGAACGGCAAATTCGGGACCTCCACCTCAAAATCTACAGAGCCCTCATTCCCTGAAGCCATGATCAAGAAAGTCAAACGCAAGCCGGAGAATTCCCGGTGTCACCGCTGCCTGGCCAACCGCGCGGACTACATCTCCGATCAGGAGCATCCTCACCACAAACTCAAGAAGGTGGTTCTGGCGGCGGTCAACTTTGGGTGCTTCTTGGGTAAATCCGCCAAGGAATTCATCAAGGCCACTCATCAAGCCTATGAACTCGGGAAGGTGTGGATTGCAAATCAAAAGGGTGGGGGGAACCCCAACGAAGAACTCTTTTTTGAAATCGTTTACTCAGCCCCCGAGTGGCTCATCACCACCGCCGAGGAACGAGCCGCGATTGATACGTTGATTACAGCTCCCTTCAAGAACTGCCCGATCCGCCGTGGGTGGCACCTGGCTGCTTGGGATCTGGAGGAGGCTGAAAGACCCAAGAAATGGAAACCACTCGATGACGCTCACTATTTGATTTCGGCCCGTGATCGATTCGGAAACGCTACGATCTCCAGTCGGTTTGGTGGTGGTAAGGAGACCTTTGAATCTTGGCGGCGTCGGATTGATGAGGAGATTTGTGACCTGCTCAACCGAAGCCGGGCGGTTGTGTGCGAACCCGTACATGTGATCCACCGCCGCAGGTTGGGGACGAAGCTCGGGGTCAAATTGACTAAGCTGCATGAGCTGATCGCCCACCACACAGCCGAACCTGTGACTCGCGAAAACCTGGCCGACGTTGTCGAGGCAATGGAGAGGCATGAGGTCAAAGAACCGGGCAAGATGGTGCCCGTGGCAAAGGTCACCAATAAAGACCGCAGCTTGGCAGACGACAAATTGGTGTGGGTGCATTTTACGGACCGGCTCAAACCCAGGAAGTATCGCATCAAGAAGCTCCTCCTCGACATCTCTGAAACCCAACTCGACATCGAACTGGCTCGTCCGGATGGCAATGATGGCGAAGAGGGGGGAGCTGGTGGCGAGCACGGTGGCGGCACCGGGGGATTGGGTGGAGTCTGTGAAGTGGCGTCTGCTAATGATCCCTCTGCCCCGGCCTCACCCGAAGCGAACTCGATGGTTCCTCGACCGGATTCGTTGCCGACTGTCTCGGAATCTGATTCGGCTCCCCTTGATGCCGCGATACCGGTCAAACATGACCCAACCCAATCGACGCCGAAATCCGCGGCGGTGAAACCCGAACCAACGCCTGCGACTCCCGGCCCCGTTCCGGCTTTGCCCGGGGCGATGCCGCCATCGTCGTCGGCTCCGGTTCCCGCGACCGACGAACCGGCTAAGCCCCAAGCTGTCTCCGTGCCGCCAGTGCAGCCGGACCAACCGGTGGGACAACCCGGACCTATGCCCGCAACTCCGAGTCCAGCAAAATCGCGCTGGAGTCCGAAGCCACAGCTCAATCAAGAAGACGAAGAACAAGAGATGCCATGACCCGCGTCCGACCAATTCGCCCCCGTCGGAATCAAGTCCGTCACCAAGTCTGCACCCGGGTGGACTCCAATGTCCATCCGGGTGTGCCATCGCCCGCCGCAACGTCGGCGCGGTGGTGCTCCCCAATTGGGTGCCGGATGAGCGGGGTAATCCCGCTCACTCCGCATGCCGCAACGGCATGGGCCGACCTAACGGCCAAGGACGACCGAACCGGTCGCCAAGGTGACGCTCAAGTGTGCGTCACACGTTGCCGACCATGCGGCCATGCGCTCCCGGAAGGGTCGCGGCGGCACCTCAACCGGTGCCAAGACGTCCGGGCCAACCGCTCCACTGGCCAGCCAAAGGCATGGCGGTTGAGCGGGAACTGCACGGACTGGTTGTGCAAGTATGGGTATCATCACACAATAGTACTACAGAGTAGCCTATTGGATGATGAAACCCGCCTTGCCAAGGGATATTTCCCTTTGGAATCCCTGCGTTGGACGAGCCCATCTTCTCGACACGCTCCGAATTGGCTTCGTCCACGCTTTCTGCATGGGTGGACAGTGGATCCAGCCATGCAGCAAGTGGTAACCTGGCGGTTATCCATTCATCCTCGCTGGATTGTTTCACATAGTAATCCATTTTCGCCGGATTAAATTGAGAATAGTATCATCAAACAATCCGATTAGTTTCGGATTTGTTTCCGATTTATTTCGCACTTAAATCATCCTATCACCTGATGACAACATCCATCACATCACGAGAACTACTGGCCGAGGTTGGTGTCTCTGTAGAGGAGAAAACTGATATACCTCTCTGCTACAGACCTCTGTTGATCACGTCGGTCATCACGTTTGTGTCCGCGAAAAAGTTCCAATGTGCGCTTAACAAACGAGGCGATGAGGTGTCATTGCGTGATGTGTTGGAATGGCAACAAGCCACGCGAGAGTGGCTTGGTCTCCCTGAAGTCGGTCGCGGCAAGCCATCCAATGAATACCGGAACGAGGTTGATGAGTGGCTTCAGGAAAATGGGAACCCGAGTCTTGAGGAGATTGATGCTGGGTGGATACCCATTCACAAAAGAGAGAATAATGCAGTCCCCCTTCCAAAGTTGTCCCCAATACACCAAGGAATCATGGAAGAGTTCCGGATACAGATGGAAAAATTGAATGCTACCACGGATGATGAGGAGGTAAGATTTCTCATGTCCCGCTTCCTGAATCGGGTAAATCAAACGGAACTTGTTCACGAAGAATCTGCCGACGATCCTGACGGGGTGCCCTCGCCCATGGGAGAATTGGTAGTTGAAAAAGTCGAACAAGACCCGGACTTCGGACAAGACGCCGGAGCGTGATGCTGCATTTAAAGTGGGAATAGCTCTGTTTGGTAATCAAATTCAGCGTCATCCCTGATGCTCTCACCAACCCTAGGCAACATGATTTGTACCGGTGGGAACCGAATGGAGGGGCGGACCTATGCTCCATCATGGTTCTGTTACGAATCTCAACGCACTCCTTCAATGCCACGAGTTCACGAAACACTTCTGCTCCATGTAATGAAGGTGCGTAAGTGTAGCGGGCTGTTTTTGGGAAAAAAGAGTCGGGAAAGGCTGTGTTATCACAGGAACCATGAAGGTAATCCAAACCGGAATCGGTTACAAAACCACCGAGAGCAGGTCGAAAGGATCCCCACCGCGACTGCAGATCTGCACGACAATCAATACCAAATCCTGTTGACCGAGGACACGGGCAAACGGGTTTGCCTCCGAAAATCACCCGGACCTGTTGCCAATACCCAGACACTTTACCAAATGTAACCAGTCGTATTGACCTAATCAGATTTCTGTGGAGGCAGTTTCCGCTTCGAACTAAACCTTCTCTGAATCGCCCAACAAGCGGCCCAAGCATCGATCCTGACAGCGGACGGGGACCCGTCCGCCCTCGATTACAGACCCAGAATGATCAAGCAGGGAGCTACCATATCATCGAGGCCACTGCCTCAGCTCTCTCCATCACTCACGTGCCGTGAGCCTTTCCAATGCGTGTTGTTGCCCCCTTTCGGGCACCACCCACGCGGTGAAATTCCTTACACACTTTCCAAGCAAAGAATTCCAAGAGGGATTCCTTGGAGGGAATCACAAACCAAAACAACAGAAGAAAAAGCAAAATGCAAACCACAACCAACAAATTCAAAACGCCAACTGCTGCCCCGGCAACGAGCGCATCACCCTGGCTGCCTCCCGCGAAGCGCTATCAGGACCTCGTCCTGAAACCCGAGTTCGCCGGTCGCAACTTCAAATTCCCGACGGGCCCGACCTGGTTCCGAATAGTACCCGCACTGGCCGGCAGCGAGAGGGATTGGGTGATCGGCGTAAACGTGCTGCAATATTCCGGAGGCCGCCATACCCATGCCAGTTCCATCATTCGTGGCGGCAAATCCGTCTTTGACACTGCCTACACTTGGCTGAAGGAAAACCGGAAGGATGCGCTCTACTCCAAGGCGAATAAGGAGGCGGGGGTCCGCCTTCTTTCCGATCCCTACTACCTTTGCCAGATTCTGGTGGAGGAGGAGGGAAAACCCGTGGCACATCTACTCCTCGTCAACGGCTACGACGGCAGTCGTGGCGGCACGGCGGGTCTTGGTCACCAAATCCTGCAGTTGACCAATGAGGTCGACGAGGATGGCAATCCCATTGGCATTCCAGCCGATCCACAGATGGGGGCCCAAATCTGCGTCGAGAAACGGCAGGTTGCCGGCTCGCGTTACCCCAGCTACCGGCTTCGCATGGGTCGGGTGGCAGCACCATACGACGAAATGATTGCGAGGATGGATCCGTTGGAGGTGGCCGCCCTTGCGCCGCTTGAACAGGTTCTTCACCTGCCGACGGAGGAGGAAGAGTGGCAACTGCTGGAGAACGTCATCGACGCGGAAACCATCCGAATGATTCGCAACTCAATCGAATAACCGTGTCTCGCGGGTAAACGGGACAATGGGCAAACCGAGCCGGGCCAGCAATGGCCCGGCTCACATTTTGTACAGGAGAAAGCTATAGCTCCGACCTCATCCAATCCTCTTCCCGAACAATTTCAATTCGCGTTGGCCGGAAAAGAAACAACCCCTTGTGGCGAGGTTCGGCCCAAGAGTGGCTGAGGCTTGCATTGCTTGCCCTTCGGAAAGGATCATGGACGTATACTCCCCACCGATCAATGGTTACACGTCGACAATATCCCAAAACGAACTCGATGCCATGGCAATGGTAACTGATGATCATGACGGAGCCCTCGCCACATCGAATGTGCCGGTAAGGTTCATCTTGGTATCCTGTTCCCAAGCCGCGCCCCTTAAACTGAAAAATGTCATTGTTCATACTATCAAGGATTGAGGGATGAATCAGATGGGCATTCTGAAACTATGCTGGCTTTCTTCAAAACCTGCATGATGCACTCTTCCAGAAACCGAACACCCTTCTTCGCATCAATGGCGCCTTTGATACGCCTATTCACTTCGGTCCGGAAAGCTTGCTGCAAATCAACAGGGAGTTTTCTTTCGGCTTCGTGTGCAATCTTCAGATAATCGGATGGTTGCAGGTCAGGCATTTTGATCAGGTCGCTGTTGAACCGGTTGGCCAACTCGCGCGGAATCCGACTTGCCACGACATCTGCGGTAATCTGTAACCGGTATGGATTAAGCTCAGCATTAAATCCCATCGATCTGTTCGCCGACGAGTGATCATACCAGTCTTGAAATGTTCCAATACCAATAATGAACACACTTTCCCGGAGTTTGCTCGTGAGCATATCAAGGGGTATTTCGTGGCAATGATCATCGTCAGGAAGTCTCAATCCCGATGGCCATCGCCCGTCAGCAAGATCATAAATTTCCCCACGAATGTAGCTACGCCACGAATCGCCTCCACCAGTGGATGATCCACCATTGCCTGACGCACCTGCATCTAACAACTTATCAATTTCGTCCAATACTAGCATCGTGCGGTCATGGCGTGCGACGTGTTCGGCGATCACGGAGATGCTTTCGCGGGTGCCTCTTTGATGTGCACCGCAGGGCATATACCCCGGGGATGAGAGCCTTAACAGAGAAGCTCCTGAGGCTGCCGCGGCTAGTACCCCTAAGGCCGTCTTCCCAACTCCGGTTTGTCCGCAGACAAGGCTGTGCCAGCGGGGTAGAATCGGCAGGTCATGCCAGTTTCCCGCATAGTAGGCTTTGGCGCGGGCGATAATTTCATCGAGGGCTTCTTTCTGGTGACTCAGTGCGGCGATTGGAATGCTCATACACCCTTACTAGGGCGTTTCGAGGCACTTTGTACAGGTCGCCCGGTGAAAATTTATTCGAATCCAATCATGCGGATGTGGCGGCAAGAAATTCCACATTCCACAATCGATATTCACAGAATAATCCGAGCACAATCGGAAAAAATCACAGGTGTCACCTGTACACTAAGGCGAAAATATCCCTAATAGTAGTGTAAGGAATTACCTATGACGACCACTACACTCACACGAAAGAAAAATCAGGTATCACAATACTCCGCCCTCTGGGTGGGAGATCTCCACTTGGACAAAGCAGAAGACCGACAACGCGCGAAGCTCTTTGAAAAGATCTATTCCAGCCAATCCGACTGCGTTATCATCACGGGCGACATTGGGAACGCACATAACCTACAGGATCATCTGACAGCCCTGGCTTCTGTGTGCTTGCCAAGACCATGCTTTTTCGTGCCCGGCAACCACGATTACCACGGGTCATCGATTGCCAAGGTCGAGAAGACCTTAGAGAAGTTGCAAACGGGAATATCCAACTTCCACTTTCTCAATGGGAAAAGGCTCATACCGTTGGGGCACGACACATGCCTTGTTGGACACGGCGGTTGGGCGGATGCACGGGCGGGTCATGGCCAATACACCCGCATCGACTCTCCAGACCGCCACGCCATACGTGACTTCCAGGGAATGGATCAGCGAATGGCACTCCGGAAAATGCATGAACTCGGGCGAGAGAGCGCGGCAGCCATCCGCAAAATCCTGCCACTCGCGCTTACCCGATACCACCACGTAGTCATTGCCACGCACGTGCCGCCGTTCCCAACCGCGGTCCGCTTCAATGACCAGCCATGTGGCCGAATGCATCAACCACACTTTTCGAATCTATCCGCAGGCCTCGCCATCCTCGGCATCGCACGGGCGTTTCCACAATGTCGCATCACCATTCTGGCCGGACACGCCCACTCCCAATGCATCCAGACCATTCTGCCAAACCTCACCATCCGCGTCGGACACGCGCGGACCGGCAGACCCGACGTGTTCGACTTAGTGCGATTCTAACAGATACAAACACGACCAAAACCGATAATTCCAAACGATAGGGTCTTTCGCCCCTTTTGTTTGAGGGAGACAAAAACCCTTGTGCATGAAAAAGCACAATAAAAAACCATCCAAATCAAAAACATCCAAGAATAAAGGCAAAGCAATCAGCGATCCGCTCCTAGACCCAGACATCGAGCACACCGCCAAAGAACTCGACACGTTGGCGCGCCAACGCCTGCCTGACGGCGTTTTTCAAGGCGAACTTAAAGGCTGTGAAGCAGAGATCAGACAGGATTCTATCTTGTTGGCTCTATCCTGGTATTTGCGTTGTCTCAAAGACCCTGTCTACCAGGCCAAATACCCATGGATACCGGCCCGTGCGCTGGCCAAAGCACTACGAATCCAGAAACGAGACCGCCTCAAGTCATTGGACAAAAATCGCAAATGCTCCAGCGGCGTTCCTCTTGCGGCTGAAGCAACCTCACTGCATCCCGCCATGGTCCGTCCATCTGATTGGTCGGCATCGACAATGCAGCGTGTTGTGGAGGAGGCTATTCTAACAGCCTTACGGCGCAACCAGATCTCCTATGTCAACGCGTTGATTGCGATGGAGGTGTTTTTTGCTGGTGCGAGCGCAAACGAGATTGCTGAGCAGTTGGGAATGCACCGGAGCAACGTCTATCAGCATCTGCACCGGACAAGAAGAATCACGGCGGAAATCATCGAGCGAATCGAGGTGCCGCTGATGGACCCCATGTAATCATCCAAACCAGACAACATTACCCATGTATCTCAACAAAATAAATCTAATCAAGCATATCGAAAACTACGCAACTACCGGTCACATACACGACGAACTGATTCCATTTTATGACCAGGACGGCAAGTGGTGTGGAGCTCCTATATTCTGGCTCTATGCAAACAAAATTACTCGTTTGAAAATCATTCTATCATCCTACCTGCCACCTTCAAGACGAACGATCAAGGATATGCATGGAACCACGCTGAGGACATCGTTCATCTGGCGCGGAGATAAAGACGTAAGCATGACATACAGCGAAATCGGTGGCAGCCTGATCGTTGAGGGGAATGCCAACATTCATGCATCTTGCCTTCGTCATGTGGGAGAAAGCCTGAAGTCATCCACTAACAAAAAAGTATACCTGCCAAACCTAACTACAGTTGGCTCGCATTTCCAGATGATGCATACATTCGAGGTCAAAGTTCCGCGGTTGCGCCATGTTGGCGGCAGGGCACAGATTCTGGGACAATTTCCCCCTCGGCTCGAAACGGTAGGGCGATCGTTGGGTGTCTACTGGTCATTCCGGGCGGAGTCATCAAGCCTCAGGAGTGTTGGGGATTACGTGGTGTTGACTAAAGCCGAGACCATCCGCTTACCCGTGTTGGAACGGATAGGAGGGAGTTTTCTGCTGACTTTATTGGTCAAATCCATCGATGTGCCCCAGTTGGAATCCATCGGTGGCGACTTCATGGCACCCTGTGCCGAACGCATTCGCGCCCGCGCCCTGCAAAGTGTCGGAGGCAATATGGACACCTCAAGTGCCAAGGGTTTTTACAATCCTCGAATTAAGGCTGGGGGAAACTGGATTACCTATCCCGGAGATGTCGAAGAATGGCATCGGAATGAAGCGGCACGGCAGGCTTTGAAGCGGGAGGATATTTTGCTGTGAACCAGTTCCCTGACTCCTGCGGCAATGACGAGTCCGGCGGAAAAACGACACATGTGTCGTTTTTCATCCAATTAGGGATGCGAATAACTGATCGATGTCGGTTTTCGCGTCCATCAGTTCCTTCCGGGTGCTTTCGTCGAGGGCGTGTTTCTTCTGGGAAAAACGTTGAAGGGTGGACCGCACCCCGGTGACACTCCTGAGCAATCGGACTCTTGCAGCCGCTTCACTTCCTTTCTCTGTGGGCTTTTCGGTTTCAGTAAGGGGAGGCAGGATGCCGCAGGCTTGGTAAGCCTGGCGTAGGGAGGGGCTCGAACCGATCACTTTCTCAGCGGTGGGAAACTTCCTGGCCAGCTTCATGTAGCGCTGGGCGGTACGCAGGCTCAGTGGGTTTTCTTCGTCCTCGCATTGCGTGAATTCCTTGGCGAACCAATCCAAGAACTCGCCGTGTTTAAGTCTTTTCTTGGCACTATTCAGAGCACAACCGCAGGTCCAGGCGTTGAGCACCGCGATGCATACGTCGCCCAGGAAGTTCCTTGTAGCCTCTTCGGCTAAACCGGCACATTCACGGATTTTGTAGGAAAGCACCTCCAACTCGGATTTTTCCATCTCCTTTTTTTCACGGTTCCGCATGTCGAGGGCACTTGCATTTGCATAGTCGGACAAGCGTAGTGATTCGAAAACAACTTCAGGATCTGATGCGAAAATAGGGGGAGCTGGGAGGTGGTTTTCTGTGGATGTTTCGGGCATGGGCGTGAAGGAAAATTCGGAACCCATATAACGGATCGGTTCGGAATTCTCAATGACAAACCCAGCCTTTGACCCAGTTTCCAAGGGTGGATTCACGGGGCGAATTCCATGGTTGGGTCAGATCGCGGATTCCCGGATGGAGGCCGGGAAGAGGATTCTTCCCGCGCGGACACGTTGTTGCCCGCTCCCATCTCTGCGGGGGGGGGAGGGGAGCCCCCCCCGCAACGCCCCCCCCGGAAGAGGCTTCGCCGACCAACATCCTGCGGGATCGCTTGGGTGAGCCAGGGTCCCAGCCTCCCCAAACCCCCGCCTTTCCCGGCCGGAAACGATGTTTCCGGCTGCCCGGGTTCGGCAGGCTACTTGGGGGGCTCCCGACTCAAAGCGCTGTCCTCGGATGCTTGGGAATCGGACCAAAGGCTACGAGTTTGGGTGACCGAAGTTCTGCTGGACGGAGTTTGATTTCTTCGGTGGAGCGAATCGGCAGGGTGGGGGAAGAGGAAGGCTGAGCGACTTCGGATACTTTCCAAAGATCACGGGTTTCTGTGGATACGATTCAGGCAACCGTCTCCGCTGCAACGGAGCGTAAGAGAGGTGTAGGGGCCATTTTCCGCACTATTGGGGTGCCAATGGGTGTGACAAATTGACGCGTTGTTTTTTTTGATTGGTTACAGGAAAAGCGGAAAACCCCTGCGCGTTTCAATTACCACAACTCAGACTCCTTGTCCGTATTGGGCTGGAATCCCTGACCTGGTCGACGAAGCGCCATTCGGGCATCACCGTTATACAAATGAAAACAAACATGACCATCATGGGACACGTTGGATCCGTCCAGCTGTACCAGAACGAAGGAAAAGCAGAAGTCCTCAGCATCGACCTGGCGAGCAATCGCAAGGTTGGTGACAAAGAATACGTGGACTGGATCAAGGTGAAAGTCTGGGGGGCGCTGGCTACCAAGCTGGCTCCCCTCATCCAAAAGGGCGACAAGCTGCTGGTCAGCGGCCGCCCCGAGGCCAAGGGCTACCTGCGCAAGGACGGTACCGCGGGTGCCGACCTCGTGCTCCACGCCGACGACGTCCAGTTGCTGACGGCCCGCAAGGCCGCGGCGGCTGACTCAGAAGAAGCCCAGACCGAGGACTAATACGACTGGCGGGCATGGCCCGGCCAGCGTGAGCGCGCGCCCCACCCCTCTGACCGGGGGTGGGGCGTCCTGTTTTCCATAGGATCTCCCAAGGTTTTGGATTGAGACAAGGCGTCCTGATCCGTAGGGTGTTGCCGAATTACATTTGGAAGAGAATGGCTTCGCCAGCCCCTTCCGATATTTTGCGAGCAACCGATGCAACCATGAGCACTTCTTCTTCTCCCGAGATGTCCGAAGCTCCCGACTAATTTGAAGTGTTACACAACAATGATCAAAAAAAAACCAGCAGTCGATTCAGCTACTTCAGTGCCGGCAATCCCGTTGAAGTTCAGCGACCTATTGACCGATGATGTCAATAAACCAATTCCTTGGATCATTGAAAACCTTATCTCCGAAGGCGAGCAGATGTTGGTTTTCGGAGCGCCTAAGGTGGGCAAATCGCAATTCGTGCTCCAAATGGCCATCGCAGTGGCTTTAGGCAATGATTTCCATAAATGGCCTGCGTCTAAGCAGGAAACCGAGGAAACGGGTAGAAAGGTTCTATACGTTAATCTGGAGATCGGAGAGCGCTCATTCATGCGGCGCATTGCCGATCATGTAATTGCGGAGAAAAAATTGGGCACACGTCCAGATCCGAAGCAGGAGATCCCGACCGATACAGTGAAGCAAATCAATGAACACATCGCGGGCCGGATGTTCTTCAGCGAGGGCATCCGCTCCATGGGGATGACCAAAGACCTGATTGACAAGATTCTGGCAACTGAGAGTGAGGAGGGAAAGGTTTTGGCTCATCCATTCGTGAAAAAATGGCACGCCAGCCTCGACAAAATTATGCCGGATCTCATCATCTTCGATACACTTTCGAAGATGCACTCGCTAGACGAGCGGGAAAACAACGCGATTCAGGCGGTTCTTTCACTGATCCGCATAATCTCCACGGTACGATTGGAAGACAAACCGGAAGAGCGCCGGGAATTGGCGCATGTAATCGTCCATCACTCGCGAAAGAATTCGGAAAACAGCGGTAGCGGAGGTGAACTTTCGCTCGACTCAATCCGGGGTGGATCGTCCATTCGGGCGGAAGCGGATGTCATTATCGGCATCTTTGCAGGAAAGGATGAGAATGTCGGCGGTGTGACGAAAACAATGCCGCGCGACATTGTGATCGAAGCTCGGAATATTGAAGGTGACAAAGTCAATTTTCAATTCGACGGCGTTCGTTTCAATTTGACCACCGAGGAGGATTTGAAGGAAGCCAAAGAGACGAAGGCCGCAAAAATCCGCGGCATCTTCGAGGAGTTAGGAGTCCGAGGCATCTCGACCGGCGTGTTGGCTGCCAGATTTGGCGGAAACGAAGATCCAAACAGCGCCGCATATAACGCCAGTAAAAGATACCTGGCCAAGTTCGTTCAGGAAGGGAAGCATCTCGAACTGATCACGAAACAGACTCACGGTGATTTGATTCGTAGATCGCTCGTTCAGGGCAAGAGCAGCAATTCCGCTAGCTTCTACTGGATTCGGGATACATCGGATTGGCTGAAAACTGAATCCATCAGAAAGGCCATGGCGGAAATGAAAAAAGAAGCTGCCGAGAATCCAAGCATAGTGGGCAAGAGTCCTGCGAGCAACAAGAAGCCAGATCAAGGGAAAGAACCCCCGAAAAAGAACACTCCCGAAGCAAGCTCGAAAAAGGAACAACAACAACCGTAGACTCCTCCCTTATAGGAATACTGTAGTAGTTGTTTCCCCCCGTATTAATAAAAAAACTCCCCCCTGGCACTGGACCACCAAGGTGGCCAAGTAAAATTCATTTCTTAACAGTAGTTGAGAAGGGGCGCCGCCCTTCGGGCAATACCGCCATTAGCGGAGCTGGTGTAACATCTCCGTTGGTGAGAAGCCCGGTTCTCGGATCTCGAACCTAATTGCCGTCGCCTCCGGATTCCCTTCGGCTTCGCGCCAGTATGAAGAATTTCGACAATTCAATTTGTCGTAACCGCGGAATTTCTCCCTGTGTGACAATTCCCGCCTGATTCTTCCACTGGGCTATTCGCGCCAGTGGAGCAGAACTTTCGACAGCGAGGTGTCGCAATTTTCCGTGCGGGATCATCCCCGCGTGCCGTGAAATTCTTTCACCCGGTCGTTAATCGCCCGGACGTTTCACGGCGAACCGGCTCTGACTGCCATTTCCTGTCAAAGGCGACGCTGTCGCCTTCGGGCAGGATCAGAGTCCGGTGGTCAATCCTTTGCCATACGCAAGGCTGCGATGGGCTGCATGAAATTGCCACCCGGGCAAAGCCCGCAGGGTGACTTGGATCCCCTTTCGGGGATCTCACGCAGCCGCAAACACCGTTTCAGACTCAACTGGAAATCCGGCATCTTGTGACCGATTGGTCACGACGGATTCAATCGGTTGTTTCGAATTACACATAACACCACACACCAATACAACCGATGAAACTGACAATTAATGCTCAGGTCTACGATACGCAAAAGGCAACTCCTGTTGCCAAAGTCGCCAGCGAGGGAGCTTCCAAGCTCCGCTCGGTGGTCGAGACGCTGTATCGCAGCCACAATGGCAACTGGTTCCTGCACGGCAAGGGCGGAGCCCTGACCGGATATGCGCAACGCCGTGCCGAAACTATCACCTCAGGGGAGCGGATCACTCCTATGACCGAGGCTGAGGCACTGGACTGGTGCGAGATCAACATGGCTCAAGACGCCATTGAGCACTATTTCGGTCACCTCATCGAGGATGCCTGAACCGGGCAGTGAAGGGCCGGGAACCGGATGCGAATTGCCTCCCGTAAGGGGGCTGCTCCGGTTCCCGGTCACATCATCGAGATCCTGACAGGCAAGACTGCCCCTGGAGCCGTTGCCTCAACCGCTCCTTTCGATCGCAGTCGAGCAGCAGTCGACTACCCAGCTGGAATTGCAGGATTGGAAGAATCACGCAGTCCGCTTCTCAACACAATAACCTCATGAAACTACATTCGTTTATCACTACCAAAAACGACGGACCGGAACTGGTTGAAACCAATTTCTGGGACGCCGAGATCGGAGCCCGGCATTTTGCATTCAGCGTCAATGCTGGATGCATGCGCTTGCTGGTGCCCAATTGTCACAAGCCCAGTATTACGGACATGATCGCATGCGAGTACGTCATCGCGTCGATCCTCAGGAAAATTCGACCAGGAACAATTTCGATCGAATTGCTCTTCGAGGATCACACGCAAACTCCGTTCAACATCCAGATGACTCCGGGAGCATGCCTGAGCCTCTTCCCGGTGGCCGAGAACAGCAAGATTCCGCGCAAGCTGACGATTTGGACCGAAGGGCTCTGCAAGGTGGCGGAACTGCCGATCTACAGCCGGAATGTGCCACGGCTTCCATGGCTGAAGCCACTCGGCTGGCAACCCGCCTGAGACCAGAGGTTCCCAAGTCGGCCGGGAATCGGATGCGATACGCCTCCCGGAGGGGCGGCTCCGGTTCCCGGCTCTGCCATAGATCCCGACAGGTATGCATGCCCGGGTTCCCCCATGGCCTGACAGTCATGCATCCCCCAATTTGGATAAGCCACCGTTGCGCTTTCGCTTGCGGTCAGGCTCCCAACATCTCCGTTCTGAGAATCCGAAGAGAGGCAAGAGTCAGATGCGAAAAGGCATTCGGCGTTTCTCCGGGGGTTCTCAACCCAAAAACAAACCCCAAACCCCAACATCAATACGCCCATGAAACGCAAGTATAAGAATGCCGATAAGCCTATGTTCCAGACCTGTTTCCAGGTGCTGGATGGCTCCAACTTCGAGGAAGTCGATCCATCCGCCGAGGATTGTTCAGGGAAGCGCCGCTTCCTCTACTTCATCGATAGGGAGGAGATTGAAGCGTGCGACACAAGGCGCCTGCTCCATGACCTCAGGCTCGACTTGGACAATCCCCTCTTCAAGGCGGGACTCGGCAAAGTGGTCTTCGGCGTGTCCGGCTACGATGAAGATCCGCGCGAACTTCTCATGATCCCCGAATTCGGGGCCTTTGTCAGGAAAGTTCAACAGAACTCTCCCTGTTGGCTTTACTTCGCGATGCCCGGCAACGGATGGCTTCGCACGGTCCTCGCGGCCAGCGCAACAAGGTTTCATTCCGTCGTCCAGGACGGGCAACCGCTCATCGAAATGCCCCAGGACGAAGTCACCGGGTTCATGCGTGCCCAACTGAAGGAATGCACCAGGTTGTGCCAGATGCTGGGCGTTGATCCGGATACTTTCGAGCGGCATCTCCACGAGGCGATGGCGGACATCTTTCCGGGACCATTGCGCAGGTCATGATTAACTGAGACAAACATGTGCCGTCCACTGCCCGTGATTACTCCGCAGGTGGTGGGCGGCCGGTCCGAAAGTCCTCGAAACAGGAGATTCCGGCCGGACATCGGTTCATGACAGGGGGAGCTGACCAATCTGGCCTTTGGTGCCCCCGATGGCCGGATTTACGCCAATTGAACTGGCACAAACAATTCCCTTGCCGTGGCGAATCAGAGCTCGGAAAACGCAGCATGGATGCACGCGCCCAGACTTCAGGCAAAGCCTTCCCCCGAATCCGGCGGGCTGGGTCGGCGCGTCTCTGAGTATGACGCCTCCGATCAAGGAATGCACGATCTCGTCCTCCGCGGAGGCGGCGACCATGAGAGTCTCCACAAATCCGCCGTATTGCAACTGCTCCGGGCGTTCCTCCGCAATGATCGCGGCCGGGTGGCGGAGTTGGCGGCAGTGATCGCCGCAGGCCGCGGCAATTCCCAAGGACACTGCGCGTCTGCCGCAGAGGGCATGGAAGTGCCCTCCATGTCACTCCCGCCATGGCCGGTCGCCTACGAAAATAAGCTGCTGGCGGGCATCCAGCGGAAGGTCCTGCTGAATTCAAATGCCGCCGCCAGTAACCAGGGAGAGCAGCCCAAGCTTTTCAGCCTGTGCCGCCAGCTCTGCGACAACCCGAAGTGTTTCGATCCCGAATTTAGCCGGGAACTCCGAATGCCTTCCATCCGCTCCGGACCAAGAAGGGAACCTGGCCCTACTACGCCTGCAGGGATTGCACGAAGCAACTGCACCGGGATGCCTACCAGCGGAGGTAGTTGCGGGTCGCTTCAGCCGATCACACCAACCTACCAACGACTGAAACGCCAATGGCCTACTACATGATGAAACCGCGCTTCCCGCTGGGAGCAACCGTCGCCACCTCCGGAGCCGTCGCGCTCGGAGTCGATCTGACCCGCTACCTGTTCCGCCACCACTGTGGTGACTGGGGGGACCTCTGCGCCGAGGACAAGCGGGCCAACGAAGAGGCCCTCGAACAGGGAGAGCGGATCCTCAGCTGCTATCGGCTCCCTGAGGGCCAAAAGATCTACATCCTCACTGAGTGGGACCGGTCATCGACCTGCGTCATGCTTGCTGAGGATTACTGAAAACAACACCACCAAACAACAAACAAAACCCCATGACACCAATAGACCCCACAACACCAAGCGCAGCCTCTGGTTGCTCCCGCACCACCATGAACGGCAAACCTGTCCTCTACCGCGATGCCAAAACCGTCCTCAAACTGGATGCGGAGGCCTTCGCGGAAAAGCTGCTCTGCGACGGGATCATCCTCAATCCGGGCGATGCCTGCGCATACAGCTGCGCCTTCTGCTACGTAGGCCCGATGATGCGCCATCACTCGCCACCCGTCCTGCGGGCCCATGAGGAAAAGACCGGCGAGTTGCTGGGATTTTCCGATGCCGTCATCCGCCGGAGAAACTCGGTGGATGTTCTCCTTAGCCAGTTGCTGAAAAGCTCCGGCAGCAGGAAATTCGAGGATGAACAGGATAACCGCGTGGTGTTCTCGTCCTCAACAGTAGATGTGGCCGCGAACATGGAGCTCCTCCGGGAAACCGCAGACCTCTGCAACCGGATCATGGAACTTACCAACTGGCAGATCCGTCTGCTGTCCAAAAGCTACCTGCTCCCCAAGCTGGTCGCCGACGGGATGATCCCGGAACAATATCACCACCGGCTGATCTTCGGATTTTCCACCGGCACAGTGGACGACCGGGTGGCGCGCGCCATCGAGAAGGGGACTGCCATGGTCTCCAAGCGCATCGAGTCGCTGCACTGGCTGCAAGACAACGGGTTCAGGACCTTCGGGATGATTTGCCCGAGTCTGCCACAGGAAGATTACCGGCGCTTTTCCGAAGAAGCCTGCGAGGCGATCCGGGTGGACCGCTGTGAGCACGTCTGGGCCGAGCCGATCAACGTCCGCGGGGAGTCGTTGGTGAAAACCCTCGCCGCTCTGAAAGCCGCCGGACTGGATGCCGAAGCCGGGAGGCTGGCGGCGGTTTCTGGTGCCGGTCACGGCAAGGCATGGGAGGAATATGCCCGGCAAACCTTCCTCGCCCATACGCGCAACATCCCGCCGGAAAAGTTGCGGTTCCTCCAGTATATCGACGTGAAAACGGCGGACTGGTGGGCTGGGCAACGGATATACGGGGCGGTGTTGCTGGGCAAGACGGCAAAGGCATTGGGACTGACGTCTGCCTGATATGGGGGGCGGGAACTGGATGCGAAACGCTTTCCGAATGGGGGTGACGCTCCGGTTCCCAGCCTCACCCCCCCTAGTTCCGACAGGCATGGCTGCCCGACTGCCTCGCATGCCTCAACCGCTCCGTTCGATCGCAGTTGAGCTACAGGCAAACACCTTTTTGATGCAAGGAGTCTCAAATCATCGAGCTCGCTTGGATCAAACCAAACCCAAAGTTAACCAAACACACAAATGAACCCAAAACGTAAAAACGAGGATAACAATATGAACCTTGATGGTCTTCCGATGTTCCGCGCCACCATCGAGGCAATGAAGACTCCGAGCTTCATTCAAAGCGTTAAATCCGCGGAAATAATCCTGACGTATCCAACTTCTCCCGAATGGAATCCGCAGATTGCATACGGTACGCAGACGCTCCAGCGCATCGTATCGAGTGGCATCGCAACTATGGTCGGCACCCTTTGCCTCGTCATCGACTGGACGACGGAGGAACCGGAATATCTCATTGCGGTGCTTCGTGCCATCAAGGGCAAATGCGACTTCCAATAATTGCACCGCCACTCATCAACGGCTGTCGAGCCGGACTGAAATATGGCAGGCCTCCCCCCCGCAACGCCTCGTTAGAGAAGAGCCATCGTCCGATCACGGCCTGCGGGGGCGCTGCGAACCAAGGTAACGGTTTCTCCCACCCCCCCCGCCTTCGGGGGAAACCCATCGGCGTCGCCCCGGTCATGGCGGAAGGTTCCTGCTGTATCAAGGAGTCCGCTCGAATCATGACGGCGCACCCATGCGGCCGGGTGAACTTGGGAAGAGTGGTGTTCGTAGCAGGACATTCAACTGTCCGAAATTCCGCACACTTCCCTCCAGTTTGAAAGCCGATCCCAACGATCCTCGCCTTCCGCTTTGAAGCGTGAAACCACCACATCGAAGATTTGCTGCCGAAATTCAGAATGCACCTGCTCAGGATAGAGTTTATGCCACGGATAGCAGTCTAACGATTTTAGAGCTTCGTCGAGTGAAGCAACGTAGCCGCTGCGTTCATAAAATTCGAGGCCCGGTTCGTCCTCGGGAAACATGCCACACATAGCGGCTTCGTTTCTCTCATTCATAAACCACCAGCCGTGTTCAGGATCGCGTATTCCAATGATGGTGAGTGATCCGCCTTCACCCCCAATCTTAAGGATTGTTTCTTGTGGCAGTTTGACCATGAAGGCATCTATCGAATCAGGATGACAAGCTCAAGGAGTGAATTATCCGTCCTGCATGAGCTTGAAGCCCAGCCAGACGAAGGTTGCTGTCATCGCAATCAAGAGGGCGAGCAGGAGCAGGGCTTTTCCTTGCTCTCGCCGGACGTTGCGGACTTCGATCCGTGAGACCGTCTCGTCGGGGTGCTGGTAATTTCGGATCGCGGTAACCACGTCGGATGGAGGGAGGGTGTTTTCATGCCTTGGTCCCGCAGACTTTCTACTTCGGGAAATAGCACCCGACTTTGCTCACTTTTTCGCTCCCGTGACCGGCACCGGCACGCGCGTTCCGGTCGAGCAACTCCCACTGCCCGAGCTGCTGCCGATCAGGCAGCCGGAGGCGTCACGGCGGGTGGTGGTCATGGTGCCGTTGCTCTGGGTGGTCTCGCTACCGCTGAGGCGGCCGGATGCGTCGCGGAATTGAGTGCTGCTGCTGGTTCCCGCTGATTTATGGGTGCTGGCACTGCCGGCCAGACGACCGCTCGCATCCCGGTAAGTGGTGCTGGATCCACCCGACGTGGTGCCCTGAGATGAAGCCGATCCGGCGAGCCGCCCGCTGGCATCGCGATAGGTGGTTTGCGAGTTGCCGCCGGAGCTCGGCCGCGTGGTGGCAGTGCCGGTAATCCGGCCAGAGGCGTCCCGGGTGACGGATTGCACCGAGCCGTCTGAGCTTTTTTGGCGGTCGATGGTCTGGGCGATACGTCCTGAAGAGTCGCGGACCACCTCGCGGCAAGTTTCAGCCGGAAGGGTTGCGGTCAGCGCAACGGTGAACAGGATAGAGAGCGGAATTATATTCATACGGATTGAGACTAAGATAGTCAGGAATCCATTCAAAATCCGCTCTCAAAAATCTACAACTCCCTCTCCTTCACCAGATTTATCCCGACCCGAGCGGTGAAAATTGATGTGTCGGGAAATTGATGTCGTGACGCTGAAATTTCTGATGCAAAGCTCTTGATTTCGACAGAAAAACTAGTTAAACTTCTCTTGAAATAAGC
>Ga0247843_1003960_pt1 | contig 22970 bp, 21 predicted proteins | sample LaCruzMarch2017__FD_192420 | JGI IMG/M metagenome (GOLD analysis project Ga0247843, IMG submission 192420) | Freshwater microbial communities from meromictic Lake La Cruz, Castile-La Mancha, Spain - LaCruzMarch2017_8m | ecosystem: Environmental > Aquatic > Freshwater > Lake | place: Spain...
GTTTTGATATACTCTTAAATTTCCCAGAGATTTCATTTAGACATTCAGCATGATCTGAAAATTCATCGAGCTGAGGGAACAACACCATGAGTTTGTATGCCATTTCTTCATCATCGGCTTGGCGTTCAACCAACTGAGTCATCTTACGACAAAGCGGCTGTAGTGTCTCAAAAAACCCCATAGCTTTGCTTGTGTTATCGAAATATCTATATTTTGAAATTAAGTCTTGAAGACTTTTTTTAGTATAGGTGGGAGGTGGTGTCCAATCAGGAAGACCTTCAGGTATGGATATAACCCCAGGATGTTCCTCTTGAGCAAAAATACGATCAAGCACATATTGTAATTGGGGAAATTCGTCAAAACGAGCCGACTGGATTTCACCTTGAATTTGTTTTTCGTTCATATTAAGAAAATAGATACGCTTTAATAAATCTTTTTCTTTGGCTAATTTCTTCGATACTAGATCCCCAGCTGACCTACTTTCTGACGCATTTTTTGTAGCATCTTTGAGGATATCAGTGACTACTTGATTGATGCCTGTTGCAGTCAAACGTTTTTCATTTAAACTTAACACATCAACAGCCTGATTTAATATATTCCATATATTATAGTAAATAGACAGTGCTTTGCAAGTTAGTTGACACTTTCTTTTCTTTTTTTTATGTTACTACTTGCCCCATGCTGGGGTTTGGAACGTCATTTCGAACACAGGAGACTGTAAGCCGAACGGTGTAAATATCCGTAATTTTAAATTTTTGATACCATGCAAGGTGAAGATTTGTGAAGAAATTATTCTCGTTTTGAGCTTGCCACAATTGGGTAATCGACGCGCCTGTTCAATTTGATCTTTGAAATGCACCCTAACGCTTGGGTTATAACGCTTAAAATAATTGTATAGCTTTTTAAGCAAGGTCATATCATCCAATCCACATAAAAATTCATTTGATTATTTAACCTTCAGCATGATAGTTTGGTGAATTTTAAAGTATTGTGAGAAACAATGTATTTTGTTAGATTTACTGCTTAGGAATAGGGCCTTATGTTATGTTAAATATTATTCATATATTGTGGGATGTAACCACTGACTTTTATAATGACGGAAAACTGGCCCTGTGGGTTGAGTCACCCAATCTCCATCCGGTAGGGGGAAATGATTATCCTTATCAACCTGATAAAGTAACATTGATAAGCTTATGCGATACCTGGTTTTCCAATCACATTGAATCATTTGGCAAAAAATCTGCAATATTGCCTTGTAATGAAACCGGACAACCCATCCCGTCTTCTGTGATTGCCAATTTATCAGGTCTTAACGATTTAGTCGCAAAACAGTATAAACCATGGATGTTAGACATTGCATGGGTTAAAGAGCCACTTTCTTTTTTAAGAGATCTCAACTTTCAATACCATTATTTTGATGACACACTCGAACTCGGTTATGATGCCAAAGTTTGGATATCTGTTGGACTTGAATTAAGTCTGTTAATAAAAAAAGACCACTATATTCCTGCATTTGTGGCAAGAAAAGACAAAAAAAACACCGAGTATTATGCCAAGTGGCAAATACTTTCCCACGATTATAATAAAAAACTTGCCGCACTCGCTGATAAAATGCCCTTGTCTGCCTGTATTAGCGAAAACTTTATTCATCAACCATTATCACTAATCAATCACTTTTCTGAAGTAACACTTAATAAACTGATACGTTCTACCATTTATTCCAAACCACTTCTAAAGCTCGTGGAAGATACTTGTGTCGAATCACATTTACAAGGATCAGTGAGACCTATCACTTTATCAGACAAGGTATGGAAAGATTGGAAATCTTGGAAAAAGAATCTCGATTACGATCAGTTTGGAGCCCCTTTTTATGTTTGCTTTCGTTTAAATGCACCCGATTCAGAAGCTGAACAATGGACACTTGAAGTTATCTTGCAAGCCAAAAGCGACCCCTCTTTCATGGTCGCATTAAATGAGTACTGGATAACGAAAGAAAAAAATAGCAAACTTTATATCAACTTATTAGGAACTGGCGTAGAGCGCACCTTATTACTCCAGCTCGGTTATGCTTGCCGCATTTATGCAGTACTTGAACAACTTTTTAAATCCGCGCAAATTAGCGGCCAGATTCTGCTTTCCACAGAAGATGCATTCCAATTTTTAAAAGAAGCGTGTTGGACACTCCATGCTGCCGGTTATCGAATTATTGTTCCTTCATGGTGGACGCCAAAAGGAAGGCTTAAAGCTAAAATAAAACTGAGTGCAAGCCAGTCAAGTCATTCGTCTGAAGCCACAAATACCTACTTTAGCAAAGAAGGACTGATGCGCTTTAATTATCAGTTAACGATTGGTGATGCAGTCATATCACAAGAAGAATGGCAGCAACTGGTCGATTCCAAGCAATCTTTAGTTTATTTTCGTGGCCAGTGGATGGAAATCAATGCTGCACAAATGCAACAAATTCGCCATCTCATTGATGATGCCAACCAAAATAAGTATGAAGGTAATCTTCGGGACTTACTGCAACTTTCTGCTGATGAAGAACTCTATCATATTGAAATGGATAGCCATGTTTCGCAATTAATGGATACGCTGCACAATAAAGACCAACTGGCATTCATGGAACAACCGCAGAATTTACAAGCAACCTTAAGGCCCTATCAATTAAGGGGCTTAGCATGGCTTCATTATTTGGAATCCATTGGTCTAAATCCTTGTCTGGCCGATGATATGGGACTTGGTAAAACCATTCAAGTCATTGCACTAATGTTAAAAAGCCCTCAAAACAATGCCTCACTTTTAATTGCTCCAACGTCTGTTCTAGGCAATTGGTTAAGAGAAATTGAAAAATTTGCGCCTTCATTGAAGGTTGCAATGCACCATGGAAATCAACGCAAAAACATTGATTTTGTAAATCTTTTAGCAGAAAGCGATATTGTCATTACCTCTTATGGCTTATTGCGACGGGATAAGTCTTTGTTTCAAAATTATCATTGGTCACGTGTCATTTTAGATGAAGCACAAAATATTAAAAATCCTGCTTCTACACAAACCAAGATCATCCTTAACATCAAATCCGATTCTAAAATTGCCTTGTCCGGAACGCCTGTAGAAAACCGACTTCTTGATTTATGGTCTATCTTTAATTTTCTCAATCCAGGTTTACTTGGAAACCGAAGTGGGTTTAAAAATCAATTTGAATTACCCATCCAAAGAGAAAACGATAAAAAAAGAGCCCAAGTTCTTAAGAAGATAGTAGAACCATTTATCCTAAGGCGTTTAAAAACGGATAAAAATATTATCCAAGATTTACCAGATAAAATTGAACAGAAGGTATATTGTCAATTAACCAAAGAACAAGCTTCTCTGTATCAATCTATCGTTAACGAAGTCGATGAAAATATCCAGCAGTTGGAGGATAACTCGCAAAGAAGTAATCTCATTCTTTCTGTCTTATTACGCCTCAAACAAGTCTGCAATCACCCCTCCCAAGCCCTTGGTGATGGCAGTGAGTTTAGTATTAAACGCTCATCGAAATTACTGCGATTTATGGAAATGGTTCAAGAAACCATGAACAATCGTGAAAGTTTGTTAATTTTTAGTCAATATAAAGAAATTTGCGATTCTCTAAATTCCTTAATTAAAACCCACTATGGTTACAGCACCTATCAATTAGATGGTAGTACCCCACGCACCAAACGTGAAGAGATGATAAAACAATTCCAGGATCCAAATACACCCCCTGCTATTTTCATCCTATCGTTAAAAGCAGGCGGTGTGGGAATCACTCTAACCAAAGCCAATCACGTGTTCCATTTTGATAGATGGTGGAATCCTGCCGTTGAAAATCAAGCCACCGATCGGGCTTATCGAATTGGACAAGAAAAATCGGTGTTTGTTTATAAATTCATTACCCTAGGCACTATTGAAGAGCGTATTGATCAAATGTTAGAAGACAAACAGATGTTGTCAGATAGCATCGTGGGACATGATGAGTCCTGGTTAAGTCGATTAGATGCCAAGTCATTTATCGAATTAATCAAGCTCAGTCAAACCGCATTTGCAGAGGAAGAATAATGAACACTTATTTTAAAACATGGTGGGGAGAAGCTTTTGTTCAGTCTTTAGAGGGGTTTATTGATCCTGGCCGCTTGCAACGCGGCAGAGCCTATCGAACCGAGCACAGGATTATCGATTTTAATATTTCAGATAATATCATTACAGCCAAAGTAAGAGGTAATGTGAATCCTTATTTTGGCGTGACCCAAGAACCCAAATATAAGGTGCACTTAAGTTTCAATACAATTCCTACAGAACACTTTGAAACCTGTATTGAAAAAATCTGTAAAAATCCAGGTTGGCTATCAAAATTAATACTCAATGAAATACCTAATGATATTCAATCGATATTCGAGCCTTATGATTTTCTCCCCCGATCATATCAGGTTGTGAATGCCACTTGTAGCTGTCCTGACGGTGATAATCCTTGCAAGCATATTGCAGGAATCTATTATCGCATTGGGCAATTACTCGATGTTACCCCCATGCTGATATTCCCATTACGCGGAATGAACCTCGATGAGCTACATCGACTACTGAAGCAATCAGAGTTAGGCCGCGCCTTTTCTGAGCATTTATCGACACCGGATGACATGCAAATGGTATTTGATAATACCTATTATTCATCCATCGAAAAATTATCTCATCTAGATAATATCTCTAGCCAATCATTCTGGGGAATTGAGGAAAAAATAGCGCCTCAGTTAATCGAGGATGATGTTAAATACCAACCCACCGGCGCATTGATTAAAAAACAAGGTGATTATCCTCTTTTTTGGGACAAACATGCTTCATTTGTGAGTGCTATGGAGTCGATTTACCAGCATATCAAACGTAAACATAAAAACAGTTTAGGGTCATCATAAGCAACCACTAAAAATTTTCTTGAAAACCTGGTTACCAAAAAGCAAGCATAACTCTAATGAAGACTTTTTGAAAAAACAATTTACGCACTCGTTTCAGGGCAAAAACCGAAGCCCTGAAACATGAAGTTTTAAGATTGATATCCCCCTTAGTGGATATTTGTACACTTATCTAAAAATTTCAACAGCTTTATCTTTGGAAAATTAATCACTGATTTATCAATACTCAGATCTAATTTTCTCAAGATATGCTTAGAAAAGTGTTGATGCAATAAACCATTCATATGCGGTGGAGATACCAAAATCAAATGCTCGAAAGCATTGTTTTTTCTATCCACATCAAGTGAGTTTGCAATTTCTTGCGCAAACTGGTCTATTTTGATTTTTTTAGGATCGCCGTTGGCTAGGAAAGTGCCATGACCTGCCCCACCACCTTTAAAACTACCTTGTCTATCTGACATATAGTCAGAATCTTTCAATTGATTCTCTGGATGCAAAACCTCCCGGACAAGATGCACTTTATGAGAACGCTGCTTATACTGATAAACTCGACATTTGCTAGAATCCGCAATTACAACCCAGGTCTTCTCTCCATTGATCATCATTATGTTCTCCTTTTCAGTTGATATTTTTTATGACTCTTAATTTAATATTAGCTCATAAATTGAACAACTGTATGGAGATCAGGATAATTTCATCATTTTGGCTACTAATTTAGGTAAAGCACTCACATCTTGTGGGATTAAATGCGTATTTAATTGCTTTAATTGTATGAACATTTGCTCTCGAACCGATGTCGAATGTAACAACCGGTCGATCATCTTTGCCAGTTCGTGGGGATTACAGTCCATTTGCAATAACTCAGGTAATACCATGCGCCCCTGGAGTAAATTACTAAGTCCAAGATAATTAACACGCATGAAATGTCTTGCAAGATAAAAGTTAAGCCAGCTCGATTTATAAATAATACAACTGGGTTTTTGTAGCATAGCACTTTCTAACGACGCCGTACCTGAAGCGACCACGACGGCATCAGCGGCTTGCATCACTTTCTGGGCTTGTCCAGAAATCAACACATAAGGAAAAGGAAATTGTTTTAAGTATGGATTGAATATAGAAACATCTAAACTTTTAGATACGGGAATAACTATCTTCAAATCTTGATGAGGCAATAGTTTTAAGGCCTCAATAATCACCGGCATGTGTCGTTTGATCTCCATGGTCCGACTACCTGGACACACCGCTAATATGCGCTCAGAAGCTCCCAAAGCGAAGTGTTCTCGACATTGTTGTAGGGTTGGCACCTGACTTAAGGATTCCAATAAAGGATGACCGACATAACTCACTGGAATCTGGTGCGATTGATATAACACATATTCAAATGGTAAAATCACAGCCATATGATCAACGCATTGACGAATGATTTCAATACGCTTGGCTTTCCAAGCCCATACCTGCGGTGAAATATAATATAAAACTGGGCAATTTAAATTTTTTTTTATCCATTTAGCCATTCGCAAATTAAATCCTGGATAATCAACCAAAATGACCAAGTCTGGGGGATTTTTCTTTAAATGGGTTTTAATCAATTTAAAGGCTTGAGCTATGGCGCGCAAGTGAGTAAAAACACCTGTTAAACCCGTAATCGCAAGCTTCGTTAAATCCATTAAATTATCCATACCCAAGGACTGTAGATGATATCCACCTAAACCAGAGACTTCAATTTGAGGATAGCTGGCATACAATTGTTGCAATAATTTAGCCGCGTGCTGATCTCCAGATTCTTCACCTGCAATGATGACCAAGCGTTTAGACAAAATGGACCTCTTTAACATGAGAATGAATCATCGATTGAATTTTTAAAGCAAGCTCTAAGGCTTTCAAACCTGACTCACCATCAACCATTACAGGACCTCGACCATGAATCGCTTCTATAAACGATTCCACTTGTGCATATAAGGCGTCATGTTTTTGACACAGGATAGCTTCTTCAGATAAAAATGAATGATCATATGCCATAGGCTTGGCAATATATCGGGTCAATTGCTGCTCTTGATAATTTAAAACGAAATAATCTTGTTCCTGATACACGCGAGTGATTCGTTCGACTTTAGAATGGACCCGACTGGCGGTAAGATTAGCTATACAAGCATTTTTAAATTTAATCACCACCGTTGCTAAATCAACTGCAGAGGTCATCATTGAAAATCCTTGCGCTTGAATATCGACCACTGGGCTATCAATCCATGACAATAATATATCCAAATCATGAATCATCAAATCTAAAATGACATCTGCATCTGAGCCACGTTTCTTAAATGGCGCAAGACGCTGCATTTCAATCCAAAGGGGTTGTTGCAAATGATGTTGAAAGGTTTGATAAGCAGGGTTAAAACGTTCCAAATGCCCAACTTGCAACACCACTTGTTTTTCTTTAGCCAATTGCACCAATTCCTTGCCTTCTTGCAAGTGTAAAGTGATGGGTTTTTCAATAAGAACATGAACCCCTTTTTGAATACATAATTTTGCAATCTCATAATGAGCAATTGTTGATGCCGCAATACTAACCGCATCGACTTCATCTATGAGTTGATGTAAATCGATAAAACATTGCACATTCAATTCATGGGCAACCAACTGGGCCTGTTCAGTTGAAAGATCATACACTCCAACCAATTCTAAAGACGCAATCTGGGCGTATTTTTGTGCATGAAAGCGCCCTAAATAACCCACTCCAATGACTGCACAACGTAATTTAGTCATAAAGAACTCTTAAAAAGAAATGAGGCAATTATCTCATGAATCAGTATTATTGCCAATGTTTGACATACTGATGGCTGTCACATTCGCACTTTTTGCCTAGGCACTTGCACTAGGTGCATGGGTTTGTTCATTAAAGTTCATCATTAATGCTATAACCCGGGTTGAGAAATTTGTTTGTACAAAGCAAAAAAGAATGAAGGACGCCTGGTATTTAGTGAGTAATCGTGAAGAGATTTCTGGCTTTCAAACGGTAAAGCTTTATGGCAAACGATGGACGATTGGCATTCTCGACAGAAATAGTGCTTTTTATGCAAAATAGAATGTCAAATCAGATTTAAAAATAAAAAACTCTAATGCCTATAGGCGCCCGCACCACCAATAACCATAACCATGGTCAAATTATGCCCAGCACGTATATCATTGCCAAAAATACTGAATATTTCACTCAATTGACCCAATAATCAAAGATCAACCCATTTTTACCAAAAATAGGATCTTTCTCTGGCAGTCCAACTTTTTTAATCTGCTCAACAGCGACAGGATACTCCTCTCGCCTCCCGTAGTTCATATCACAACCAACCTCAAATGGATAAGCGCCGATACATCTAAAATTAGAACTTGCACTTACACTCTTGTGCGCAACACCAGCAGGCACGATCACGACATCACCCTCATGTACCGTATAACTTTTTCCGTTATCTCCACCGATTTGAATATGGCATTCGCCCGAAACAATAACCAACGTCTCATGGGTATTACTATGATAATGATGATAATCATAAACACCATCAAACCAAGAATATCCCCAGCTATTTTGTTTTAACCATGCCTGAGTTGCTTGGGGAAACTGACCACTTAAAAAAGAGACTTTTTTGTATATCAGCAATGGAAAACGGGGATTCCCAGGATAATAGCCATCTGGTTTAATCAACAGATGGATAACTTTATCTAATTTTTCGACATTCATTTGTTTTCAGCACTTACCAAATTAGCCCGCAAAAAGACTCTTGCAAATACACCATATAATGATTGGCTGGACTCAACTCTGATCGCCCATTACCAGCCACCTCCCCCCCATCAGATGAGGCGTAAACCCATAATTAACACCTAAACCAATCATGGGCAACTAACTGGGCCTGTTCAGTTGAAAGTTCATACACCCCAACCAGTTCTACAGACGCAATCTGGGCGTATTTTTGTGCATGAAAGCGCCCTAAATAACCCACTCCAATGACTGCACAACGTAATTTAGTCATAAAGAAATTTTAAAAAGAAATGAGGCAATTATCTCATGAATCAGTATTATTGCCAATGTTTGACATACTGATGGCTGTCATATTCGCACTTTTTGCCTAGGCACTTGCACTAGGTGCATGGGTTTGTTCATTAAAGTTCATCATTAATGCTATAACACCGGCAAGGATAAGCAATGCTGCAATCCCGAAACAGGGGTTTATTAAGGTAGCGCTTATAGCCGCTGCCACTAGAGCCAATGCACAATAACCAACAGCCTCTACTCCACTGATTATGAATTTCTGCGCGTTAAAATTCGACGTAACAGCTTTCCTAATCGGTGCACTAACTTTGTCGTCATGATATAATGTGTTCGTAACGATTTGAGCAACACGCAAAGCATATTTACAGGCGGTGGTTAATGGATTTATACCGCTATATTGACCAAGCCAACCAGGTCTCCCATCAAAATCAGTTGAACCATGCAAACGAGATTGTCCACCATGCCGAAAGTTACGGTATCTTACACCCTCGAATGCTCGACTTTCATGAGAATCTTTACCGTCACCACAATAAAATGTTACTTTCTTTGTACCATAATAAGTTTCTAATTTCGATTGATGTTCCCCCGCTTCTCTGCCTGGTGCAATATTTGACGTTTCAAATATACCATCTTTAAATTTTGTAAAACAAAAGTATAACTGTCGATTAAATTTTTCACCCGGCTGCATTTTAGAAATATTTTCTTTAACTAGTGAAGGATCAATATAAGCTAATTCATCTCGTGAGGGCTCAATCCCCAAGCCCTCAAACATCGCAGATACAATGTCTGAAAAAATCTTGTCGTTTTCACGCCATGCCCTGTCATCTTGCGCATCTCGTTCGAGTAACCGTGTTCGATTGCCCATTAATAGTGTAAAGACCATTAAATAGAGAGAAATAAAATGGGCTATTTTTAAAGGCTGTGATAAAGATTGATTGTCTCTTTCTGTTTGTAATAGATAGTCATCAATAGATACTAAATCACCTAAATCTCTTAAGCCAGTTTGGCCAATATTTTCATATAGCCTTATTCCAATAACATCTTCAATTTTTCCGGGTAATCCACCAAAATCTACAGCTTGCGCATTCGTCAAGTCAGGCAATAAAGTATAGGGACGATTTTTAGCATGAAATATTGAGATTAGCCCAGGGAACACTTGACCATATTGTTTGAGCAAATACCCTAAATCATGCGCCGCATGACATGCAGCAGTAACAAATGTTTTCGTGTCAGCAATTTCTGAAAGATAATTATAGTATCCATTATGAAGTGGGTGTGGGAAAGTACTTCTAAAAACGGGATCGCGTGCCAATATTGACTGCATATGTAGTTCACGATTTAATACAGTCGCTGTTTCCCCTTCTCTTAACTTTTTTAGCGCAATACCGGTATATGCTATATCATCGATATGTATGGGGTCCTGAAATGTCAGTACCGTTGTTCTCCCCAATTCTTGTTCAGCACCTTTTCTAGCTGCCGCAATAGCTGATAATAATAGATTGCTGGGATCCTCTGTTAACAGAAACTCCATATATTGGTCTGCAAGTGGCGCCTTAAATTCTAGATGTCTTAAATTTGCATCATTAAAATCAGCTAGGCCCCCTTCAGGTTGCCAGTGTCGATCATTAATACGTTGAAGTAATTCATCAAAGACATCTGTGGTCGTTGTTGTACCCACTGCGTTCGAACATAATGCTGCTTTAATAAGCTAAATTTTTTTAATTTTCCCATGCATAGATAATTGGCGTGTCTTGCGATCTTCTTTTGAAAAAAATGTATTACTCATAACAGAACAATCTATTATTTTAACTTAGTGGGTATATCTTATGCAATTTAACCCGCTCTGTCAATACACCAAGTCCGAACAATTAAAAACCATTCAAAATGGTCTTCAAACCGATCTCAATTGATAAATAACAAATCGGCTCTATACTTAAATTATGGTCATCATGATTATATAAATGCCATGACTAGTTCGGTTTCAGAAAAACTAAAGGGACTGCATATTACAATTAAGCCGCCTTCACGTGATGCTCTTCACGATCAATCTAGTATCGGTAAATGGGTAGAACAAACCCTAGAAAAATTTAAAACGGAAAATTTATTTGATCGGAGCAAAATTGCTTTAATTGAAAATTTTCCACCTGAGTGTGTTGATTACTACAAAGCTCTACAAGAAGCAATAGCAAAAAAATCTCCAGATGAAGAATATCGACCTCTTATTTGCCTCAATATTAGAGGGAAGGACCGAGATAATTCGTCACCTGCTGATATTGGAATGGCGGGAGGAATGGGGCCCTTATCTGATGCTACAATATTGGAAAAACTCTTTAAAGAGATGGATCAGAATACAAAAGATAATTTCTCCGGTGTCATGTACTCAATGCCCCCACCTCGAAGTTTTTGGAACCAATTGACATCATTCTGGGGGTTTTCTAGTTTATACAAAAGTCTCAGAGAGGCTCTACCATGCACTTTTTTACATATTCTTTCTAATACGGGTCATTTAGGGAGAAGGGCTTGGGAGGAGGACATTGTATTTGGAGGGAAAGAGTTAGGTTTGGTTTATGACATGACCGCACCAGTTGCTAATGAAATACAGAAAGTAGCTGGACCTAATGCTCCTGTATTAATATTGGGAACAAAGCGGGCTTCTGACAATAGATTATATCAAGACCTATTAGAAAATAGAGGACTCCAACCCATAGTCCCAACAGGTGAGTATGAAGGTGAGGAAGCCGCTGATTATTTACAAAAAATTATTGATCAAGTCAAAGCTGGAAATGTTAATGAAAAATTTCCCGGCTCGGAAGATACCTATGGCGATAAATTTATTGAATTTGTTGAGAATTACGCAACTAAAAATAAATGCAACTCACTTCTTTTTAGTTGTACAGAGCTCCCTATGCTTTTGCATACCCATCGACAAGGATCTCAAGAAACCTATTTTGATAAGTTGCAAGAAAAACTACATGCAATCGGTAAAAATGATATGAAATACTATGATTCAGAAGATATATTTGTTAATACAATCCAACAAAGTAATACAAAATTGCAGACTCATCGAAAGAATTTTCCTAAAGACGATTCAGCATTCCTTTTACGTGCAGCCTATGATCGAAAAGAAAAAACAAGACAAGATATAGAAGCAAAACTAGGACGTTTACGTGGTTCGATTGTTCCAGAAGACCTGGTTAAAATAGAGTCTCTTAAAGCCGCTATCAAGCAGCTTGAAAATCCTGCCGTCAATTTTCGTAGTCAACTTGAGACTAATAAATTACTCCCTGGAAGTACTACACTTAAGTTAGTGGAACAGGCTAAAAGAGATGTAACCCGTATAGCGGCGTTGGAAAATAGATTCACCTCTTATTCAAATGTTTTTAATCATAATGATACAAAAAAATCAGATAAGATATTAAGTCTTGAGGATAGGATACAAACACATATAGACAAATTTACAGATACAGATGAAAAAAGCATGGCTAAAAAATATGTTCTTGAAGCAGCTCTCGAGTATGTTAAAAATCCTACTTCTGATAATGAGAAACACATGCGTACTGCAATAAAAAATAACCCGAGATTTAATGAGGCATTTTTGGGCAACAGTACAACTGGCTACTTAGTTGCCCAAGCAACCGCTTTAATTGATGGCATTCGTGAGAAACCCCCATTGAGGATAAAATGATCCCTTACTTTTTAGATATTTCTCATTAACATAAGCTTCATCAAACGCCTACCTACCATGTTATTAAGAAATAGCTCTAGTTTAGCCCATACGCAAAAAGACTCGTGCAAATACGCCATATAAAAATGGCATATAATGATCGGCAGGACTCAACTCTGATTTCCCATTACCAGCCGTGTATGAAAAGGCAACCTCACCCATCAGATGAGGCGTAAACCCATAATTAACACCTAAACCAAAGGTAGGTGTCACCAAGTCTTGCTCAAGAAGCTCATCTCGTCGAGATAGCCAGGCTGCGCCACCCGCAGCAAAAAAACGAAGATTCGTATCCTGCCAAGGCACCAAGAATTTACCTTGTACCGACCAAGTATAGGTGGATGATGTCAACTGCGTAGAGCCGGTATTTTCACTGTATATGCTAAAACTATCAAAATAGACATTGGCATCGGGGTAATGCATATAATCGAATTGCAATTGAAAGTTTTGAAAAGCCTCGACCCCTCCAGCAACCCCCCAGAGCAAACCACCTTCTTCGGTATATATAGGCGTTGCCATGGCCAAAGCGGAATTTTGAGAAGCAAGAGGGGGAACCAAGCCATTCCATGTAGTGGATCCAAAACCCAGCAAACCCCCAACAAACCAAGGATTTTCGACTGTATTAACAGCAAAAACTGGCTGCATACTCAAAAATAATGCAACTATCGTGAATTTTCTTGGCACAGACATCTCTTCGAAAAAGTTTAACTATTTAAATGGTTGCACAAGGGCGTCCCGTACCATTACAAATCCGACCATCAGCCAGCTGTCCACCCTTAAGATAACACTGCCAAGCATCAATACAATTTTGATATGCGGTGTCTTTTTGAAAACGACAAGCGCGTTCAATGGAACCAAACGTTGAAATCATTCGAGAAAAAATAAGCGGTACATTAGAGCACATTTTTGCAGATAGCCCAGACGCTTGGCAATGGCATCTCGCAATGGATTCGAACATCCCACAGAATTCAGGGGTATCATAAGCTGACACCTTAGGACAGGCAAAACTGATTCCAGAAAAAATAAGTCCCAATAAAAAGGTTTGTATCAATTTAATTTTCATCTAATGTCCTTATAAAAAATACAAGAAACATCATACATTGAAAATTTTAACTCTGAAAGAATAAATATTAAAAAAAATGCTTTATAAAGGGCAGGCGAAAAAAAAGCGGGTGATACCCGCTTTATTTATTCATCAGTTAATCGAAAATATTTTGTACCAAAATATCTCAATAATTTTTTGCGAATGGTACCGCGACTAATTCCTAATAACTTAGCTGCCTGTAATTGATTGCCTCTTCTTTTTTCCATTACCGCTTGTAGCAATGGGGGCTCAACTTCCGATAAAATCATATCATACAGGTCTTGAATATTTTTATTTTTATTTTCAGCGAGAAAACGAGAAACAAGATTATAAACCAAATCTTGTAGAGCTGCCTCTTGTTTAAATGCAGTTTGTTCAGCTGGGGCTTTAATTTCAGCTACAGTCATCATAACTTCCTTATTTTAGTTAAATCATTATCTTATCCATCTTGCTTTCTATATTATAGAAAGCAAGATTTATTGTACACCAAGAATAAAACATACGCTAGAAATTTACTGTCTATTTTTTACGATTGCGCAAGCAGTTTATTTACTCGAGCCACATAAGCTGCCGGATTATCCAAACCACCTCCTTCAGCAAGAACAGCTTGTTCAAACATCATATGCGCCCATTCAATAAATAGTTCATCATCTTGAATCAAATGCATTTTTTTAACCAAGGAATGATGCGGGTTAATTTCTAAAATAGGTTTAGATGTCGGCATCGCTTGTCCTGTGGCTTTTAGAATGCGCTGCATTTCTAAACCCATGTCATTCTCATCTGCAACAATACAAGCCGGTGAATTAGTCAAACGATTCGTCATACGAACATCTTTGACTTCATCGTTTAAGATTTTCTTGATATGTTCTATCATTGCAGTAAACTCAGCATTCTCTTCTTGCGTCGTATTTTCAGTTTCTGGCAAATCAACTTTACCTTTACTAATCGATTGTAATTTTTTACCTGCGTAGTCACTCAGATATCCGACCAACCACTCATCGACTCTATCACTGAGTAACAAGACCTCGATGCCCTTTTGGGCAAAAATTTCCAAGTGAGGGCTGGTCTTAGCTGCATTATAAGAAGCTGCTGTAATATAATAGATCTTATCTTGCGATTCCTTCATACGCGCAATGTAATCATCAAACGATACGGTTTGTTCAGATGCATTCGCATGGGTACTGGCAAAACGCAATAATTTAGCAATCGCCTCTTTATTGGTGAAATCTTCGATAGGACCTTCTTTTAATACATTCCCAAAGGCTGCCCAAAACTTTTGATACAACACTGGCTCATCAGTCGCCATCTTTTCTAACATGCTTATAATACGTTTGGTACATGCAGAGCGAATCGCATCGACTTGTTTATTTTCCTGAAGAATTTCTCGAGAGACATTCAAAGGTAAATCACTGGCGTCAATCACCCCTTTCACAAATCTTAAATAACGCGGTAAAAATTGTGAAGCATCATCCATAATAAAGACCCGTTTGACATATAACTTCAAGCCATGTTTGGCATCTTGCTGCCACATATCAAAAGGTGCTGTTGCTGGAATATATAACAAGCTAATGTAATGCTGCTTACCTTCTACATGATTATGGGACCAAGACAATGATTCTTGAAAATCATGGGTTAAGGACTGATAGAATGATTGGTATTGCTCTTCAGTGATTTCAGATTTATTTAATGTCCATAAAGCAGTAGCCTTATTAATCGTTTCAAATTCCTCACTGACTTTTTGTTCCTCTCCTTCTTCATTGGTTTGAGCCATTGGTTTCATCGCAATGGGCCACGCAATATGATCAGAGTATTTCGTGATAATGCTTCTTAATTTCCAATCACTTAAAAAATCCTGAGCATCAGCTTTCAAATGTAAAATAACATCGGTTCCGCGAGAGGTTTTATTGACGTCCTCGATGGTAAATTCTCCCTCACCTGCCGACTCCCACTGGATCGCAGAATTCGTTCCTGCTTTGCGACTAATGACAGTCACTTTGTCTGCAGCGATAAATGCCGAGTAAAATCCCACCCCGAATTGACCGATCAATTGAGAGTCTTGCGCTTGTTCACCACTTAAGTGACTTAAAAATTCTTTGGTGCCTGACTTGGCAATGGTACCTAGATTTTGAATCGCTTCTTCGCGAGTCATGCCCACACCATTATCAGAAATGGTCAATGTTTTTAATTTTTCATTGAAGCTCACTTTGATTTTTAAATCAGAATCACTTTCATATAAATCAGCCTGACTTAAACCCAAAAATCGCAATTTATCTAAAGCATCTGAAGCATTCGAAATCAATTCCCGTAAAAAAATTTCTTTATTGGAATATAAGGAATGCACCACCAAGTGCAATAATTGCTTAACCTCAGCTTGAAAACCCATTGTTTGACTTTTATCAGCCATTGTATCTCCCTTAATTGATAGCGAAAAAGGATATATATGGCCACGTTTGAAAATTTCAAGGGCAGATAAGATGAAAAACACCTTGTGAGATCTCACAAGGTGTTAAAGAAGAGATTTACCGACTATAGTAAAGTGAAAATTCAAACGGATGAACCGATTGACGCATGATTTGAATATCTTCATGTAAAAAAGACAACCAGGTATCAATAAAGCTTGTATCAAATACGCCACCTTGCAGTAAAAACTCAAAGTCTTGCTCTAAGGCATTGGCCGCATCTTCTAAAGATTGAGACAAGGTAGGGATATTTTGATGAACATCATAAAGGTTACTTTCCAGTGCCACGCCAGGATGTATTTTTTTCTCAATACCATCTAATCCGGCCATTAACATCGCTGAAAAAGCCAAATATGGATTGGCCATACAATCTGGAAAGCGTACTTCAATGCGACGGGCTTTTAAACTGGTAGCAAATGGAATACGTATTGCTGCAGAGCGATTTCGATACCCATAAGCGAGATACACTGGTGCTTCAAAACCGGGCACCAAGCGACGATAACTGTTAATGGTTGGATTGGTCAGTGCATTCAATGCCTTAGCATGATATAAAATTCCACCAATATAGAAAAGCGCTGTTTGTGACAACCCTGCATACTCATCGCCAGCAAAAATATTTTCACCATGTAAACTTAAGGATTGGTGACAGTGCATACCGCTGCCATTATCACCGACCATAGGCTTAGGCATAAACGTGGCTGTTTTTCCAAACTGATGCGCCACATTATGCACCACATATTTCAAAAGCTGCACTTCATCTGCTTTTTGCACCAAGGTGTTACATTTCGTCGCCACTTCACATTGATTGGCAGTTGCCACTTCATGGTGATGGGTTTCAACGACCATCCCCATTTTTTGCAATGTCGAGCATATTGCAGATCGGATATCTTGAGAAGAATCAACAGGAGGTACTGGAAAATAACCCCCACGAACTTGGGGTCTGTGGCCTGTATTCCCCCCTTCAATCACCTGACTTGAGTTCCAAGACGCTTCACTTGAGTTGATACTATAAAATACCGAACCCATTTGATTATCCCAGCGCACATCATCAAAGATGAAAAATTCTGGCTCAGGACCAAATATGACCTTATCGGCAATTCCTGTTTGAATTAAATGTTGTTCTGCCTTAGTCGCAATATAGCGTGGATCAAGATCATAATTTTTACCCGTGGTCGGATCGATAACATCACAACGCACGAGCAATGTAGGGTCCCTATAAAAAGGATCGACAACACAATGACCATCATCGGCAGGTTTTAAAGCCAGATCTGATTGATTAATGGATTGCCATCCTTTGATCGACGAGCCATCAATTCCCTTGCCATATTCCATCACATCGTCATCCATGGCCGCAGCCGGTACAGTGATGTGATGTTCTTTACCGGATAAATCCGTAAATCTTAAATCAACGAACTCAACATTTTCATTTTGAATACTATTCATTAACGCTTGCGCAGACATAATCGTTCCCTCCATACTAAAAACAGTTTATCCTAAATCATCGTGATTTACATTCACTTCTCTATGAAAAATTTCACCTATCAGGCGCTCGATATATCTGGGAAAAAAATACGTGGAAAAATTCAAGCCTTAAACGAATCCGTGGCTAAACTGTCACTTAAATCCCAAGGATTGATAGTCTTAAAAGTGCAGCCTGAAAAAAAAGGCTGGATGCATTTTTCCTCACAACCGAAAACACAAGATATTTGCCTGTTCACAAGGCAACTGGCTACACTTCTGGCAGCAGGCATTCCTTTGAGTGATGCACTATCGGGCGTAGCAAGTGAACAAGCGCAATCTAAAATGAAGCAACTCATTGTAGGTATACATCAAAAAGTTCTAGAAGGATATTCACTCGCACAAGCTTTAAAACAATATCCTGAAGTATTTTCTAACTTATATTGCTCAACCATCTATGCTGGAGAGCAATCGGGTCAACTCGATCAAATTTTAGAGCAATTAGCAAACTATATTGAGCAACAACATTTTGCAAAACAAAAAATTCAACAAGCACTGATTTATCCTTGTTTAATGATTAGCATCTCATTATTGATTGTATTTTTCTTGATGACACAAGTGGTACCACAAATTCTCTCTATTTTTGATGACAATCAACAAAAGCTACCGCTGATGACAAAAATTTTATTAAATACCAGTCATTTGTTTGCAGTCATCACACCCTACCTACTGGTTATGATAATCATCACAGTCTACGTTTTTTATCATAAAAGACATGATCTGGTTTGGAAGCGCAAATGGCATCAATTTCTGATTCAACTTAAACTATATCCCCAATTTATAAAAATCACAGCCATTCCACGTTATCTCCACACATTACGGATTTTGCTCATGTCGGGGGTTAATGTATTAGAAAGTATGACGGTAGGAAGTCAGCTGATGAACAACATAGTCATACGGGAAGCTTTTGAACAAGCCACTAAAAATGTCAAAGAAGGAATGGGTATTAGTCAAGCCTTGGCTCTCACGACGTGGCTGACACCAATGACTATTCATTTGATTCAAAGTGGGGAAAAAAGTGGTCAAATTTCTGTGATGATGGAACGAGCTGCCACGCAAATTGATCTCGAACGCCAACAATGGATTGAAACTGGTTTAAAGCTTCTAGAACCCATGATTATTCTTCTGATGGGAGGTTTTGTATTATTTATCGTTTTGGCTATTTTATTACCTATTTTTCAAATGCAACAATTGGTGTAGAATATCGAGTAATCTTTATTTAGGAACTATACGATGTCAAAACAACAAGGTTTTTCATTAATTGAAATTATGGTGGTGGTCGTAATTATGGGCATTTTAGCGGCACTTATTGTCCCCAATATTATGAATCGGCCTGATCAAGCCCGTACAGTAAAAGCAAAGCAAGATATTCTGGCCATTGAAAATGCTTTGGAGCTGTATCGTTTGGATAATGGATTTTATCCTAGCAATGAGCAAGGCTTAAATGCCTTGGTTAAAAAACCCGACTCTGATCCGATGCCAGCCAATTGGAAAAATTATCTTAAAACATTGCCCAAGGATCCATGGGGCCATGCGTATCACTACGAAAATCCTGGCCAACATAATGAGATCGACATTTTTAGTGAAGGGACATCCGGGAAAGATCGTCAAGTGATTGGCAATTGGTCCGAACAGACCAACCCGGCATAATGGATCATCAATCACAAAAAGGATTCACCTTAATAGAAGTGATGGTGGCCCTCATGGTCCTATCCATTGGCCTGGGCGCATTGTTGGTAGCCACCACTGAAAATACCCGCGTATATCAACAACTGCAGGCCCATTTTATCCAAAACTGGGTAGATATTGGGGCCACCAACCTTTTAAAGACAAATCAATTGGATGTGAGCTTAAGCCACCCTTATAATGCGGTCACCACCATCAAAGGCATTAAATGTTACTGGCAAGTTAGATTGATCCCCACCACCATTCCCATGACCTATCAGGCACAAATATTATCACGGATGAGACCATCTGGACCATGGGAACATCGCGCAGTCACATTCCATTATATCAAGAAATCTCATGAATCAATCTAGAGGATATACTTTAATTGAGGTGATGATAGCACTGATGGTCTTTTCCATTTTAGCTTCAATTACCACCTCAGTGATGCACCGAATACTCTCTCAATATCGCGTTCTCCAAGACCATTACCATCATTGGCAAACCCTTGACACACTAGTGGCCTCTCTCGAGCAACAAACGCAAGGCTATATCAACAAAAGTGTCATATCCAGTGAAAATCGGGTGTTTCCAACTTTTATTGGTCAACATGATTATACGGAATGGACCTATACTACGACTCCAGATGACAAACTTGAACGTGTTGCATACTTATGTGAAGGTGGCAAATTATTACAAAGACATTGGCTACAAGTGGAAGCCATCGCAAGGAAAAACTATCAGCAAAAAATTTTACTCGACCATCTCTCTGAATGTCGCTTTCGCTATATGAACAACAAATCTCAAACCAATGGTCATTGGGACAGAGATCAAGGCAATAACCCCATTGGCTTGCAAATTATGCTGGCATGGAATGCCCAACAAAAACTACAACTTTGGTTTTCTCTACCCCCATTTTATTATGAACTTGAAACGAAAGCTTAAGCGACAAAAGGGCTCTGCCCTCATCAGTGCCTTAATCATTGTTATGGTCATAACCAGCACCATTTCGATCTGGATTCATCAGTCTCAACTTCAGATTAAGAAGCTTCATTTTAAAGAAGAAAATCAACAGGCTCTCTGGCTTACGCAAGGAGCATCCATTTGGGCGGCAAGCACATTAAATCGAAAATCCTTTCACCATACATCACAAGTTATTGCCAACCTCGATAACGGTGAATTAAAGATTCCGGATGGATGGGAAATGCGGGCAAAACTAATTGATGCTCAAAGTATGTTTAATATTAACAATGTTAATGAAAGAGCCATGCAACTGATGTTTTTCTTAATATTACAACAACAACTTAAAGGCATCTCAACTGAAAATCTAAAAACTATTTATTATGCTACGATTCAAAGAGTTGAACCCAGCATGGCTCCCAAAAAAACCTCAGAAAAGCCAGAAGATATTCAAGTTGAACCACTAGCTCAACCACTCAGTTCCTTGTCAGAATGGCGGCAAGTAGCTGGCGTGACACCAAAAGTTTATCAAGCAATGCTTCCCTTTCTTACGGTTTTACCGGAAACCACACCGATTAATATTAACACCTGTGATAACAAACTATTGGCTACTTTAAAGCCAGGTCTTAAAAAAATCGACGTTAAAAAGCTTATTTTCGCCAAAGGTGAGGACGGTTTCCATAAGAGTGACGATTTGTTTTCAGTGTTACAGGATCTTAAATTGCCGGTACAAAATATAACGATTAATAGTCAGTACTTTTGGCTTGAAATTGAAATTCAAACCCCTAACCACCGAGTTCTTAAATATCAACACTTATTATATCGGCGCATGACCCCCAAAGGTCATGCGCCATATATTGTTCTACTTAAGCAATCTCAACTCCATTAGCTCATCTGAAAGTTCTTGGGAAGCAAAAACCAATAATCACCTTCTTCACTCATCAGACTCGCAACTTTCATCGCTTGATTACCAGCACCCCAATAAATATCACCACGTATCGGTCCTTTAATAGCCCCACCTGTATCTTGGGCTATCACCACACGATTCAATTCACGGGTATCTCCAGATTGGTTAATCGGACAGGTGGTTTTTAAAAATAAAGGGATGCCATAGGGAATATATTTTCTATCCACTGCCAAAGAGAACTTAGGCGTTAATACCACATTTTGTGCACCCTTGAATCCAGACTCACGATTACGAGAGAAAAATACAAATGAGGGGTTTAAATTCACATAGCGACTGATAGATTCAGGATATTTTTTAAAATAATTTTTTATGGCTTCAACAGATGCCTTACTACGACTAAAAATATGATTATTAATCATCAATTGGGCGATCGATTGATATTTGCGGCCATTTTCTCCTGCATACCCAATATAAAGATTCTGGCCACCAGGTGTTTTAATCACTCCAGAGCCTTCTATCTCAAGCAACATTGCATCTAAGGGGCTTTTTAACCATGCAATAATTTTGGCTTTATTTTTTAATGCCCCTTGATAAATTTCTGCACGACTAAAATAAGGCTTCAAATGCTTCCCTATCAAACGCCCATAAATATTGTGTTTTGAAGAATTGGCTGATGAAAAATCATGAACATTCGCAGTGACTAAATCCTTAGGCGCTGAGTAGAGAGGTGTTTTATACTCTTCAGTTTTAACCGGACTTCCCTCAAATACAGGCGAATAATATCCGGTAAATTTCCCTTTGTGATAATTAACCCAATGATAGGGTTGAAAGTAGGTTTCAAAAAACATTTTGCTCTGTTGATGCGTCGGATTTTTAGGCATTTGTAGTGCCTGATGACATATCGGCAACCAATCATTAACCGTCATTGGGATCTGGGAACTACCAATATGTTGCTGCGGATTTTGATGCACCCATAAGCGACAACTTTGTTGAAAGGCATGTAAAGAGCCTGTTAAATCCTTATTGTCCCAATGCCCCAAATCCTTAAAATGATATTGCTTTAAAGAATGCTTAGACACCAATCGAGGCTTTTGTTTGGCTAAGGGTTTCAAGCTAAAAATGGTTTTTTTGTGTGCTGGGTGAATTGTAGGTTTTATAAAATCATTTTTTTTCCCAACAAAGATACATGTTAAGGATATAATCCCGCCAACCATCAACTTTATTAAAAATTTATACTTTTTCATCATAAGCTACATGCAAAGTAAAAAAACATATTATACATTGAATGCGCATTAATGTCCATAATATACACGACAACCCCTGATGGTCTTCCCTGACCCCCGCAAGGATATTGATGTTAATGACCCCTCTGAACCATAATTAAAAAGCAAGTCGGTCAAGTGGGTATGATTTATTTTCTGGTTTGCTAAAATAATTGGCCTGGACCCATGTCCATTTCATCTCAGATGATTTTGACGTTAAAGTATCTTCAAGCGACTCCTCATCGCTATCTGGTGTTATAGCCCTAGTAAACGACTCCTCATCACTAAATGTGCCATAATTGACATGTCTTTGTTGAGAAAGTAGTTCTTCATGCTGTTTGGCTTTATACAATCCATATTTCACCAAACCTGTGGCCGAAACCATTAAGCCAGCTCCTGCACCACAAAGCACTTTAGCGGTTTCGATAGATAT
>Ga0247843_1003961_pt1 | contig 22970 bp, 20 predicted proteins | sample LaCruzMarch2017__FD_192420 | JGI IMG/M metagenome (GOLD analysis project Ga0247843, IMG submission 192420) | Freshwater microbial communities from meromictic Lake La Cruz, Castile-La Mancha, Spain - LaCruzMarch2017_8m | ecosystem: Environmental > Aquatic > Freshwater > Lake | place: Spain...
GCTCTCCACCGTGCAGCATGACTGCCAGGACTGGTATGCGGAGGCGACGAAGGTCTTCGTCGAGGGCACGGAGATCGGGGATATGATCCGCGCCGAGGTGCCCACCTCCGCCGACTACGGCACGCCCTCCGCGCCCCCTGTGCCGCCGCCTGCGCCACCCCCATGAGAGCCGCGCTGCCGCCCAGCGCGCCAGGCGCAGGTGCCTGAGCTGAGCCATGCGCTGATGCCCGTGATGGATGGCACGGCCAGCGGGGCATTCAGCCCCAGGCGAGTTGTTTCACCAATCCCAGCACCGCGCAGGCTCCGATCACGGGCATGAGGCCGATTTTGAAGCGCTGCATGGCGATGAAGGCGGCAACGGCGAGGGTGGCGATGGAGACATCGAAGCCGCCGCTCGCGGGCCAGAGAGCATGGGTGGTGAACTTGACGCCGAGATTGAGGATGACGCCGACGACAGCGGCGGTGATGGCGGTGAGCGCGGCGCTGAGGCGGGGTTGCTCGCCGAGTTTTTCGATATGCGGGGCACCGAGGAAGATGAAGAGAAAGCAGGGCAGGAAGGTGACCCAGGTGGTGATGAAGGCACCGAGCGTGGCTCCGGCGAGCGGACTCAGCACACCGGGATGCTGCCAGCCGCCGACGAAGCCGACGAATTGCAGCACCATGATGAGCGGGCCGGGCGTGGTCTCGGCGAGGGCGAGTCCGCTCATCATCTGCGGATGCGAAAGCCAGCCGTGTGTCTCGACCGCCTGCTGGGCGACATACGGCAGCACGGCATAGGCTCCGCCAAAGGTGACGAGCGCGGCTTTGCTGAAAAAGAGACCCTGCTGTGCCTGGGTGCTGCTCCAACCGAGCCATGCGGCTATGGCGAAGACGGGCAGCCACCAAAGCGTGAGGCACAGTGCGGTGATGCGGAAGGTGCGCGACCACGATGCCTGCGGTGCTGGCGGCAGTTCGAGGGCGACAGCGGTTTCTTTGGCGGCACCATGACCTTTGCCAGCGGGGAACTGCTTTGGATAGATGCGGTTGCCGATGAAGCCGAGCAAGGCGGCGGCGAGGATGATGAGGACGAAGGAAATCTGGAAGAAGTAGATGGCGATGAAGCTCAGCGCGGCCACACACCAGAGCGTGGGGCTTTTGAGTGCCTTCTTGCCGATGCGCAGCACCGCCTCTGCCACGACGGCGATGACGGCGGCGAGCAAACCGTGGAAGATGGCGGCGAGCCAGGGTAGATGCCCGCCTGCCATGTAGAGCCAGCTCAGGCCGAACAAAATGAACACCGATGGCAGCACAAACAATGCGCCCGCCGCGATGCCGCCCTTCGCCCCATGCAAGCGCCAGCCGAGGTAGGTGGCGAGCTGCTGCGCCTCCGGGCCGGGGAGGAGCATGCAGAAGTTCAGCGCATGAAGAAAATGTGCGTCACTGATCCAGCGGCGCTTTTCCACCAGTTCCTTGTGCATGATGGCGATCTGCCCGGCGGGACCGCCGAAGGAGATGAAGCCGAGTTTGAGCCAGTAACGCAGGGCTTCTGTGAAGGTGGGCATAAGTGGGCCTCCTGAATGAGTGTGCGCGAATGACATGGTTGGGGGACTGGACAGGAGTAGTGACGGGGATGTATTTTGTACGCATGTTGGCCGCAATCTGGATTTCTTGCTTTCTTTCCCTCTGCACTATGGTGCAGGCACAGGCACCGGGTGTGCCGGTTTATGCGGAGGGACGCGGGTCACGGGCGAATGCGGGTATCACAGCACAAGCGCAAAAGCTGGTGGACTCGGGAGCGCTGCCGCTGACGAAGGCGCTGGTGGAGGCGCGGATGAAGGAGCGTTCTGCGCCCTGTGCTCTCACCTTGCCAAATGAGAACAGCAGCCATCTCGATGGGCGTGCGGTCTGGCAGGCGGCGCGGGCGGCGCATGTGCGGGTGGGATGGCATTACCTGTGTACGAAGTGCGATCGCTGGCATCTCAGTCTCGCGGGTGGTTATGCCATCACGGCGGATGGCGTGGTGGTGACCTGCGCGCATGTGGTGCGGCGGGAGGACATGAAGGAGGGGCATCTCATCGCTGTGACAGAGGCGGACGAAGTGCTGCCAGTGACGGAAATTTTGGCGGCGAGCGATGCACTGGACACGGCGATCCTGCGGGTGAAAAGCAGCACGCCTCTCACCGCGTTGCCTTTTGCGAAAGGCACGCAGCCAGGCGATCATGTGTGGTGCTTCAGCGATCCCGAGGGCAAGCGTGGATATTTCAGCGACGGCATTGTGAGCCGTTTTGTGAAGCGCCCTTTTTTGCGCAAGCGCGAGGCGGGGGCGGTCAATCTGCCCGCTGACGCACCGCTGCCCGTGTGGGTGGAGACGACCACGGACTGGGCACCCGGCTCCAGCGGCTCGGCCATTGTGGACGACTTCGGCAATGCGGTGGGCCATGTCTCGGAGATTCAGACGATGCTCCAGCCGCCCTCCCCGGCGCGTGCAGACAAGAAGGGAGCCGAGCGATCTGCGGGCACGACCATTGTATTTCACCAGGGCATCTCGGCGCAGACGGTGCTGAGTTTGATCAAGCCGATGCCGTAGGTTGCCAGGCGGCATGATCGCTCTACCATCGCGCCATGCCCGACCTGATCACAGACACCACTGACCTGAAACCCACCACGACCTGGCAGGAGACTGTCTGGGCTTACACGGGCGAGGAGGAGCTGGTGGATCACACCACGAAGGCACGCCTGTGCGTGGCGACGCTGCTGCCCTTCAAAGACAAGCAGCCAGACTGGGAAGGTTTCACTAAAAGCGTGCGCTGGATGCAGCAGTGCGGCGACTACTATGGCGTGGAGATGGTCTTCGTGCTGAATGCGGACACGGGCTACATCTTTGATCTGAGCAACGAGCTGTATGCCGAGGTGCTGCGGCGTTTCCGCGCCGATTTCCCGACGACCAAATTCATCGCCGGCGTCACGGCGCGCGGCGCGGAGAAGGACGAGGTCTTCAAGGCGGAGCGCTACCATCCGCTGCTCGACATCGCGCAGTCGCATGACAATGGCGAGGTGATGATCATGACCTCACGTCTGCTGAACATCCTGGAGCCTGAGCTGCGGCGGGATGCTTATTTCCAGATTGCGGAGCACATCACCCACCCGGCGATTGCCCACGCGCTGGAGCCGTCCTTTGTGCCGTGGGCCACGCCGTATGAGCCGTGGCTACTACACCAGATCGCAAACCACCCAAAGTATGTGGGCGGCAAGGTCAGCACGCTCGATGAGCCGCATTTCCTGTATTGGGCGGCGATGTGCAAAGACCTGGGGCTGCCCTTCGCCCCGTACAGCGGCGATGACTATGGCATCGCCACCGCGATCCGGCTGGGGCTGCCGCTGCTGATCGGCGCAGGTGTCAGCGCCTGCCCGCTGATCTGCGCGGCGCGTGACATGTGGCTGCTGGACAGCGTGGTGGACAAGAAATTCAAGACCGGCACGGGCCGCTTCGACACGCGGGTGTACAAGCTGTTCGAGGCCTTCCAGTCGTTTGAAGATCTCGTCTTCCGACTCGACGAGCGCCTGAGCGCCGCGCCCTACAAGCACAGCACGGCGCATGTGCTGCACCATCTAGGTTTAATTGAGGCTCCAGAGTCACACCCCGACTGCAAGTATGTCCGTGGGGCGGATGAAAGCCTGCGCATGGAGGAGGCGATGCGCCGCCCCCTGCGGGTGGCGAAGCGGCTGGGGATACCGGGCTTTGAGAAGAAAAGCTGAGATCAGCCGAGGTTCCCTTTGCGCAGAATATGCACGCCGAGCATCCCGAAGGTGATCATCGAAGGCACGGCGAGGAAGTGCATCAGGACGATGAGCGTGTTCGCGTAGTCGAGGCCAGCGAAGTTTGACCGGGCCCACTGCAGCACGATCCAGCCGATGACCAGGCCGATGGCGGCAAGCAGGCTGGCGAGCAGGAAAAATAGGCTGCCCTCGTTCATCTCGATGAGCTTCCGGGTCAGGGCGCGCGGTGACTCGCTCTTTTGCAGGAACATGGCCGCCGAGAGCATGTAAATCTGTGTACCCATCATGGCAGCGAGCATGAGCAGCACCTGGCTATGGACGTGAAAGATGTGCATCCCGCCTAGATTCACCGGACCAGTGATGGCGGCGACCCCCTGGAGCAGCGTGGCTCCAATGATAAGCAAGAGGCCCGCCAGTTCAAAGAGGCGCGGCCTTTCCGAGAGGATGAAAAGCAGGTGCCTCATGCCATCCCGCCAGGTCCGCAAGTGCGGCGTGCGCTCCACAGGCGCGGGGCGCAGGCCGGAGACGATCTCCACCGTGCTAGCCTTCTTTTTCAGCGCCTTGATGAGCAGCTCCGAGGCGAACTCCATGCCGCTGGCGCGGATCTGCCAGGTGTCATAGGCAGTTTTTTTCAGGCAGCGGAAGCCGGAGTTGCAGTCGCTGAGCCGTCCGTGGAAGAGTAGATTGATGAGCGTGGTCAGTACGGGCGTACCGAGGATGCGATGCAGGAAGGGCATGGCCCCTGGCTCGATCTTCCCCCGCATACGGGAGGCGATGCCCATGTCCGCATCCGCCTGCGCCGTGGTGCGGTAAAGCTCCAGCGAGTGCTCGTAGAAGTAGGTGCCGTCGGCGTCTGCAAACATGACGTACTTTCCCGCAGCCGCCTCAATGCCGCCGCGCAGGGCCGCGCCATAGCCACGCTGGGGCACGGGCACGACGCGAGCGCCGTGGGCGGTGGCGATCTGGCGGGAGTCGTCTGTGCTGCCGTTATCGGCCACGACAATCTCGAACTTCAGCGCAGGATCGGTCTCTAGGGACCGGCGTACGGCGTCAATGCACAGGGCGATTGTGCGGCTTTCATTCAGGCAGGGGAAGACAAAGGTCAGGTCCATCAGCGCGATTCGTTGGCGAGGGCGCAGAAGACTGCCAGCGATTTATCAGCATGGCAGGGCGAAATAACCAGGTAAGATAGTTGCAAGAGCTGTAAGGGTATTATAATTTCCATAAATGGTATCCAGCCCGCCTGTAGCTCTCTCGCCTTCTTCACCTCATCTCCCGCGCCGCCACGGCTTCAGCCTTGTAGAACTGCTCATCGTCATTGCAGTCATCGGCATCATCGTCTCCAGCGTCATGATCTCTTTCGGCGGCATGTACCGGGAGGCGATCCTGAAAGTTCGCGACCGGCGCAATGCCCAGGAGGTCGTTTCCCTGACGAATGGCGCGGAGGCGGCGGGCGCGGCGGTCATCCAACCACATGACCTAGCAGCCACGGTTCAAAACCTGATCGAAGGCCGGGAAGGGACGCGAGGAGCCTTCAAGGGGCGGCTTTTCCGCCTCAGTAAGATGACGGAGGAGGAGGTGGCTGGCGCGTTGAACTATGTGCAGTGGGATCAGGGCCAGATCATTTATATCCACGGGGCAGACTGAGGCAGTGCTTCATGCCGGGGCGTAGCTGTCCTGTAGTTCCACCACAGGTGGCAACTCTTGCGGGGCGTTAGTCAGTGCGGGCAGCGGCGTGATCACATTCACGGGCCAGGGGAAAAACCTCTCGATAATGCCAGGTGCCAGTTCCCTACCTGTCTCATAGCCACGGCGCAGCATCTCCAGCTTGGCATCAATATTGTCCACATGATGCAGGGCCACTGCTTCTGGTGTTTTTGGCAGGATGGGCGAGCCGAATTGTAGCTCACCGTGATGCGCGCCGATGAGGTGCAGCAGGTGCAAGCGCACCATCTCGCTGGCAGGCTCCAGCAGCGTCCAGGCGGCAGCATCTGGGCGCTCCATGACCTCGCGCCAGAGCTTGTTTACCAGTTCCATGCCCAGAGTGATGTGCCCAAGCATCTCCCCGTGCAGGTGGTAGGGCATAGCGAAGCTGTTCTCCGGGTAGGCGTTTTCCCAGAGCTTCCCGCAGTCATGAAACAGCACGCCAGCGATGAGCAGATCGCGGTTCAGGTTTGGGTACACGCCCGCGATAGCCACCGCACAACGCATCATTTGCGCCACATGCTCCACAAGACCTCCGCGTCGCGCGTGGTGGTTGCCGCGCGCCCCAGCGGTGCGCTTGAAGCGTGTACCGTGCTTTTCCAGGAACAGACCGCAAAGCGTCCGCAGGCGTGGGTCGCGTAGTGTATCCACAAAGGCTGCGATCTCTGCATAATCCTCACGCTGCTTAGCGGCCAACGCCTCGTCACCATTGAGTAGCGTCTGCCGTTCGTCATCTTCCAGTATTCGCATTCGCGCTTGGCGTGGCTCAATGCCGTACTTCCCCGTGTCCAACCATTGCGCCGTGATTTCGATAAACACACCACGCTGGAGTAGGCGCACTTCTGCAAAGAGTGGGTTATTGTCAAAAACACGCCACAGCAGCGAGTCTGCCGCATCAGCCAGCCTAACCTCCAGAAACGGGCTGCTCTGGGCGGTCTGCTTTTCCAAGCGGCTGTCCACCTGCACCTGGAGGCGATAGGGCTGCGGCGTCGGACCCAATATCTGACGCAGTTGCGTGATCGTCAGCAGGTCAGGAGTGTGTTCCTCATTCATGCGCCTAGTGAAGCCCGGAACCCCACCAAGATGCAAGCTCGTAGTCTCCCTCGTCCGCAGTCCCGGCCTCAGCAGGTTCCCCGAAGGCGTCACCTCCACGCTAAGCCCCCTTCGGTGCAGCCTCAAACTCCTCCGCCGCAGCCAGGTCGCGCACCAGCAGCGGCATCGTCAGCAGCCAGATCAGACCTGCCACCAGCATGACTACAGACACGGAGAGAAAGGCCGCGTCCCAGGTGGAACGATCCTTGATCACGCCGATCAACCAAGGTGACAAGGCATCCCCCAGCAGGTGGATGACGAGGATGTTCAGCGCAAAGGCTGTGCTGCGCAGAGCAGGCGGCGTCACGTTCGCCAGCGCCGCATTTGCCGGGCCGATGTTCAGAAACAGGAAAAACATGGCGAAGAAGATCGGCACCCATGCCCACGGGAAAGGCGAATGCAGCATCAGCAACATCATCGGAAAGCCCAGGAGCATCCCGCTGCCAGCGATCAGGAAGCCAGCCGCAGGTGTGCGGTCTCGCAGCATATCTCCCAATCGCCCGCCACAGAGCGTGGCCGAAAGCCCGGCGAAGGCCAACAGCCCGCCGAAGATCAAGTCCACCTGCGCGATGGGCAGGTCGTGTGCCTCATGGATATAGGTGGGTGCCCACACGGACAGCCCACCGATGGCGAAGGTCATCGCTGTCTGCGCAGCCACATTCGCGACATAGGAGGGGATTTTCAGCAGCCGCAGGTAGTCTGTCAGCCCCGGGGCCGGCCTTGCCGCCAGCGCCAGCCTATCACGCGGATCCTTTTGAAGCAGGCACAGCCCAGCCATCACCAGACCGACGGGCACGACCAGGAAAAAAGCCCAGCGCCAACCAAGCGTTTGCCCCACTAGGCCACCAAACCCATACCCCAGCGCGCTGCCCACCGGGATAGCCATGAAGAACCAGGACAGCATGCGGTTGCGCTGCTCACGCGGAAACAGGTCCGCGATTAGCGTAGGTGCCGCTGGGCCGTAGCCAGCCTCTCCCAGCCCCAGAAACACCCGCGTGATGAGCAGCGCCACAAAGCTACCCGCCAGACCTGACGCACCCGCCGCCAAACTCCACACTGCCACGCTCACCGCGATGATGACCCAGCGTGAGCGCCTGTCCGCCAGCCAACCCAGCACTGGTGAGGCCACCATGTAACTGACCAGGAAAGCCGTGCTCCACAGACCCGCCTTGGCATTCGCATCAGGATCCCCCACCAAAAATTCCGCCTTAAGCGCCGGGGTGATGCCCGCTAAGATATACCTGTCCATGTACCCCAGTAGATTAATGGCGATGAGCAGGAGCAAGGCCCGAATGGCGACCGGTGAAGATGAAGATGGAACAGTTGTCATAGGCAGTGGGGGCAACTACACCAGGAGAATGAATGTCCGTCCCGGTGTCAAGCCTCCCCTCGTGCGCAGCTCGACACAGAAAAGGATCGTTTCGTTCTACTAGCGTCCCATAGAGGTTTGAGGCGAAGATCGCTGACTGAGGGCGGGAAGCAGCTTGATTTGGAGTGCGCTGTCAAAATCAACACACACTCCAGCCACTCAGCCAGCAAGTCGCCAAATCAACTTCCTTGGGCAGATGATCGAGATCATTTCGTGTGTCATCATCCACCGGACGGCCAAGGGGACTGGAGTCAATGTCAAAGCCCGCTCCTACACGGTGCTCAGCCACCTCGGCACGATGATCTTCGTGCAGCTCGCCCATGCGCTGAGCCTCAATGATGTCTGCGACTGGCTGCGGCTCAAGGCACGTGCCATCGCCGCCTTAGGACTCACGCGACCCTCCCACAACAACCTCTCCAACTCCAACAAGGTGCGTGATGCGAGGTTCGCCGAGCTGGTGTTCTGGCGCACGCTGGCCCACCTCCAGCACCACAACCCCAGCTTTGGCCGGCAGCGACCCGGTGGCAATGCAGGGCGCTCCCTGCTGCATCGTTTCAAGGTGCGCATCCACGCGGTGGACTCGACGGTGATGGATATGGTGGCCAATTGCATGAACTTGGCGAAGCATCGGCACCGCAAGGCCGCAGCGAAGATGCATCTGCGCCTCGGCCTTGGCAGCTTTTTGCCCACCTTTGCCATCGTCGATATCGCTGGCAACATGACAACAAGCGTGACCGTGAGCTGTGTGCCGAGTTGGAGGAAGGCGTTCAAGCCTTGCCCCTCATGCAACTATGTTTTGGGGTGCCTGTGATTGGATTTGATTGTTACACTTAGCCGCGAAGCCTCCAGATCATTCTTTCGTAGTCCGGATGTGATCGCGCGCAGGACTCTTTGACACGGGAGTCCCCTTCCGCCGAACTACCCGGCTGGTATAGGGCATTGCAAAATAAGCAGGGAAGCAGGAAAAGTGCCATCAAGCTGAGGTGGCGCGCCTGGAAGCACGCATCGCCGAACTCGAAAAGCGCCTGGCCAAAAAACTGCTCCAACAATTGCAGCAGGCCCCCTTCCAGCGATGGTCTAAGCGCACACGCTCGCTGTGCAGCAACACAGCATGCGCAAGCCTGGCAGCCAGACGGGTCATCAGCAGACTGCGACTCCACACCAGCGCGACTCCCAGGTGGTCAACGACGTGTCCTTGTAGCAATGTCCGTCCTGCGTCTGCGCGACCAGAACGATCTGAGCAAGCAACCCGTGCAGAGCGAAACCAGATGTCTAGCGAATTGAGGTTGAGTCTGTAAGCTGGCAGGAGAACAATAGCCCTAGTGGTATGTGACCGCAGAAACTGCCACGCCTAGTGGATATCGAGCAGTCTCGGCTGCTGCTGAGATCATGCGCCTATGTCTGGCGGCTTGACAGGCTAGAACTCCTCGCCACCGACGGTGAAGGTCACATTGCTGATTTTGGCTTTGGCCATGGAGTTCAGCACGTCAATCACACGCTCATAGCGGGCCTGCTCCTCGGCCTGGATGGTGACCATGACTTTGGCGCTGCGGTTGTCGGCCTCCTGCTTTAGGCGCATGAGGGTGCCTGTGAAGTTCGGCAGTGATTTGCTCTCGGGCGTGTCAAACTCCTCCTCGTTGAGGGTGACGATGCCCGTTTCCTCGACGGTGACGATGATCTCGTCTGGAGGTGAATCATCATTGGAGACCTTCGGTGCAATGCCAGGCAGGGTGGTCTTTAGTTCGCGCTCGACTTTGACGGCACCGGCCATGACCATGAAGAATAGCATGATGACGAAGACGACATCAATCATAGGCGCGATCTGGAAGCCCATGACGAGGTCGTCGGAGGCGATGGTGCGATGCTTTTTATTCCGGTGGGCCATAAGAGTCAGCTATCGTTGTTGAGGGCGGAGAAGGAGATGTCGTCAATGCCCGATTGAGCGATTAGTGCCATGACTTTCTGGATTTCAACCGCAGGCACGTCGCGGTCGCCGCGGATGACGACGCGGTAGGTCGGATTGTTGTTTTTTCGGTCAGTGAGGATGCTGACGATCTCCTCATTGGGCAGTTCGCGGTCATCCAGCTTGATCTTGGACTCCTGCTTGGTGCTGAGCCAGCGGACATTAAGGGCGGCCTCGAACATAGTGTTCTTGTCCTCCTTTTTCTTGGCATCCGCCGCCACAGGCAGCTTGATGTCTTTGTCAATCTTCAGCACCTGCGCTGAGGTGATGCTCATGAAGAAAATGAGCAGCACCAGCAGCACATCAATCATCGGAGCAATTTGGAACTCCGGTTCGCCGTCTCCGCCGCCGCCTCCAGCCATAAGTGTGTTAGGTTAGAATTGAAATGAAGGTTTGAAAAATGCAGGGCTTCTTTAGGCGTGGACGGGAGTGGCAGCATGGTCGCCACCACCTGCCACCCAGTTTGGGATGGCGGCGTAGAACTCTTCTTCACCGACATGGGCGTCCTTGAGATGGCTGTAGGGCATCTTGCGGAACAGGGCGGCCACTACCTCTTGCAGGCCGTGCATGGAGGCCTGGAGGCGGTTGCGCAGGAAGTAAAAGAACATGAAGGCGGGCACGGCGATGAATAGGCCGGATGCAGTGGCAATGAGCACCTCACCGATAGCGCCAGAGAGCTTCGACGGATCACCCACGCCACTGGTGCCCAGAGTGGCGAAGGCGCTCATCATCCCGGTCACGGTGCCGGTCAGACCGATCATGGGCGTGCAGACACCGATGACGGAGAGGTAGTTGATGCGGGTGTTGATGACGGAGTTGGCCTTGTTGAGTTCGGAAAAGATGGCGTTTTCCACAGCCTCATCACCATCGCCTACGAAGCTCAGGGCCACGCGCGAGATGTCGCAGAAGGGGGAGTTGTTGTTTTTGCAGAATTGGTAGGCTCCCACATAATCGCCGGCACGGAAAAGATCCTGCACCTGCGCGACCTGTCCGACTGGTGCCATCTTCTTCACGCTGGTGCGCATCCACAGGTCCACGGTGAGCCAGATGAGCGCCACGGAGCAGGCGGTGATGGGGTACATGACCCAGCCGCCTTCGTGAAAGCGGTCCATGAGGGTGTGCTCGACCTTGGTGGGCGCAGCGGTCTCACCAGCAGTAGCGGGCTCCTGGGCGTGGACGGGGGCGAAGATGACGAGATTTCCAAACAGCATCAAGGCGCAGGCGGCGGCGCGGAGGAGGGTCTGGGTCATTGTGGCGGTGGTGCGATGGTGCATGGTGGATGTTGGCTGTGTGTTTGGAAAAAAGAATGTACTCAGTGGGAGGAATCGGACAGGAGTGTGATGGATAAACAGCTTATTTTGCAGCGGCTTCAGCGGGTTTGGCTGCGTCGGGGTCTTCTTCTGGTTCGTTTTTCATGCCGTTGATGGCAGCTTTTTCCTTGGAGGCGTTTTCGGCGATGACGGAGCCTGCATAGGATTCGGCGATGCGAGTGAAGACGTTCTGGGCGTCCTCGAAGCGCTTCATCTTCACCAGCATCTGCCCGGCTTTCAGTTCAGCGTCCGGCACGCGTTGCATCTGGGTACCGTAAAAGACGGGAATGCGTAGGTAGGCCATGAGCGCCTTTTCCCATTCCTTTTTCCGGGCGTGTATGTCGGCAATAATGGTCCAGATGGCGGCACCGACGCTGGAGTCGTCCGTCTCTGTGAGGATGTTCTGTGCCTCGGCTAGGATGGAGGCGTATTCGCTTGATGTCTGGCGGTCAATGTCGAGCTGAATGATGCGCAGCTTCATCTTTTGGGCATCGCTGAGCTTCAATAGCTTGAGCTGCGGGATGAGTTTGATCGTCTCCTCGAAGTTTCCGGCTTGGCTTAAAGTCTCAACATAAGTGAAGAAGACCTCCGCATACGGGCTGCCGGGGAGGTTTTCAAAGGTGGCAAAGAAGCTCTTGGCCTTGGCGAGCAGGGCGACGGCCTCCGCGCTCTTGCCCTGGGACATGAGGGTGCGCGCCTCGCCTAGTTCCACCACGTCGGACCAGTCCAGGGAAGCCACATTGGTCATGGGTAGGATGGTGGAGGCAGTCTGGTTATCGCCGATGGCGATGGTACGGGTGATCTTACCGCCCTCTACGGTGAACTCGGTCTGCGGGATGCGGGTGCCATCCTTGAGGATGATGAACTGTGCCTGCGCTGTGCCTGCGAATAGGGCGGCGGCAGCCAACAGAATGGGGATAAAACGTGGCATTGGGTGGGCGAGGCGTTGCGGGTTACAGCTTGCTGAGTTCCTGCTGGGCTTCTTTAATCTCCGGCAGGTCTTTCAGGTCTTCGCGCTTGATCATTTCCAGGAGCAGCAGTTTGGCAGCTTCGCGGTCGGAGTTGGGGCGTTCGGGTGGCTCGCCAGGGCGATTGAGCTGGATAAAGGAGCGCGCGCACTTCAGGTAAGCTTTTGCCATGATGGGCTTCCATTTCTGGTGGGCAATGAAGACACGCTGGTAGAAGGGGATGGCCGCGCCGGGATTCTTCTGGTCAAACTCGATCTCCCCTTGCATGAACAGGGACATGGCGTGTGCTTCGCCGCGCCATTCCTTGGTGTTTAGGATTTGCCCGTAGAGCTTTTTGGCGTCGTCGTATTTCTTCAGTCTGTAGAGTGTCTTGGCCTTGCCCAGGGTCGCGTCAAGCAGACGAGAACTACCTTCGTAGCCCTCAATGGCAGTGGTGAAAAGTTCCAGAGCCTTGTCGTTCTCACCCTTCTCATAGGCGATCTCTGCCAAGCCTACGGCGGCACCGTCGGCGTATTCGGTTTCCTTGAAGAACTCGTTGAGGCGGTTGTAGCAGCCGGCGGCCTTCTCCAGGTCACCCTTTTTGCGTGCGTTGTCACCCACGGTGGCGAGCAGCATGGGGCTGAGGTCGTCGGGCTTTGCCACCTCAATGATGACGGTGAAGAGCTTCTCAGCCTTGAGCGGCTCGCGCATGGTCTTGGCCAGCCAGGCTTTGGCGAAAAGGATGCGCATCTGCGCGGTGCCGTTCATGGCGGCCTGGGGCGGGGTAATGAGTTCTTCGAGTTGCTTTTCAGCCTCCTCAAAGGTCACGGCAGGGGGCTGCGGCGGTGCCGCTGGGGCATCCGAGGCTGCCGCAGTATCGGCGGGCTTGGCGGCAGCGTCTGCGGCGGCGGGCGTAGATGTCGTGGTGGGGCGGCGGCGCTTGGGCGCGGTCAGGCTGACGAGTTGCTGGATAAGCCCTTCGACTTGCTCGTTGGCCGCATTGGGGATCTTGGGTTTGATGGCCTCTGCGAGCAGTTTTTTCGCCTCATCCGGTTTCGCTTCCTTCACCCGCGCGCGGGAAATCCAGAGCACGGCCTTGAGTTCTTGCTCCTCGTTGTCCTTGTGGGTGTTGAGGTATTTCTGCCACATGTCCCCCAGTTCCTTCCACTTGTCCATGGAGGCATACAGGTCAGTGGCCTGGTCCATGGCGTAGCTCAGCACGTCCTCGGATTTGGCCTTGTCCACGGCGAGGGCGAAGTTTTCCAGTGCCTTCTCATAATCGCCCTCTTTGCCCCTCTGATTGTAGCCATCTCCCAGGAGGGCGTGTACCTGGCCGATGTTTGGATCGTTGGGTGCGTCTTTGACGATGCTTTCGAGTTCCACCATGGCATCGTCCACGTCGCGGGCTTGGAATTTGATGAAGGCCAGGCGGTAGCGAGCATCCACGACGTACTGCCCTTTCGGGTTTTCCTTCATGTAGGTCTTCAGCGCCTTGGTGGTGTTGATGGAGTCGTTTTGGTAGAAGTAGATGAGGGCGATGCGGTAGAGGGCATCGTCTTTATAGGCAGAATTGGGGAACTCATTGACCAGCAATTCAAAGGTGGTGCGGGCGTCGTCAAAGCGCTGCATTTCAAAGAGAACGTTACCCTTAAGGAAGCGTAAGCGCTCTTTGTCGGCCTTGGGAAAGCTCTCCGCCTTGGCAAAGGCGTCCACGGCCTCTTTGAGTTGTTTATTCTCATAGGCCAGCATCCCAAACATCTCCGAAACGGTGCCCAGGTCTGCGCCATCCGGGAAGTCGGCGATGTATTTCTCGCACAGTTCGCGGGCGGATTTAACGCGCTTGAGCTGCGCATTGGCGATGATCATGCCGAACATGCAGCGGTCACGCTGGGGGAATTCCTTGAACTCCTTAATGATGACATCAAAGGCCAAAATGGCCTCCCACATGCGGGTCATCTCGAAGTAACAGCGACCTAGACGGTAGTAGAGTGAGGCGTCGTAGTCGGTACGTTTTTCGATTTCTTCGAGGAGCGAGTTGTTGGCTTTGAGTTTCTCCTCCAGCTCCTCTTTAGTTCCAGGGATCGGGCCGCGTCCGGGTGTCTTGAGGCTCTGCTCGATCTTGGCGATCACGTCTTTCTGGAGGCGCGTGATTTCGGCTTTACGCCGCACCATCTGGTAGGCACCCAGAGCCTCGCGGAAGCTCTTTTTCTCGATCATCTGGTCGCCGAGCTTTAAGTAGATGTTGTTCATCTGCGCCACATTGTCGCCACCGTTGGCGAAGCCTTTGACGTTTTCCATGAGCTTTCCTGCTTCGTCTAGCTCACCTTTGGCCACATGCAGATCAGCGGCCATCATGGCGGCCTGGATGCCCTCGGCGCTACGGGTACCATCGGCCAGCACGGACTTGAGCACGCTGAGTGCCTCGTCGGTCTTACCCTGCTTTTTGAGTGCGTCTGCTACGAACAAGCCGGCTTCTGCCTTCATCAGCGGGGCGCTGTTGACCACGGCTTTGAGGATTTCGATGCCTTTGTCAGGCTCGCCACTATTGATGTAGCAGCGGCCTAGGGCCAGGCGGACTGGGTTGATGTACTCGCCGTCCGCGAAGTTCTTTTGGTACTCCTCCAGTGCCACGATGGCTTTCGCGTATTCGTTGAGATTGAAGTAGGAGGCACCCTCGACGAACAAGACCTGTGGGAAGGGTTTGCCGCCGAGGTTTTTTTTCACCTGCTCGATCTTTGCCAGTGCTTCGGAGTACTTCGCCTCCTGGAAAAGCTGTAGGCCCGCGTTCATCAATGCCTCTGTCTCCTGCTGAATATTCAGCGCGCCTGCGGGGGCGGCTGGCGGGGCAGGTGGTGGCGGCGGGGCCTGACCTGAGACTTGGAGAGAGGTAGCGAGGATTAGGGCTGCGCTGAGGGTAGTTCGCATGACAATCATCGGGCAGTAAAACATGGGGGCCGGAGCAGACACAATCACAAACTGGATGCGGCGATGAAAACGCAGTGGACAAAAAGAGTCCCGATCTGGGGTGCTGCTGGGCGGTGGTTATGCATTTTTGCGGAAATGTGAGGTTGAGATTAACAGGAGCGACATTTTTGTCACTATCGAATCCATCTGCCGCGTGTGAAAAATGTCTATTGAATGGGGAAGTCGTCAAAAGAGCGATTTTTTTCGCAGCTGTGTTCTGCCATCCCAATGCCTCAGCCGCCGTAGAAGGAGGCGATCTTTTCATTCACCGCGCGCAGACGGCGGGCGATGGTCTTGCCCACGCCGATGAGCAACCACGCAGCGGCGCGTGGGTATTCGTTGATGTAAGATTCTAGGCTGGTGGAGTCAATGTACCAGACCTGACTGAAATCCACTGCGGTGACGGTGGCACTGGCGGCGGAGGGGTCTAGGAGATTGATTTCTCCCATAGTCTCCCCAGACTGCACGGAGCCTAGCAGTACCTTGTGTCCACCGCGCATGGCAGTGGCGTGCAGCTTGCCGCTGATGATGAAATACAGGCCGGTCTGGGCCATGCCTTCCTCAATCACATGGCTGCCGGGCTGCACGGGGCGGAATTCGCCATAACCGCAGAGGATGTCGCGGTCCTCATCACCGAGGGGTTCCAGGATGCCGCGTGCGGGGAGTTTGGGGGTGGAGAAGTCAGCGCTCATATATAAAAGTGAATTTCTGTTTTTAGGCGCTACGCCGCAGAATGGCAAGCCTATGGAACAGGAAAGCTGGAATTTGATGGACTGGGCCGCACGCATGTAAAAAGTGCGCCGCTGTGTTTTCCGGTTTCCTCCTGCGGCGGTTGCGGCCACCATGCCCCAATGTTTTGGAAATCTTTTCTCCCCTGCCTGCTGGTGTTTTCACTGCTCACTTGCCTATCCGGCTGCGCGCGGCGGGACGTGCTGGTCATCGGTATGGACGCCACTTACCCGCCTTTTGAGTTTGTGGATGAGAAGGGCCAGATCACCGGTGTCAGCGTGGCTATTGGCAAAGAAATCGCGCTGATGCTGGGAAAGCCAGTGGAGTTCCGCAATATCAATTTTGACGGCATCATCCCTGCGCTTCAGACCGGGCAGATTGATCTCATCATCTCCTCCCTCACTGCGAATGAGCAGCGTCGGCAGTCTATTGATTTCTCAGACCCATATGTGCGGACTGGTCTGTCCATCCTCATTGCTAAAGACTCCACGGTGATGGCGGCGGGCGATCTGCGGGCACCGGGACGGAAGCTGGCCGTGCGGATCGCCACTACTGGGGAACAGTGGTGCCGCGCGGAGCTGCCGCAGGCAAAGCTGGTCAGTCTAGACACTGATGCCGCGTGCGTATTGGAGGTGGTGAACGGCAAAGTGGATGCCTGGGTGTATGACCAGGTCTCAGTCATGAATTACCACGCCCAACACCCGGACCGCACCCGTGCCCTTCTGGCCCCGTTGCGTGAGGAAGTCTGGGCCGTGGGCTTGAAGAAAGGGCGGGAGGACTTGAAAGCAAAAGTCAATGAGACCCTGGCGAAGATGAAAAAGGATGGAACCTTTGCCAAGCTAGCGGATGAATTCCTCAGCAAAGAGCGTGACATGATGAAGGCCCAAGGATTGCCCTTTGTCTTCGAGTAGCCCCAACGCTCGATCAGCACTTCGGCGATTCGAAGCTAGATTCCACCGCCCACGTTCGGCACCATTTGAGACCTTTCTATTATTTCGCCCAGGCTTCCTGTTCCTGAAAAGCCAGGCATTATATCCTCGCACTTCTCACCGCCACTTTCCTTAGCTCTTGCGCCAGTTGCGTTGCACAGGACCGTCAGGCTTACCTGACCATAGCGGTCGTTCGCATTCAAGACAGTGGCTACAGTTCCTTACCCGCATTGCCTTGGTCGTCGGTGAAGATAGCGATGATGTGGGTTTTGCGTAGCTGCGCAGCAGGGGGGAGAGGCAGCGACATCAATCCATTACCCAGGTGCGTTGCGCCTTGCCATACTGCGCCTCGATCTTGGCGAGGAAATCAAGGTTTCCAGTGCCACTAAATGTCAAAAATAGTGATTTTTGCATCCTCGTTCGCTAAGTCGGGCTAGCGGGGGCCAGCGCTGTGGATGACAAAACGCCCTGTGAAAGTCTGCGGGGAACTGGATTCGCGCTTTACTCGTGAAACGAATCCAGCTTAAAATTTCAAATTCCACGGGGTTATCTTCCCTGTGCTTTATTCCATCCCCATTCTACTCAGCCATGAAATCCAGCCGATTCCGCATTGCCTTCCTGGCGCTCCTCTGCAGCAGCCCATTCCTGCACGCCGACATCCTGCTCATGAAGGACGGCAGCAAGGTCGAAGGCACCATCCTCAATGAATCCCCCGCCGCCGTGCGCATGAGATACCGGCTGACGCCAACGATTTGGGATGAGAAGGACTTTCCCAGGACGGACATCCAACAGGTGGTAAAGCAGACGCCAGAAGAGGTGGAGGTGGTAGAGCTGCGCAAGGTGCTACCCACCGCAGACCTACTGACGGCAGACAAGTACGAGCAACTCATCCAGAACCGACTTCGCCCCTTCATCAACAAGTACAAAGGCACCAAAGAGGCGACCGAAGTCGAGGGCATCATCGCCACTCTACAGGAAGAAAAGTCCAAGGTGGCCAACGGCCAGATCAAGCTGGAAGGCCGCTGGCTGAGCGAGATGGAGACCAAGGGGGAGAAGTTCAACATTGAGGCCTTTGGCATCCTCACAGAGATGCGTGACAAAGCTGCCGAAAAGGACTGGCTGGGGGCGCTGCGGAAGTTTGATGAGTTTTCCACACCACGTCCCGGCTACATCGCTTCCACCTACTATCCGGCGGCAGTGTCCCTGGCGCTTGACTGCATGACAGAATATGAAAAAAACCTGACCAAAATGGCCTCTGATCAGCCGCAAATAGTGGCGCAGCGGCAGGAGGGGCTAAAGAAGCAAACGGAACCGGACCTCTCACGCACCAAAGCGGGCATTGACCAGGAAGTGGCAAAGTGGAAAGCGCAGAGTGAGGTGGAGCGCCGCAACCGGTTACGCTGGATCGCTCCTTACAAATATGACATGGCCTCCATTCTCGCCGCGCAAAAGGCGCTCATCACTGAGCGTGCGCGACTTGAGGCATACGACTTGGCTGCTCTAAAGACCCAGAATGAAGCCTTTGTAGAAGTGTACCGAAAGATCGGCCAGGGGGATTACACCGCAGGCTCCGCCGCCTACTCGCGCCTGAACACGACCGCAGCGCCGACGGAATTTCGCGATGTGGCGAACGATCTGCGCAACCGACTCATGCGGCTCTACACAGAAATTGTGCAAAAGGGTTCGACTGGCACCACCGTCACTAGCGGCTCCTCCGCCATCGGCGGCACTGCTGCCACCGGTATTGACCCGCGCGTGGCCAGCATTCTGGCAGAAAACAAAGCTGCCACCGCCCCCGCACCTGTCGCACAGGCGGTCGCCATGCCCGGAACGGCTGCCACAGCAGCAACTCCCGTAGCGGCCCAGCCTGCCACCGCTGTGCGGCCTGCGACTGCCCCTGTAGCAGCCCCCGTCGTCCAGCCCCAGCGCCCGGCGGTGCCAGTCGCCGCCGCGCCGGTGGCGCAGCAGCCCGCCTATGCCCCTGTGGCCCAGATGCCGCCGCCCGCCCCGCCGGCTGAGGAGTCGAACCTGCAAACCTACATCATCATCGGCATGGGCGTGCTCTTGGTCCTGCTGGGCGTGGCCTTCCTGCAGCAGAAAAAGAAGCAGGTGGCTGAATAAGTCGGCGCGTCATTACTTTTTTGAAACAAGCCGGCGGACCGCTGAGTCCGTCGGCTTTTTCATGCCTGCACGCGGCCCCATCTGCGCGGAAGATGCCACTGCTACAGCACGTATTCCTGGGCCATACTATGAACCCAGCCAGTCTCATCCCGACCACGCGCCGCCGCTTTCTCACCCAGGCCGCAGGCACGCTCTTTGCCGCTCCCTTTGTCACCACTGGCATGAGGGCCGCCTCCCCGAACGGGAAGCTGCGTCACGCCGCCTTTGGGGCCTCAGGCATGTCCTGGTCCGACATGTCGGCAATGTCTAACCACGACATGTGGGAGCTGGTGGCCGTGTGCGATGTGGACACGCGCAACTTTGCCCGCGTGAAGGAAAAGTGGCCCAACGTGAAGTGCTACCAGGACTGGCGCGAGCTGCTGGAGAAGGAATCGGCGAACATTGACTCCGTGAACGTCTCCACGCCTGACCACATGCACGGCCCAATCGGCCTGCGGGCGCTGGAGCTGGGGAAGCACATGTACGGGCAGAAGCCCCTGGCGCAGAACCTCCACGAGTGCCGCCAGCTCATGCTCAAGGCGCGTGAGAAGGGCGTCATGACGCAGATGGGCATCCAGGTCTCCTCCGCCTTCACGGAGCGCCATGCCGTGGCCATCATCCAGCAGGGCGTGATCGGCAAGGTGAAGGAGGTGCATACCTTCTCACACAAAAAGTGGGGGGACATGGACCCGGTACCGCAGAAGACTGATCCCGTGCCCGCCGGATTTGACTGGGATAAATGGCTGGGCACCGCAGCCGAGCGCCCCTTCATCGCAGGCTACTACCACCCCAGCAACTGGCGCAAGCGCCGCGACTTCGGCACCGGCACGCTGGGGGACATGGGCTGCCACATGTTCAGCGGCTGGTTCCGCGCGCTGGACCTGGCCGCGCCCATCGCCGTGAAGTCCACCGGCCCCGCGCCGCTGAACGCCACCAACTGGGCCATCAACGCCGTCGTCGAATACACCTTCAAAGGCACCGCCCACACCGCTGCCGACACGGTGAAAATCACCTGGTATGACGGCAACGCACGCCTGCCCGCCGCAGTCATGGCGCTGGCTGATCCGGCGAAGTTTCCCCAGCAGGGCAGCATTTACATTGGCACAGAAGGCGTCCTGCTCGCCGCGCATGGCGACACGCCGCTGCTCTATCCGCGTGAGAAGTTCGCCGGCTTCAAGTACCCGAAGCTGGAGCCTCGCGACCACTGGAAGGACTTCATTAACTGCTGCCTGAAGGGCGAAAAAAAGCCCAGCGCCAATTTCGACTACGCAGGCCCGCTGACGGAGGCCGTGCTACTCGGCTGTCTGGCCAGCCCCTTCCCCGGCGAGACACTTCAATGGGACGCCCCTGCGCTCAATATCCCGAACCACGAGGCAGCGAATGCGCTGGTGAGGCGGCAGTACCGGAAGGGCTGGGAAATTTAGCGTCTGTCCTACAAATCACGAAGCCAAGGACCGTAGGCGGGACGTGTTTGGTGTCCCACACGAGGGACCTAACCGTCCAGCTTCAATGGATCCGTCAGGCTCCAACGTGTGCCCCCAAACCAGCCGGACGGTTCGGCGAAGGGGCGTCCTTTGTGTTAGCCACCCACTGCGCGCCGAACACATCCGGCCTACGACTGGGCAGGAACGGCGCTGAGCAACTGCGCGGCGATGTCGTGGAAGGCCTTCGAGGAGGCGGACTTTGCGGCATCTTCCAGCGCGATGGGGTGGCCCTCGTCGCCGCATTCGCGCACGCTCATCTCGATGGGTATCTGGCCCAGCAGGGGCACGCCGAGGCGCTTCGCCTCATGCTCGCCGCCGCCTTTGCCAAAGATGTGGTAAATCTGTCCGTCGCTGGGGCAGAGGAAGAAGCTCATATTCTCGATGATGCCGAGGATGGGCACATTCACCTTCTGGAACATGGACACGGCCTTGCGCGCATCAATGAGCGCGACCTCCTGCGGCGTGGTGACGATGACCGCGCCGTCGAGCGCCACAGTTTGCACGATGGTGAGCTGGATGTCGCCCGTGCCCGGCGGCAGGTCGAGGATGAGGTAGTCGAGATCATCCCAGGCACACTGACGGAGGAACTGCTGGGTGTAGCGCGTGGCGATGGGGCCGCGCACGATCACGGGCGCGTCGTCATCGAGCAGGAAACCCATGCTCATGAGTTGAAGACCGTGGCGGGTGATGGGGACGATCTGCTGCTCCTCATTCTGAAAGGGCCGCTCGTTCGTGCCGAACATGTGGGCAATGCTGGGGCCGTAGAGGTCGCAGTCGCAGAGGCCCGTGCGCGCGCCGGTCTTAGCGAGTGCGACCGCGAGGTTAGCGGCGACAGTGCTCTTGCCCACGCCGCCCTTGCCGGAGGCGACTGCGATGACGCGCTTCACGCCTGGGATGCTGGACGTGGGCAGCTTTCCCGCGCCGCCCGCCGCAGGGGCGTTCGGCGGCTCCTTGATGTCAAAGTTCAGCTTTGCCTCGGTGACGCCCGGCACCTTGGTCAGCACCTCCATGGCCTGCTCATGGATCAGGCGCGGGATGTTAGGGTCGCGCGTGGCCACGGAGATTTCCACCGTCACCCTGCCGCCCTCAATGGCGATGTTCTTGACGAGCCCAAAGGAAATGATGTCACGACTGAAGCCTGGGTAGCGAACCTGGGAGAGAGCGGTGCGGATGTCGGATTCGGAAGGCATGATGGCTGAGGTACGTTTCCGCTAGCTGTGTGGCAGCAAAACGCAACGAAAAGGACGGCAGGGGCCTGGTTTGTCACGGCCCACTCTTTCCATATCCATTTCAGATGCCACAAGCCGAAGTGGAGGAAATGCAAAGGCAAGGCAACGCGATCATGCACGATGCCAATGCAGCGGCACAGGCCGCGGCCAGCCCGCGCCCTACCCTGGCTACTAACACGATCCCACAACAGTCCTTGGAGGCATTCTTTCCCACCACCAACCCCCATGAACATTCGAGATCGAATCGGCCTCAGTTTGCTGCTGGTGCTGCTAACGTTGAGTTCCGCAGGGAGCGACTTCCGACTCACCGTGACGAACTTGCCGCTCATGGTGGGCATCTCGGCTGTTTTGGCGGTTATGATTCCGAGGATTGTGAATGGCAAGGTCGACAGAACCTGGAGACGTGTGCTGACACAGGCGGTCCTCGGTGGGCTAGTCGGCGCGGTGTTGGTAGCGCTTTGCCACCTCCTTCTAGGTAACATCAATGACAGCCATAGCTGAGCGACCCCAATCAACCAAATCCTACGCGCAAACCCGATCATGAGCGATTCCACCCAGCCATCCGGCGAGCGCTCGCCTATCAAGCGCGTATATCTGACTCTGCTGCTTCACACCCCAGAAGACTGGGCCAATGCTCAAGAGCAAATGTCTGCCTTTGAAAAAGAGCAAGCCAGTCGACTGGACGTGCAAACACCGGTCCAACGCTGGGTGAGCGTCTTTGATGATGATTTGCCAGAGAATACCACGAATGACTTCGCCTCGGCGAATCGAGTGAAGGGGCAGCTGACCGAGGCCGATATCGCCTGGAAAGAGCGCTACACTTCCCGCGACTGTGAGCGGATGGTGGCCGATCCTGACAGCCCTGGCGGCTGGTGCTCGGAATTCGGCAGTGTGACCTCGCTCGTGGTCGAGATGCCGGAAGCGGACGTTCAGCGAGCCAAACAAGTGATGGCCGAGAAGGCAACGCCACAAGCCGAACCGCCTGCGCCCATCCAGCGAGAGTTCCGGCCACGGGTCATTCCCTCCAAAGAATCCTGGATCGCTGCCTGCGAAGAGATCACGGCATTGGAGCGGGAGATCGGGGCTGGCAGCCGAGCGGATTCCGATGCAACGCCCCCCAGCAAGCCTTTAGAGTCAGGCGTCAAGGCTTGGCGTAACTATGACGGCGAGGATGGCTGGGATAGCTAGCTAGTTCATAACCAAATACATCGAGCCTCTTGCAAAACCTTCAAGATGCAAGGTCGCGGAGAGTTTTTTCATCTCACGATGGCGGAGCTTTCATCGCATCGGATCACCCTTGGCTCTGAGTGCTCGGCATTGGCTTTCACGAGTGT
>Ga0247843_1003962_pt1 | contig 22960 bp, 23 predicted proteins | sample LaCruzMarch2017__FD_192420 | JGI IMG/M metagenome (GOLD analysis project Ga0247843, IMG submission 192420) | Freshwater microbial communities from meromictic Lake La Cruz, Castile-La Mancha, Spain - LaCruzMarch2017_8m | ecosystem: Environmental > Aquatic > Freshwater > Lake | place: Spain...
AGTTTACTACCGTAGTAATTCCTGTACGTGAATCATAATTTGTGTATTTTCGCTCATAATACTGCTCCATAAATCCAAGGTGTGAGCCGTCTTCAAGGGTTTGCAATTGTCTGAGCTTATAAGAATAAATTTGTGGACTATCGCCTTGTGAATCCATTCGTCGAGTGACTCGATTCATTTGTTTTTCTAGGAGTGTTTCCTCAAATATTTCTTGATTAAACGTGGCATAGTTATACCCTACAATACTGTCTCTCTTAATGTCCAAGGTAACGGTTAAAACCCCTTCAAGTCCAGAGCGATTCCCCCGACCATACAGCCCAGTCATGACTACTTGGTTTTGTTCATTGCTACTCATTAATATGTCATCGATGCGTTTATCTTCGAGCGCAATGCGATAGGATTGCAGTGAATCCTTAGCAATGCGATACACATGAAGTGCTTTGTAATTCTCCCAGTTTCTTCCGAAAAATCGATCGTTACGATCCTTGTGTTCGGTAACAACAAGCAGATATTGCCCTTGGTTAGTAATGTGATGCTCATTGATTGTGGTCATATTTCCACCAAAAGGGAGCATGTATTCTCCGTGCTGTATTTTCGAGAAGGTTGAATCAAACACCACATATCCATATACATCCCGATTCTCTTTTCTTCCAGGAATGTCATAAAATACTACTAAAAATTGCCTATTTTGGGATTGTGCTACTTGAAAATTTGGTTGTGCTCCCAAGCGATTGTCTTGATAACTGCAAAGTAACTCGGAATTTTGTTGCGATTCGCTCGACCCTGATTTTCGGAACAAGGACATGGTCCCGTTGCTTTTGTCGCTAATAAACAGGTGCAGTTGTCCCGCAAAATAGGTGCCTGTTTCGAGGGTTCCGATGCCGTTTTCAGTAATGGGTTTGATGCGATTTTGCTCCACAAATGCCAACTGGTTGTGCCACGTAGTTCGATACGACCCAAGAACTCCACCCGTGTAACGAAGGGTATAGAAGTCACCAGTTTGCACGGGTAAAACGTCCAATAATTGTCCAATCTGCGCCTCTAAGGGTCCCCAATTTATGGGCAACGCTTGGGTGAACCCAAGGTTTATGGGAACACAAAACAGTAGGATTAATCTACCAACTGAATGCCTAAATAGGTCCATGGGCTGATTGCTTTAAGTTCTTGCTTCACGGCCTCGTTTACGGTCAAGCCATCAATAAAATGATGAATGGTTTCCTTGGTTACGCGTTCATGAGTTCTGGTCAGTTCCTTTAATGCTTCGTAGGGCTTTGGATAGTTTTCTCGACGAAGTATGGTTTGAATAGCCTCAGCTACAACCATCCAATTATTCTCTAGGTCTTGGTGTATTTTTTCTTCATTTAATACCACTTTGTTTAAGCCTACCATCGTTGCTTTTAATGCAATTACCGTATGCGCAATCGGCGTACCTATATTGCGTAACACCGTTGAATCCGTTAGGTCTCTCTGTAGGCGTGATACGGGGAGTTTTGCGGAAAAATGTTCAAAAATGGCGTTGGCAATTCCAAGGTTACCTTCTGCATTTTCAAAATCGATTGGATTCACTTTGTGGGGCATGGCGCTAGAGCCAATTTCACCTTCTTTCAGTTTTTGTTTAAAATAGTCCATCGAAATATAGGTCCAAACGTCTCGGTTCAAATCGATGAGAATGGTATTCATTCGTTTGATGGCGTCAAACAAAGCCGCCATGGAATCGTAGTGTTCAATTTGCGTGGTAGTTTGACTTCGTGCTAGTCCGAGTGATCCTAAAAAGTGATTGGAAAACGCTACCCAGTCGATGTTTGGGTATGCCACATGATGGGCATTAAAATTTCCGGTAGCTCCACCAAATTTAGATGCGTAGGGTATTCGTTTGGCAACGTTTAATTGAATTTCCAAACGTTCCGCAAATACTTGAATCTCTTTACCCAGGCGGGTTGGAGATGCGGGTTGTCCGTGTGTTCTGGCAAGTAAGGGAATGTCTTTCCAAATGCTAGCTAAGGATCTTAGCTTAGCAAGAACTTCTTCGTATACTGGAAAAAGTTCTTGTGCAATACCGTCCTTTAGTGATAACGGAATCGCAGTATTATTTATGTCTTGTGAAGTTAATCCAAAATGAATGAACTCTGAGCAAAAACTCCAATCATGCTGCTCAAATTTTTCTTTAAGGAAATATTCAACGGCTTTTACATCGTGATTGGTGGTTCGTTCGATTGTTTTTATGCCTTCGGCGTCTGAGGGTGAAAAGTTTAGGTACCAACTGCGTAAGGTTTCTGCACTAACCATTTCTACATTTTGAATAATCCCCGTCTGCATTAGGGCGATGAAGTATTCAACTTCAATTAAAACGCGGTAACGTATTAAACCAAACTCAGAGAAATAGGGTTGTAAGCCAACTGTTTTTGAATGATATCGGCCATCAATGGGACTGATGGTAGAAAGGGGGGTGAAATCCATAATGCTTCTAAAAAGCAAAGGTACAAATTTTATACAGCGATGTTGTGTTCGCGGAGTACATCGTTTAATGAGGTCTTTAAGTCCGTTGAAGCAGACCGTTGACCAATGATTAAGGCACAAGGCACTTGATATTCTCCGGCGGCAAATGTTTTAGCATAAGAACCAGGAATCACCACACTTCGAGCAGGCACAGACCCGCGCATTTCTACAGGTTCAGGCCCCGTTACATCAATGATTTTGGTGCTTTTTGTGAGGACGACGTTTGCACCCAACACCGCTGCTTTACCAACGCGAACTCCTTCAACAACAATACAACGCGAACCAATAAATGCATCGTCCTCAATGATTACGGGTGACGCTTGTAAGGGTTCTAATACCCCACCAATTCCAACCCCACCGCTTAAGTGTACGTTTTTACCAATTTGTGCACAACTCCCAACGGTCGCCCAAGTATCCACCATAGTACCTGAATCCACGTAGGCACCTATGTTTACATAAGAAGGCATCATAATAACACCTTCAGCTAGAAAAGCACCATACCTCGCACTTGCGCCTGGAACTACGCGAATCCCTAACGCTGCATAATCAGTTTTAAGCCGCATTTTATCATGGAATTCAAAGGGACCCACCTCCATGGTTTCCATTTTCCGGATAGGGAAGTACATGACTACCGCTTTTTTAATCCATTCGTTTACCATCCATGTACCATCATCGCATTGATTCGCAACCCGTATTTGACCCTTGTCGAGGGATTCAATAATGGACTCAATCGCATCGCGTGTAGTCTTTTCACTTAATAAGGCACGGTTTTCCCAAGCCGCCTCAATCATTGATTTTATTTCCATAGCGAGGCAAAAATAAAGTAAAAGTGTTGCATTTATTCAAATCAATGTGAAATGTATGTGAAGATTTTATGAATTACAGGGAGTACCACCAATTTAGTTATGTTTGTAACTATGAATGCATCAGAGATTTCTACAAACACGGGCAAAACAATGCCTGGAGCAAACCGAATGTTAATCCTACTTACCGTGATTAATTTGTTTAATTTTTTAGACCGATACGTACTTTCGGCAGTTTTAGAACCTATCAAAGCTGAGTTGAACATCAAAAACGATGGCGACATGGGGAGGATGGCTACTGCATTCATGTTGGGGTATTTTCTTACTTCACCAATTTTTGGGTATCTAGGAGATCGCTTGTCGCGAAAAAAACTAATGGCTATAGGGATTATAGGGTGGAGCTTGGGCACCTGTTTAACCGGAATAGCGCAAGGGTTTTCGTTCATGATTTTTTGCCGGGTGATGGTTGGATTAGGCGAGGCAAGCTTCGGGGCCATTGGGCCTGCGGTTATTTCGGATGCATTTGAATCAAAGCGACGAAACAAAGCGATTACCATATTTTCTCTTGCTATTCCATTAGGGGCAGCGCTTGGTTTTGCCTTAGGCGGTGTGATTGCTGCTAACCTTGGTTGGCGCAGTGCATTTTTTATTACTGGGATTCCAGGATTTCTCTTAGCAGTCTTGTTGTTTTTTGTTCCTGAACCGGAACGTGGACAAAGTGAAGAAGGTGCCGTCTCTACGGAGAAAATCACCGTCAAGCGACTGTGGTCCTTGTTCTCAAATCGAGAGTATCTTTTTGTGAACCTTGGATACATCTTTTACACCTTTGCGATGGGTGCATTTTCCTTCTGGGGGCCTGCATTTTTACATCGAGTACACGGGTTGGATGTTGCGGATGCCTCCCTTTTTCTTGGGCCCACCCTAGTAGTAGGAGGGATCTTAGGGACGCTTATCGGGGGGTATTTTGCCAATAAGTGGCGGGAAAGAAGCCCCTCGGGATATGCTAAGCTTTTAGTAATCTCCGTCCTCTGTGCGGTTCCCTTTTCCTTCATTTCTTTTTTAACGGAAAACACCTTGCTCAGCATGGTATGTATTGCGCTATCCCTGATCTTTTTATTTCAATCAACCGGACCTATCAATACCGTTATTGTGGAAAGTGTTGCACCCAACATGCGCGCTTCTGCCATGGCCATTTGTATATTTATGATTCATGCGTTCGGGGATTTGTGGTCGCCTGAGTTGGTAGGCCGTGTTTCAGACCAATTTGGTGGGAATTTACGCATTGGCATGTTAATTCTCCCGGGAGCTTTTCTTTTGGCTGCCGTGTTTTGGTTTTTTCTTATAAAAGAACAGGATAAAAAAGGGGCCTTGGGGCTTCTTAAAGGAAAATGATTGCAACGTTCTCTAGGTCCTGGTTTAAACCCGCCCCCAGAAGAAATGCCTATTTAAATGAGTTTAAGTGGTAATTGGTTATATGGATGATTAGTTGATTCCTCCAATTAATAGTGTTTTTTATTTCCTTTCAATCCCGATAATGGCTAGGCTAGCTAATCCGATTCCATCGGAATCGTATATTATTGTTTAAGTCATGTAGCAATCAAGCGACGCCATCGGGGTCGAATATCTTGTTGTTTTTGTGTTACCTGGCTTAAGTCGTGACCATTGATATTCCCATATCGTTCCTATTACATCTACTTTCCATAATTATTCCAAGAATATAGCAAAATTAATCTTCAATTATGTGTACTTCCGCTCCTACTCCCAAACATAACGCTCATCGTAGGGTACTTCGTGTTTTTCCAGAAATTCTTGGTATTCGGTTTTAAATGCTTTTTTACGGTGGTGTTCCTTTTGGTTTGAGATATACTGGATAACCCGCTCAACCTCCGCAGGATTCACGGAAAACGCGCCGTAGCCATTTTGCCATGAGAAATTGGCATAGGCCGCACCTTTGGATTTAATCCATTTTGATGAATGGGATTTAAGTTCTTCCATTAATTTCATTAAAGCCACCTTTTTGGACAGCATGCATAGGATATGAATGTGGTCGGTGTAACCTCCTACTTTAATCACGTGGCATTCGAGGTTATTGCAGATGCCACCGAGATAGCTGTGTAATTCCTCTTCTATTGATTCTTGTATTAAAGGCTGCCGGTACTTCGTACTGAACACGATGTGCAGGTAATTTTTTACGAGTGATTGTCCCATTTGATTAAGGTATTTCGCCCCTTCAGGGCTAACATTAGATGATTCGTTTCTGTCCGATGGCTAAACGCCATCGTTAAAATAGCTCGCCCTTTCAGGGCTAACCGTAAACGCTTACAAATTATAAATAGTATAAATATTTGCAACCTAGCCCCGAAGGGGCGTAATCCGTTAGCCCTGAAAGGGCGAAATCCGTTAGCCCCGAAGGGGCGAAATCCGTTAGCCCCGAAGGGGCGTAATCCCCTAGCCCTGAAAGGGCGTAATCCGTTAGCCCTGAAAGGGCGAAATCCGTTTGCCCCGAAGGGGCGAAATCCGTTAGCCCCGAAGGGGCGAGATAATTCGTAACCCATCAAAAAATTTCATGCAACACGGGTGATAGATAGAAATAGGGTATTCCTACCTGCTATATATTATTTCCCTGCTAGGTAATCGCTTAAATATAAAAACGGCTCATTCAGCGTACCCTCGAAGGTTGTTTCTGATGCGCTGTAAATAATTTGATCTGGGTCTTCACCCAACAACCTTGGAATTACGTGCTTTAATAATTCACTTCCAAAGTCTTCAGAGGCATCCTTGGGTAATTCACACGGTAAATTGTCTACCGCCATGACTGCAACGGCATCGTTTTCCATGAAATTGCATTCTTCGTTGGTGTTTGGATTCCATCCATAAATGGCATTGCCGATCTTTGAGGGACGTATCGTACATGCGATTGGACCGGCGATGTCACAAGAGATGTCTGCAACTACCTTTAATCGCGTATGCTGGATAAAATCCTGCTGGGTAAGTAAAGCCGGTGCTTTGTTGTCCCAATAATGACAGGGGACATACATATCGGAACTCACCGCATATTTTGATAAAATAGACGAATATTCTCCGGGATTTGCATAAAATTCAGCTTTATCAAAATTACCCGTTTGATTGCGGTAATAATCTGCCGCTTCTAGTTGACAATAAACGGGTTCATTGAATGTTTGTGTTAGGTATTCTTCGGGACTTACTTCCTTAATAGGTAATAAATCAATGATTTCTTTGGCACCATGTCCAACACGACCAAAACCAGTTACCAAACACCTGAAATTGTTTGGAAGTACCACTTTTTTCAATTCTTGTTCCACTTCTTTACGATCATGGCATTCATGCGCTGGTTTTAAAGAATACGTTCCATGCTTTAATCCATAGGTCAGAAATCCATTATAGCAGCCAACAATTCCGGCATAGCGACCAAATCCAATTAAACGCGTTCGGTATTTATCTTTGATCACCTCGTAATCGATTAATCGAATTTTTTGGTCCAATAAAGATCTCAGTAATTCGCGGTTGTATGGTTGTTTCTTGATCGTATGGGAAAAGAACATAAACGTTTTGCCTGGAATCAAGGCAGAGATAGGAACTTCCTTTACGCCAAGAATTATATCGCAGTCAAACAAGTCATCTACGACATCAATGCCTTGATCTCGGTATTCTTGATCAGTAAACGTGCGAATCGGGCTGGATTGTACCACTACTTCGGCCTGAGCGTACATCGTTTTGAGAACCTTACATTGATGAGGTGTCAAGGGTGTTCTGAAATCTGGGGGAACTTTCCCTTCTTTAATTACGCCAATACGAATTGGTTCCATGGGTGTTATTTTTGCAAGTAAGCGTCAATAAATTCTCTAACACAGCCTTGACCACCTTTGGTGGATAAAATAATGGAGCAAACGGATTTAACTTCGTTTACTGCATCCGAAGGACACGCTGCTAATCCGATGTTTTTCATAAGCTCAAGGTCATTGATGTCATCCCCAATGATAGCCACTTGACGCAACGCTAATCCGAGTTCGGTACACCATGTTTTAAGGATGTCTAATTTCGGTTCTTGCCCAACATAGCAATGACTTATGCCTAATAATTCGGCACGTTTCTGCACCATAATTTTTGTAAATCCAGAGGAAATAATCCCAACCTTAAATCCTTTTTTTGTGAGTCCTAGGATTCCTAAGCCATCTTTAGTATTGAACTTTTTGATTTGGTCCCCGGATTCTGTCCAGTACATCCCGCCATCGGTCATTACCCCATCCACATCTAAAATTAGAAGTTTGATGTCTTTTAATTTCTTCGCAATGTGTTCGGCATGAAATAAGGGTTTAAATAAAAGCGACATGAGATCAAGGCTGTATTCATCCGCAATCGCTTCTAGGTCGTACAAGGTTAATTCTTTGACTTCATCCACTTCTAAATCCGCCAAGAAATCATTGTAGTGCATTCCATGTTTGGCGCACAATCCTTTAATATTTTGTTCTAGATACATCATACGATTTTATACCCAACCGCCGCAGCTACAGGTTTTAATTCATGATACAATTGTGTAAATGCTTCATAGGTCAATTGCTGAGAGGCGTCGGATTTTGCCACCTTGGGATTGGGATGCGTTTCAATCAGTAAGCCATCAATTCCCATCGCAACGCATGCTTTCGCTAAGGGAGCTACGCCGTAAGCATAACCCATCGCATGGGAGGGATCGAGAATCACCGGAAGATTGGTGTATTCTTTTAACCACGCCACGCCGCATAAATCTAAGGTAAAGCGTGTTCCCGTTTCAAATGTTCTAATGCCGCGTTCACAAACCATAACATCTTGATTTCCACCAGACAATACGAACTCAGCCGCTTGAACTAATTCTTGTAGGGTGGTTCCAAACCCGCGTTTAATCAACACCGGTTTATTTATTTTAGCACAGGCTCTTAATATCCCTTGGTCATACATGGCTTTTGCTCCAATCTGAATGATGTCGGTATGCTCAATGATTTCATCAATGTGTGTGGCATCTCGTGCTTCTGTGATCACGGTTAGTCCATGTCTTTCGCGCATTTTAGCCAACAGTTTTAGTCCATCTAATCCCATGCCTTGAAATGAATACGGACTTGTTCGAGGCTTGTAAGCACCTCCACGAAGGGTATTTAACCCTAGGGATTTTAGTAGGTGTGCCGCGCTTTCGATTTGCTCTTCTGATTCTACCGAACACGGACCACCAATGAGTACGGTATGCTTAGTTTGGCCTCCAATCGAAGTAGCACCGAAATTGATGGTACGCGTTTCTGAGTTGTACCCTCTGCTCGCTAATTGCATATCATTTGGGAAAACCCACGATGCGTCCGTATGTTCAACCAATCCAGCAGGAACCTCTTTCATGGAGGAGCTCGTAATCAAGGCATGTGCGCCATCGAAAATATGAAAGGCTTTGTGAGCTGCTGCAAGTTGTTCGGCTTGCGCTCCGCTAAGGGTAGATTTTAGTTTTATAATCATAATTCACCTTTTATCAGGTTAACAAAATTAATGATACCTACGGCTTGGAGTTGTTCATTCACAACCGGTAAGTACATCACGGGGAAGGGTGTGCGTTTTAACACCTGTAATAAATCGATAACAGATTGCTTAGCAGATATGGTTAAGGGATGCCGATTAACAAGGGATGCCGGGGTAATGGCTTGATTGTTTTTTAGGTGATTTAACAGTGCTTTACGAATGTCGGCACTTGACACAATGCCCACTAAGACGTCTTGTTCATCGATGACCAAACAAAACCCTAAGCTACCAGATTCTATCACTTCAAGAATGGATTCTGTTGAGCAGGTCGCATTATGCACCACAGGACATTCTTCTAAAGGGATCATGAAATCTGCAATTTGATAGGTAGAAGCGTGGTTGCGAGCGGTTAAATTCATTAAGGCATGACCAATGCTGGGGCCTTTGAATAAATACGAACCGGAAACAGCGGTACTGACTCCCATGTTTCTTAGGATGAAGGAAACTTCTCCATTGACTCCACCGTCCACATGAATGGATTTATTGGGGTATCGTTTTCTAAAGGTTCTGATCTTTCTGAAATTCTCTTTATCAAATACACCGCCGGATTGGCCGGGCACCGTGGCCATGATCAGAATGAAATCGCACGAAGTATGTGCATCAAATGCGTCTACAGACGTGGGGGTGGTGATGGCTACACCTTTGGCGGCGGTTAACTCACTTGGCCAAATTAAAGGTTCCTCCAAGGGTTCCAATTGAAAGGTGACGTACTCCACAGGAACTTCACGTAAGCGTTGGTAGTATTTAGATGGGGTGGGAGTAATAATGTGTAAATCTACCGGGATATTACTGATTTTTCTTAATGCAATAATATCATCAAATACGCTCAGGTCATCATTGCAGTCTACATGAAAAAGATCCACTTGGTGCTCATCCAATGACTTAATCGTTTGTGCTAATTCATTGCGTGAATCGCTGTATATCGAAGCAGAAATCTTCATTGCTGCAAAGGTACGGAATCTAGCATGAGGATAATACTATTTGCATTTTCCTTTTTTATATTTTGTTTTGCCTTCTGTACATTGAATTATCGCTTCGTTTTTGTAGGTATTTCCTTCGCAATCACAAACAGGGTCGTAATAATTTGGGTTGATGTCGATCACCTCACAGGCCCATTTGTCGTGTTCAATGCATCCGCCTTTTTTACAGGAACTCATGATAAAAAGGGCAGAGACGCTTAAAACAACGCATGTTTTTTTCATTCGAACGATTTTAATTGATTGGACGTGAAATCCCATTCAGGGGTGTCTAAGTTCTGGCCAAAATCAAGGTCGTACCACGGACATCCGGGAGTTGCAGGATTATCAAGGATTTGAATTTCTTGAGCGGGCATGTAGCTTTGGGCCAACATGAATTTTACCTTACCCTCCTTATCTACACATTTATCCACTACAATGATGGCATGGCCGAAAGATTGACCACGTGGAGGACCTGTAATGAATACGTCACCAATTTCAAGTGATTCAACGGGTTTAGTGATTAACTGTTGATTTAAAGAGGTGGTATTGGCAGTATTGAAAACGGTTTCTAAATAGTTCCAAAGATTGGTTTTATCTGCTGTTCTCCCGGCTAACCATGATGTATAGGAGATGGTTTTACCGCTTGCTTGTCGAAATGAAATCTCCTTGAATCGAGCTTGACTAAAGAGGTAATCTGCCCGAAGGCGCATAATGGCATCGGCGCATTGATGCAAGTCTTTTTTTCCAATAGGAAGATCTACTACTGCCAGATAGGTTTGGTAGTTAGGTTTAACCGTTCCATCGTATGCCTTAACCTCACTTCCATCGGGTTTAAGTGGGAGGCTTCGTAAGTAAGAACCCCAAGAATTTTCTTGCACGGGGGAAAAACTATAACCTTCAGGCAGGTTAAATCGAGTGATGATCGTTTTTCCTGTAGGATTTATAAAACTCACCGTCTTTGGTGCATCCGGCTCCGCCTTACTATTTGGGTTTTTATTGATGGTTTGACTTTGACAGGAAGCAAACAGCATCGTGATAAAAAGGCTAATTCTGAAAATTTTCATACACACATTGTTCAGGGTTACTTCTTTTTAACGCAGGTTAATTGAATGGTTTCACCCACCATGCAAATTGATCCACCCGGAAATGGATTATAACTGAAATAAATCTTTTGATTTTCCGCTAGTAAACTGCTGTCAAACTCACCTAAATTGACGGGTTCAAAGGTTTTTCCGTTCGCTTCAATCACCCATCCACACCCATCAAGTCCGGTCAGATTCTTTAATTTTCCTTGAATTGCTGAAGTACATGAGGTGCTTTTTGAACAACTGACCAATAGCACCAGACTGATAATTGATATCCATTTCATAGCTTAAAAGTAGTGAAAAATGACTAAAGGATTTTAGGACTTATGTAACTAAGAATTTATTCTTCCCCCTTTGAAGGGGGATTGAGGGGGATGATTATTTCTTAAAACTGCTATTTCTACACCTCCACGGCGGAGATGGGGGAATGAGGTCTGATGACTCTGACGAGTATCAGACTCCGTCAAAGGGGATGACGTCAAGGCATTATGAATTAAAAAAATTCTTTCTGGTTAATCATTGCCTCAGAGTTGAACGTTCCAGGGATCGGTTTATAATAGTCACCCTCCTTAATCCTCCCTCCAGGGAGGAAGGTAACTCTGTAACTCTTAATGGACTCAAGGACTTCAGGACTTTAGGACTCAAGGATTTTAGGACTTATGTAACTAAGAAGTTATTCTTCCCCCTTAGAAGGGGGATAGAGGGGGATGAAAAAAATAAAATCCACCTCCTCTAATGGAGTATACTACTCGGCAATATTACCCCCACTTAAAAAATTTAATACTCGCAATATGTCATCCCCCTTAGTCCCCCTTCGGAAGGGGGAAACAAAATGAAACAACTTAGTGGATTTAAGGACATCAGGATTTAAGGACTTTTTGGCAATTGGAGTTTTTATATTCTCTTAATATCTTACCGCCCACAAAAAAAAGAGGGGTAAGCTACTTTTATCGCACCGCTACAACCTCATACCTTTGCTACGTTCCCGTCCTGGAGGATTAAGAGGGAGCTGGTCGTAAAAGACTTACCCCGTGCAAATGTAGGTAGATTTTCTTAAAAGTAAAAAGGAACTTATGGATTAAAGAAGTTCAAGGTTCGTTCACAAACGGCTAACAGGTGCTCAGGGAGATTCGGTTTTTCCCACGGATGACTTGCACCAAAGACGTGATCTGCGCCCGGAATTACCTCGAGCATGGTTTGGCTCCACAACGCAAGGGTTTCCCCTTCGGCGATTGAAACGGAGCGGTCCTCATCGCCATGAACGACGAGAATCGGAATAGCCAAGGCCTTTATGGCTAGCTCAATGTTTAGGGCACGTTCGTTTTCTATGAAATCTTGGTACAGGCTATAACGTTGAGGTAAATGCTGTCGCGTTCGTCCGTTAAGGATTGTACGAATTCCGTTATTTTTCCATTCCTCAAGTTCACTGCCTGTAGGAAAGCGTGAACCAATAGCTGAGATGGATGCCCAAAGCGCTATTTTATCGGTTTGTGTTTGTTTGGCATATAATATTACAGCTCCTCCTCCACGAGAATGCCCGATGAGAAAAGTGGATTCAGCTTGAATACGCGTAGCTATATGAGCACGGAAATACGCAATATCCGCGACCTCATAGGAATAGGTGTTTTGAGCAAAGGCTTCAGGGTCTGGGAAATCTATGCCTTGTGCGCTTGTCCCTCCGTTGTGTGTGAGGTTAAACTTGGCAAAAGCAAAGCCATGCGAAACAAAATAAGATTGAACAAGATGCCATGCTCCCCAATCTTTGAAGCCCATAAATCCATGGACAAAAATCACTACCTGTTTATTCCAATTTGAGGGAACCTCTAAATCGAAAAGGCTTTTACGGTTGGCAGATCCTTGATATATTCCATTGGTAATCTGGAGGGCATCCATGGCTTAATTGATTTTGAAACACACATATTTTATCACGTGACCTTTCGCGTGAAACAGTTGCTCGTAGTGTGTTTTAATGCTGAAAATTTCCCGTTGAGCAGGGTCTGTTTCAGTTTCAAGAGTTGCGTATAGGTCCGGACGATAATCGACTATGGGATACCCGTGTTCTTCAATTTGCTCCATGGTAAATTCGAAGAGTAAATCGTTATCGGTTTTTATGTGTACCAATCCACCCGGTTTTAAGAACTTCCGGTATCGTTCAATAAACATTAATGAACTCAATCGTTTCTTGGGTTTTTGGGGTTGAGGATCAGAGAAGGTTAACCAGATTTCATCAACCTCGCTCGATCCAAACAGTGCTTCAATAAAATCAATGCGCGTGCGCAAGAACCCTACGTTGGTCATGTTGAGCTTTAAGGCTTCACGAGCTCCAATGAACATGCGATTCCCTTTAATATCCAATCCAATGAAATTCTTATTCGGGTACATTTTCGCTAAGCCCACGGAATATTCTCCTTTTCCACAGCCCAATTCTAATACGAGTGGATTGTCATTTTTAAAAAAGTCTCGGTGCCAATTACCGCACATTGGGAAGGGTTGATTGCGTTCGTATTCTAATACGTTCTCAAAGGTTTTTATTGCTGCAAATCGTGCGATTTTATCTTTTCCCATGGTGCCACAAAAGTAATCATTTCAATAGGAACGATTAGATTCCATAGAATGCAATTACTTTTACACCATGCATTTCATAGAACCATACTTTCGTTGGAGGGGTGAATATATTGCCTCAGAAGATGCTAAGTCTCCGTTTTACGGAAGGGTTTATAGCGAATTTGAGTTTCAGCATCGGGTGTACAATTACTTGATTCATCCCCAATGGGATGATTTTGGGTCGACGACCCTTTACATGAAAATACTCTATGTAGATTATGAAGCAGGTGCGTGTGTGATTGAATTTATTGGGGAATGGAACGATGCCATTGAAAACGACATCATGACCTTAAAATCCAACGTGTTGAATCCACTCATCGAAGAAGGAATTGTACGCTTTGTATTAATTTTCGAAAACGTATTAAACTTTCATTATTCTGATGATTGTTATTATGAAGAGTGGTTTGAAGATATTGAAGAGGGATGGATTGCTGCGGTTAATATACATCCCCATGTGGCCAAAGAGCTTCAGCGGATTCAAATAGACTCCTATGTCGCCATGGGTGGAGAGCTCGATGAATTGGAATGGCGCACCTTCAAGCCACATCATTTCGTGGAAAAAGTAGAACAAATCGTAAGCCACCGCCTGTGCTAATGTAACTTTGAACGACATGCCTCGTATTGAAACCCATGTCAAACCAACAATATCAATTTCAATATCGCATGCATGCGCATTGGAATGAACTTTCTCCGCAAGATGTAATGCTTATTAACAAGGCATTTAAGGCCATGGATAATGCCTATGCGCCATACAGTCGATTTAAAGTTGGCGCTTCGGCGCTTCTAGAAACTGGAGAAGTAATTTGTGGTAGTAATCAAGAGAACATAGCCTTCCCCTCTGGGTTGTGCGCTGAACGGGTGGCCTTAAATTATGTCGGGGCAAATTATCCAGGAATCACCATTGATACCCTTGCGGTTGTGGCACAAGGAGAACTCATGCCGGAAGAACTTTTGCTGTCTCCATGCGGTGGATGCCGCCAAGTAATGTTAGAATCTGAGAATCGACAATCTACTCCAATACGCGTTATTTTAGTTAATCAAGATCAACGCACCATGATCATTGAAACCGTAAAGGATTTATTGCCCTTTGGATTCGGGAAATAACCTGAAAATTTAATAGAATTACTTTTCAACACTGACCACTTTTGATGAAAAAGTGCTGTATTTTTGTAGGCTACAAAATACATCAAAATGAACAGTTGGTTTACAGTTAAAGTTAAGTATACAAAACAGTTAGAGAACGGATCTCTCAAACGTGTAAATGAGCCCTATTTGTTGGCCGCGATGACCTTTACCGATGCTGAGGCACGGATTTATGAAGAACTTAGCGCTATGATTCGCGGAGAATTTATGGTTACAGGAATCACTCGAACCGACCTGCAAGATATTTTTCAATATGAGGATTCTGCCAATTGGTTTAAATGTAAAATTACCTACGGGGTAGATGATGAGGAAGGGGAAAATAAAAAGAAAGTGGCACAGAACTTTTTAGTTTCCGCTCCCGATGTCAAAGAAGCTTATCTGAGAATGGAAGAGAGTTTAGCCACCTTGATGATTGACTATCAAGTAATTTCTATTATTGCTTCTCCAATTGTTGAGATTTTCCCTTACCGTGATGATGAGGTGGCAAGCCCAGCAAAAGCAAAGAAAATTGAAGAGTTCATTGAACCAACAAGCAATAAAGGTGTCGTTTTTTCGGCATCCGGTAGCGATATTGATGAAGATGAATTGACGGCAGATGTCCAGGATGAGGACGCGGATGATGACAGTCAATTAGACGATCAATTTTCGGGAGACGATGAGTAATCCACTGGATCAGCTGAGGGACAATCATTCCGATTTTTCAAAAAATCAAGAGTCCTTTCTTTTTACTGATCCCTTTGTGGCGTTTGAATCGTGGTTCAATGTAGCCGTGAGTTCCGGAGAACAGGAAGCCAATGCCATGGTGATTTCCACGGTAAACGAGTTCATGAAACCAAGTGCACGCGTGGTTTACCTTAAAGGAATTTCAAATCAACAGTTTGTGTTCTACACGAATTATTTGTCGCACAAAGGGAAAGATCTTAATCAAAATCCAAACGCTTCCCTGTTATTTTTTTGGCCAGGCTTGGAGCGTCAGATTCGCATTGAAGGAACGGTGAATAAAATTAACGAAATGGAAAGTGATGCGTATTTCGCTTCCCGGCCACGTGAAAGTCAATTGGGGGCTTGGGCATCGCATCAATCCGAACCTTTAAAGGAAATGGGCGAGATCACTCAACGGTTTAAGGAATTAGATCAAAAATTTCCTAGGGAAGTGCCTCGGCCTAAACACTGGGGAGGCATGGCTTTGCGTCCTACGTATCTTGAGTTTTGGCAAGGGCAAGCTTCACGCTTGCATGAACGCGTATGTTTTAAATTGAACGAAGATGAGTGGCAGATTAGCCGCCTAAATCCATAAGATGAAAGAAAGTCCTACTGAAGTTATTACCCTGAACAACGGGATTCGTTTGGCCTATGTGCGTTCAAACAGTGCTGTTGGACACCTTGCCTTTTATTTTAAAGGAGGTAGTAGAAGTGAACCGTTTACTCACCCGGGACTTGCACACTTTTTAGAACATTCTATTTTTAAAGGAACCCATACGCGGAAAGCCATGTGGATTCTTACCCGTCTGGATGAGGTAGGAGGGGAGTTGAATGCCTTTACCACCAAAGAAGAAATTTGTGTGCATGCCACGTTTTTGAATCGATATACGAAGCGCGCATTTGAACTCATGTCAGATTTGGTGGTGAATTCGAATTTCCCCATTCAAGAAATCGAGAAAGAAAAAGAAGTCGTAATCGATGAAATTAATTCCTACAAAGACAGTCCCTTGGATCGCTTGATGGACGAGTTTGATCGTATATTTTTTGGTGATCATCCACTGGGTAATCCTATTTTAGGGACTAAAAAATCGGTTAAACGATTTAAACGGGATGATTTATTGGCTTTTATACAATCCAATTTTTCAGCGGATAATTTGGTGGTTTCTTATGTTGGACGAGAGCCCAAACAGCGCTTGGTGGAGTTAATTGAAGGTCAATTAAAAGACTTACCGGCTAAGGCTACGAATTTAGGATGGGCTACACCAACTGAAATTAAACCCTTTACCATTCGTAAGAAAGAATCTAATTTTCAATCCCATGCGATATTAGGCGGTATTGCTCCATCATATCACAACGATGACCGCTTGGCAATGAATATTTTGATTAATTTCTTGGGTGGTCCCGCCATGAATGCCCGATTGAATATTGTGATTCGTGAGAAGCATGGATTGGCCTACCATGTAGAGGCGAGTTATGCGGTGCTGGAAGACACAGGGTTTTGGGGTATCCTTCTTTCTGCGGAACAAAAAAACATCGATAAGTCGATTGAATTAGCAAAGAAGGAGCTTCGCTTGTTGGTAGAAAAGGGCATGACCCCGATTCAACTTAAAAAGTCAAAGTATCAATTTTTAAGTCAATTGTCCATCGGTTGGGAGAGTAATAATGCCCGCACCATGTCAAATGGAAAAACGCTATTGATTTATAACCGAATCGATTCCTTAGAAGATACCTTCCGTAAAATAAATGCAATTACACTCGAAGAAATTAATGCGGTTGCACGTAAGTACTTTTCAGTAGAACAACAGTGTATGTTGGTTTATGATAAGAAGTAAGAAAATACTGTATCAAAAAGTTAGTTTAATTTACTTTTTTCTATTCGCGTAATATTCGTCCCAGTCTTTGGCACCATGGCTTTTGAGATAATCTTCGCTGCCTTTAAAACCTTCCTTCTTACACCAATCCTCTAAATCTTCCTTTCTTGAAGCTTGTCCAAGCGTGTAGTGATTTCCTACGCAATAGGTATCATATTCGTTTGCAACTTGAATGGTTAGGCCAAATTGGTCGCTCACCAAATCCTCCACTTGTTTAATGGTCATATTTGCTCGGATTTTCAAGTCATCAGCATTCCAATTTACCGCTTTGGAGGTACGTTTGTTTAGCTGTGCAAAAGTTGACTCAGGATCAGCAAACATTTTGCCTTTGTACACTCTTAATGTTAGCCCAAAATTGTTCTTAAAATCAGTTTGAACTGTTTTTACTTTTTGGTTTGGTTCAATATCAAAGTCAGATGATTTAAACCGATCAAAGAAGTTAGAAAAGATTCCCATGTTGTGCGTTTTAAAATTTTGACTAATATAAGGATATTTTAATGGTTATTACCTCCTTCCAAAAATTTTACTACCCACCCGTATCAAGGTGCTTCCCTCCTCAATAGCAATTGGATAATCATCGCTCATGCCCATGGAGATTTCCTTGAATTCAGGATTTGAGGGAAAACAACTTGACTTTAATTGTTGGTATATCGAATCTAAGGATTGGAATTCTTCTCTAATTCGCGCTGTATTTTCCGTGAATGTAGCCATTCCCATTACGCCGCATATGCGTACATGATCGAGTAAGGAAAATTCAGGTCCAGCTAAGAATGCTGTGGCTTCTTCCAAAGATAAGCCAAATTTTGTATCTTCTTGCGCAATATGAAATTGTAATAAACAAGAAATCCGCCGCCCGTTTTTTTGTCCTTGTTTATTAATTTCTTGTAAGAGTTTGAAGCTATCTACTCCATGAATCAGGTGAACAAAGGGAGCAATGTATTTAACTTTATTACTCTGTAGATGTCCAATCATGTGCCAACGGATATCTTTCGGAAGCGCTTCGTATTTTTCTGCTAAATCTTGGACTTTATTTTCTCCAAAATCCCGTTGACCTGCTTCATAAGCCTCTATGATGCGTTCAATCGGATGTGTTTTTGATACCGCAACAAGGGTAGTGTCAGTTCCTAAGGAAGCCGTGATTTGTTCAAGTTGATCTTTAATCATGAATATCCATTATGGTAAGTCCGCTTCGTAATTTAGGCTCGACCCAAGTTGATTTTGGAGGCATAAACAGGCCATGATCCGCAACGTTTTTTACAGCCGACATCGGGATGGGATAGAGAAAAAATGCTACCTGAAATGAGGCATCATTTACTTGGTTTAATACATTTACAAAAGGTGTATTTCCGGGAACAAAAGAAATATCCTCTGAGGTTTTTAAATCTTTAATTCCAAGAATAGGGTCTAATATCAATTGTGTTAATAGCTGGGTGTCTAATGAATTTGTAGGATGCGTTGCATCAATGTGTGCTGCATTAAGCGTCAATGAATAACAACAGTTGTTGCAGTAAATTGTGATTTCATGTGCGACCAGCGGTTTTCGTGGCGTATTCAAAGGTATCAAGGTTCCAAGATGCGATATGCTATCAATAAATGCTTCAGGGCTAAGTCCATTTAGGTGTTTCACTAGTCGCTGAAACTCAAGGATTTTGAGGGCATCTTCTTGCACATAATATGCCAAGAAGAACCGTCCTTTTCCGGTAACCCCTGCTGCTTTATATTTTTCGTATAATGCCACGGAAGAGGCACTTCGATGATGACCATCAGCAATATATACGGCATCTATTTTCTTGAATTCATCAGCAATCGCTGCGCTTTCCTCTGCGGTCATAATCCATAATTCATGGGTAATGAGGTCAGTGGTAGTGAATTCGTATTCGGGTCTGAGTTGAGTGACCGTTTCTACGATTGCATCAATTGGAGCGGTACCTTCATAGGACATTAGCACAGGTTCGGCATTTAAGCCAACAATATCCAGGTAGCGCGTAAAAACACCTTCGCGTTCGGTCAGTGTAGCCTCGTGTTTCTTAATATGATCACTCAGGTATTCCTCCACATCGGCACCCCCAATAATCCCAGTATAGGAACGGTCGGGAAAGGTTTGACGGTAGATGTAAAGGTGTGCCTCTTTATCTTGAATTAGGATTCCTTTTTCTTTGAATAATTCATACCCCGCTTTAACCAATTCAAAGCGTTCATTGGAGTTTGCCTCCGTCCGTTTAAGGCGGTTAAATTCCGGATTAATGATGTGTAATAACGTATAGGGGTTATCTTCTAGTTTGGCCTTAAGCACATTGGGTTTGTAAGCATAGTAAGGTCTTGTAGCGACTAAGTGCACCTTGCTCCTAACCGGACGTAACGCTCGAAAGGGTTTGATGATCGCCATACTAAAACTTATAACTTACGCCAAGACTTGGAAGGATAGGAAATTGATAGATTACTTTTGAAGTAACGCGATTTACATAAAAAATGTTCTTACGGTCATAGACATTGGTGATGTTTCCAGTGATTTCAAGTCTTGTTTTGCTTTTAAAGTCAAAATGCTTTTTAACGGTAATGTCTAATCGATGATACGAAGGAAGTCTGCGGCTATTAAATGTCCCCAAAAGTGTGGTTATTGTTGACGGGTTGTTTGTAACATAATCGGTGGTTACGCCGCCGTTGAAATTTTCTGATTGATAAAACCCAGCAGTTGGAGTGAACGGTAATCCAGATCCTAGATTCCAGCGCACGTTTAATTCTAAGTCTTTTTTCTTACCGAATTGGTAGGAGCCAACGACATTAATGTTATGTCGGCGATCAAATACAGGCGCATAGGTTTCAAAACCATCCCAACGGGTAGAATAACTGTAAGAATAGACCCCCCAAATAAAGAGTCGGTTTAAACTTAATTTATAGAGTACATCAATACCAAGGGTTTTTCCAGATTCAATAATAAAATCTTTTTTAAACACATCATCTACCAATTCGAATTGGGCTAAATCCTCATAGAGTTTATTTTGGTTGATATTACTCAGTTGATTAAAAAACTTGTAGTACCCTTCCACGTTGAAAAAATTCGATTTATTCAGGTCATACTCTAACCCTAGGATACCATGCCAAGCATATTGTAAGCCATTTTGAATGTCTTTTGTATTTAGATTTTCTGTAACAAATTGCTCCTGAACGTTTGTCGGTGCTGAGAGCAATCCGTTGAATAAGTTTACAATATCCTTATCGCTGGAAGCTGAGGTGAAGTTCTGGGAATACCTTCCGCCTGAGAATTTGAATCGCATCTTCTCCGTGGCGTTATATTTTAACCCAAGACGTGGTTCTGGGGAAAGCGTACTTAAGGAGGCGTATACTTGCACTCGAAATCCAGCCTGCATCACCCATCGAAGGTCTTTAGAAACTCTTCTGTAGTTATAGTAGGCGCCAAGTTCTGTGGAAAAATTAAACGCTTCAATTTTTCGTTGGGCCTCATTGTACGTTACGAATTCTGTGTTGAAACCGCAGAAATTAAAACCGTAATTCATTTCGCCCTCATTTTTCAGAAAATAAGAAAAATCAAATCCAAGATCAAAGCCCCCAATCTTAGAATACCTTGGTTCAACTTGGTCTTCTGCGAAGGTGGTTGTAAAGTTGGAGCCATTGACATGCCCTCGAATAAATACAGGAGATCCCGATGGAATCAAGAGGAAGTTCATCCCACCACCGGAAGCTTGCCAATTCAAGTCTGCAATGCTATAATTTACGCTGTCTTGATTGTGGAATCCAAAGAAACTAACTTTAGAGCCGTTTTCACCGCTAAAGGTTACTTTTCCATACAAATCAGTAAAGTTGAATGGGAGGCCTTCTCCATCGTTTATTTTGGGGTATAGTGATTTGGCCGTATAATCAATTAAACTGTGTTTTGCCGTAAACACATAAGAACCGGGAGATAATCTTCCGTTTTTTGCTTTGCTAAAGGGACCTTCGAGCACCAGTTTTGCTAGAAACGGAGAAACAGATACTTTACCTCCAAATGCCCCACGGTCACCATCTCTGTATGAAATATCCATAATCGATGAAACCCTTCCGCCGTATTTCGATTCAAATCCTCCCGTGTAAATATCTACGGATTTCACCAATTCAGTTTCAAAAATGGAGTAAAAGCCAATGGAGTGAAATGGATTATAAATGGTCATTCCATCCAGCAAGGTTTTGTTTTGAATCGGGGTGCCTCCGCGCACATAAAACTGCCCGCCTTGATCTCCGGTTACTACAACGCCAGGCGTGACCGATACCGCTCCGAGTACATCACTTTCCGCACCATATACGGGAATGCGTTCAATTCCTTCCTTATCGAATTTAATGGTGCCAACATCAGGTTTGGTTTTCTTTGTTTTGGAATCGGCGGTAACAACCACATCATCAAAGGTTTTATCTGTAGGAGTAAGTTTGATAGGAATATCAATTATTTTTTTATCGGCAGGAAATGTTACAGGGATAAATACTCGTTTATATCCCGGGACAATAATTCTTAGTAAATAATCGGTTTTTTTAAGTTTTGGTATAGAAAACAATCCGTTAGCATCGGTCATAGCACCCGCAACAAGGGTACTGTCCATGGTGAGTAAGGTTACTTTTTCATTGCTAATGGATTCGCCATTTTTTTCATTCGTAATAAAGCCCCTTACGTTATAGTCTTGTGAAAATACGATGATCGGGAATAAGAATAAAAAGAAAATAAAACGCATAAAAAATTTTCCCCGAAGGTACGCAATTGAAATGAATTTTTAGTGTGCTGGTTCACTAAAAAGCGCTTCAACGAAAGCCTGTTTGTCAAAGATTTGAAGGTCTTCCATCTTTTCTCCCACACCAATATATTTTACAGGAATTTGCATTTGGTCAGAAATGCCGATTACTACGCCACCCTTAGCGGTACCGTCTAATTTAGTAATGGCTAAGGCATTGATTTCGGTAGCTTGTGCAAACTGTTTCGCTTGCTCGTATGCATTTTGTCCGGTTGACCCATCTAATACCAATAATATCTCATGCGGAGCATTGGGAAACACCTTGGTCATTACCCGTTTTATTTTGCTCAGCTCATTCATTAAGTTCACTTTGTTGTGTAGTCTACCTGCGGTGTCAATAATGACCACATCAGCGCCATTTGCTTTCGCAGATTGTAAGGTATCAAATGCTACGCTTGCTGGATCGGCATTCATGCCTTGTTGAACGATGTCTACTCCAACGCGCTGAGACCAAATGATTAATTGATCCACGGCAGCGGCTCTGAAGGTATCTGCCGCACCGAGTATTACTTTTTTTCCTGAAGTTTTAAATTGATGGGCGAGTTTTCCAATCGTTGTTGTTTTTCCAACGCCGTTTACACCAACGACCATAATCACGTAGGGTTCATTCGGATTGAGCTGTTTGTTTTGTTCAAGTGAAATGGTGCTATCTACCAATAAACCGGTGATTTCCTCCTTCAGTACGGTATTTAGCTCTTCGGTATTGAGCACTTTGTCTCGATCCACGCGCTTTTGAATTCGTTGAATAATTTTAAGGGTGGTGGCTACACCGACATCAGAGGATATAAGCACCTCCTCTAAATTATCAAGTACCTCATCGTCTACTTTGGATTTGCCAAGTATAGCACGGGTTATTTTGCTAAAAAAAGACTGTTTGGTCTTCTCTAAGCCTCGGTCAAGGTCTTCCTTCTTACCCTTTGAAAAAAAATCAAAAATTCCCATATTATTAATGCACAAAAAAATCCCGGC
>Ga0247843_1003963_pt1 | contig 22959 bp, 22 predicted proteins | sample LaCruzMarch2017__FD_192420 | JGI IMG/M metagenome (GOLD analysis project Ga0247843, IMG submission 192420) | Freshwater microbial communities from meromictic Lake La Cruz, Castile-La Mancha, Spain - LaCruzMarch2017_8m | ecosystem: Environmental > Aquatic > Freshwater > Lake | place: Spain...
CGTCGACGCCATGGTCATTCGTCACCCTGAAAAAGGTGCTGTCGCCGAATTCGCGCGTGCTACCAATATTCCGGTGGTCAATGGAGGTGATGGTCCGGGGGAACATCCAAGTCAGGCGTTGCTGGATCTTTATACGATCCAGCGAGAGTTTTCACGTCTTGGAAAGCTCATCGATGGCGCGCATATCGCAATGGTGGGTGATCTGAAATATGGTCGCACTGTGCACTCGCTGATTAAGTTGTTGTCACTGTATCGCGGCTTAACATTTACCTTAATCTCACCGCAGTCTTTAGAGATGCCAGCTGATATTGTTGATGTAGTGAGTCGACGTGGACATGTGATTGAGTTCAGTGACTCGCCGGCAAGTGGCTTGGCTAAAGCTGATATTTTGTATGCGACGCGTATTCAAAAAGAACGTTTTGGCGAAGAGGCCATTGACGGTTATGGCGCGGAATTTGAAATCAATCAAAAGCTGGTGAATCAAGCGTGCAAGAGTGATGTGGTGATCATGCACCCATTGCCGCGCGATGGTCGACCCGGTTCTTATGATTTGAGTGTCGATTTAAACGCAGATCCGCGGTTGGCGATTTTCCGTCAAACGGACAATGGCATTCCAATTCGCATGGCGATTTTTGCAAAGTTGCTAGGCGTGGATCGATTGGTACAGCGATCTATGCGGGATGTCACTTGGACGACACCCGCACATATCGGACCTGACGATGCGTTGCCAGATTTTGAGTAGCGTGCACAGCTGTTTTTAGATCTGCACGTTTCCTTCGATCAAAATATGTACTTCGCCGCCGATCCACACTGTCTTGTGGTCCCCAGGTGTCACAGTGACACGGCCAGTACGTCCGATCTGGGTGCCTTGTGCCACAAGATAAGGCTTTTGCAGACGACCAGATGAGAGTAGCCATTTTGCGATCGCTGCATTCAGTGATCCTGTAATGGGATCTTCACTCATGCCACTTGAGGGCGCCAACATACGAACCTCGTAGTCACACTCGCTGCCAGGTGGGTGCGGAGCGATGAGTCCGATCGACTTATAGGTCGGCCAGCGCACACGCGAGGAGTCAAGCGCCAGCACTTGGGCGGCATGCTTGAGTTCAAACAGTTGCCATATCGGACCGTTACATAGTTCCGCAGTGTGAACAACAGCCTCTGCAGGGATGTCCAGCACGCGCATGATTTCTGCGCGATGCGCAGGATCCATTTCTTTGATGGTGGTCGCGGGTGCACCAAAAGACAAGGTTGGGCGATTTGATACATCTACCTCAACAATCCCGACACCACATTCTTGGCGAACAATCCCTGCAGTTTTGGGAATGCCTCCGCAATGGAGCCAGGACCCACAGGTGCCGAGTGTGGGATGACCTGCGAAAGGCATTTCACGAATTGGGGTAAAGATTCGCACGCGATAGTCGGCGGTTGGATCAGTAGGCGTCAATACAAATGTCGTCTCAGCGAGATTTGTCCACGCAGCGAAGCGTTGCATTTGTTCGTCTGTCAGACCATCTGCATCGATGACGACTGCTAAGCCATTACCTTGATAAGGCGTGGGACTAAAGACGTCACATTGTATGAAGCGGCGCAGTTTTGGCATGGTGTTGGTCCATATGTAAATAAGAAAACAATCGTTTGAGGCTGTGTGCCGGTTAGATACGATTCGGTTACATCTTAATACTGTTTCTTATGAATCGCTTATATACAAATAACTCAAAGTTAGTATTGAGTGCGCACAAAGTAGTGCTTGCTTACGGTACAGCGCATCCTCTTATTGCTGACTTTTCACTTGACGTTGAGGCAGGTGAAATTGTTACTGTGCTTGGGCCTAGTGGAATTGGAAAATCCAGTCTCCTGCGCGTGTTTGCGGGCTTGCAAAAATCAAGCGGCGGACAAGTTTTTGCTGGAGAGGAAGAGATCACGGGCGCACACCCCCGCGTAGCCATGGCATTTCAAGATCCTAGTTTATTGCCATGGCTCACACTAGAACAAAACGTTGCTTTTGGCTTGGACTTCAAACATCAGCCCAAGCTCAGCAGGCAAGAGTTAAAGATCCGCGTCGATCTGGCGATCCGCGAAGTGGGTCTCGAATACGCACGCACAAAATACCCACGTGAGCTTTCAGGCGGCATGTCACAGCGTACTGCACTTGCGCGTTGTATCGCACGTCAACCCTCGGTGTTGTTGTTAGATGAGCCGTTTGGAGCGCTAGACGAGGTTACGCGTGAAGCCATGCAGAAGTTGCTGCTGCGTGTTCGCGATGATTTTGGTACTGCAGCCGTACTTATCACGCACGATATCGACGAAGCATTAAGAGTGTCGGATAGGATCGTGTTGCTCGGAGGCACGCCGGCACATTTGTACGGGCAGTGGTGCTTGGAGCGTCATCAGCCCAGAGATTTACTAGAGGGCCCGATGCAAACTCTTCGGCTAGAAATACTTCAGGCGTTGAGAGCGTCGAATGATGACAAATTCACATCACATTCTTCAGTCATTGATCTAAATCTTTTAAAAAATACTTTTTCGCATCAGGAACTCTCGCATGTGCACTGAATACACGACACGACGTGACATGCTTAAACTTGCTAGCCTGTTCACTGTTGCAGGAGCTGGTCCTCTACTTTCGGTAGCGAATGCTTATGCGCAAAGCAATCCAGATCAGCCCGTCAAAATTGGTTATTTACCAATCACGGATGCGGCGCCTTTACTGATTGCACATCACAATGGTTATTTTCAAGAGGCGGGTGTCAAGGTTGAAAAGCCGACATTATTTCGAAGCTGGGCGCAATTAGTGGAGTCCTTTATCGCTGGACAAACAAACGTTGTGCATTTGTTGTCGCCGATGACTGTATGGGCACGATTTGGTAGTAAGGTCCCTGCAAAAGTCGTTGCTTGGAATCACATCAATGGTTCGGCATTAACTGTTGCACCCAAGATCAATCATTTGAAAGAGTTAGGTGGCACGACAGTGGCCATTCCTTTTTGGTATTCGATACACAATGTGGTTTTGCAAGACATGCTTCGTGCAGAGGGTCTCAAACCTGTAGCGCGACGCGTCGGCAAGGTCGAAGCTGATGAAGTGAGTCTGGTGGTCATGCCTCCTTCGGATATGTTGCCTGCTCTGGCTGCGGGCAGTATTTCAGGCTACATCGTGGCAGAGCCGTTTAATGCGGCAGCTGAATTGATGGGAGTCGGAAAGGTATTGCGCTTTACCGGTGATGTTTGGCGCAATCATGCCTGCTGCACAGTGTTTATGCATGAGCGTGATTTAAATGGCCGGCCACAGTGGTCTCAAGGCGTGGTGGATGCGATTGTCCGTGCCCAGTTGTGGATACTAGAAAATAGGGCTGAAGCAGCCAAAATATTGTCGCGCGAAAGTGGCAAACAATACACACCACACGGTTTAAGTGCGCTCACAAAAGTCCTCGCACCACCAGCAAGTGATGCGCAAAGCTATTTGGCATCCCGTGCGATCAGACATGCTGATTGGAAAGAGGAAAGAATTGGCTTTCAGCCATATCCATACCCCAGCTATACAGAGGAGCTAGTGACGCATCTCAAGAATACGACCGTCGAAGCCGATCGTGGATTTTTAAATCAACTCGATCCCGTATTTGCCGCCCAAGACTTAGTCGATGATCGCTTTGTCAGAAAATCAATCGAAGCCGTAGGTGGTTTAAAGAAATTCGGGGTGGATGGTGCTTACACACGCCAAGAAACCATCGACCTATCTAAGGCCTAAAAGGTGGTGACGAAATCTTTAAATCTAGTACGTGGTCTAGCAGGACTGCTTGTGTTGCTGGCAATTTGGTGGCTCATGACGGTCCCCTTTTCGGCGAGTACTGGCATGGTCCAGCGATTTTCGCCTGGTCCTGCATTGCTCACGCTTGTAGAGATGCTCGGTCGTGTTGAGATTTGGACGCATATCGGCGTGAGTCTTCAGCGCGTCTTTGTGGGTCTTGGTTTTGCATTATTGATTGGTGTGCCCTTAGGTTTAGCGATGGGGAGTTCGTTAAAACTCAATGCAACGTTTTCTCCAGCATTGCAATTTTTACGCATGATCTCACCACTATCCTGGATGCCGATTGCAGTGATTGCTTTTGGTGTCGGCAATCACCCTGTCTATTTTCTATTGGCGTTCGCCGCGGTGTGGCCGATTATGTTGAACACTATCGCAGGCGTGCGTGCGCTGGATCCTCGCTGGTTGCAGTTGTCTAAAAGCCTCGCAGCTACGCGTTGGGAAACTTTGCGCGGTGTCGTCTTGCCGGGCGTGCTGGGTCATGTGTTGACGGGCGCACGCTTGGCGATTGGGATTGTCTGGATTGTCTTGGTGCCATGCGAGATGTTAGGCGTGACGGCAGGATTGGGCTATTTCATTTTGGATACGCGTGATCGGCTTGCGTATCACGAGCTCATGGCAACGATTGTATTAATCGGAATCCTTGGTTTTATGTTGGATTGGTTGTTTAGAGAAATTTGTCAATTATGGAGTAAGGCATGAGCGCTACAAAACAAGCTGAGACTGTCAACGTTTATCTGCGTCCAATCGATGCGGTCGGCCTCGCAGCCTTTGCAGAAAAAGGTCGGGGCAATCCGACAGGGAAAGGCACGAATAAGGTTCACACAGTCCTAGAAGGACAATACAGGTCACTAAATTATGTGGGCGATCATGCCCCCGTGATTGTGGATGAACCGTTGCACTTGTTTGGTGAAAATACAGCACCTGCACCTGGCGAGATTGTGTTGTCTGGTTTGGGTGGTTGTTTAGCAGTAGGTATCCAGGCAGTTGCCACATGGAAACAAGTCAAGCTCACCAAGCTTGAGATTTTTCTTGAGGGCGATATTGGCAATTCAGCGGCTTGGGGTGCGGGTGGTGCATTAGACAAGCAGCCAACTCAGATGGGTTTCCAGGCGGTACGTGTCAAGGTCAACATCGAAGGTGATGCACCTCGGGAAGTGCTGGACGAAATTGTGAAGCATGCAAACTTTTATTCGCCCGTTGCAAACAGTATTCGTAATCCCATTCCATTTGAAATCTGTTCTGTTTAGTCAGAGAGTCCGGCATGAAACAGTTTGAGGCAGGTAAAGAGTCATTGTTGGGGTTGGTGCGTTCGATTGCACAGGGTGACTTGTCGCGATCTGTTCAGGCGATCGATCAGCAAGGACTTTACCCGGAGAGTGTGCTGCGACAACTCGCAGCTGTCGGCGGGATGAGCGCTCATTTGCGCGCCCCTCATGGTTTCAATGACTTTGGATTATCAATCCAGTCAATTGCTGAGGTTGCTCGCGTCTGCGGCTCGACGGGTTTCATGATGTGGTGTCAGGCTGTCTGTGGGCTTTATCTACAAGAGGCCTCGTCGCCTGCTTTGCACGGCACCCCACTTTCGCTGCATGTGTCCGGCGAGCGCTTGGGTGGTACAGCCTTGTCCAATCCAATGAAGACGTATGCCAAGATTGAATCCTTCATGCTCAAGGCTGTGCCTGTCGAGGGTGGTTATCGGGTGACGGGTAGCTTGCCTTGGGTCAGTAATCTTGGACCCGATCATTATTGTGGTGCGATTGCCTCTATAGCGCATGAAAGCGGGTCACGGGAGTTGATGTTCCTGTTGCGTTGCGATGCTCAGGGTGTCACTCTGAAAGAGTGTCCAAGTTTTTCAGGCATGGAGGGTACGGCTACCTTCGCCTTGCATCTGAAAGATTGTTTTGTACCGGCTCAAGAGGTCATAGCTGAGCCTGCACGACCGTTGATTAAAAAAATCAGAGCGGCTTTTGTTATGTTGCAATGTGGCATGGCGGCGGGTGTTATTCAAGGGGCGATTGATTCGATGTGGGTAGTTGAAGATCAGTTGGGTCATGTCAATCGCTATCTTGAAGATAGGCCCGATGCGTTGCAAGAGGAGCGCGATGCGTGGTTAGTTCGGATCCTCAAGCTCGCCCAAACTCCTTTTGACGACTCTGATGCATTTTTTATTCAAGTGCTTGATGCACGCGCCCATGGTGCTGAGTTGAGTTTAAGGGCAGCTCAATCCGCGCTGTTGCATCAAGGTGCCCGAGGGTATCTGATGAGCTCGGATGTCCAGCGTCGCGTGCGTGAGTCGCATTTTGTCGCGATTGTGACACCTGCGATTAAACATTTGCGCAGTGAGATGGCTCGACTCAGCCAAGAAACGATGCCAGCATGAGTACGCTAGAAGCATGGAGGGAGTATCTCTGCAAGGCGTGTGGCTATATCTACAACGAGCGTGACGGCGATGTGGATAGTGGATTGCAGCCGGGCACACGTTTTGAGGATATTCCTGAGGACTGGTATTGCCCAATATGTGGTGTGACTAAAGCGGATTTCGTATTGGTCGAAGAGACGCGGTTGGGTGCTTTATCGCCACGCTCAAGCTCTTCCCCCAGTTTGACTCGCAACCACTGTTCATCTAATCGCTCAAGCAAGAGAAAATATGATGTAGTGATTGTTGGGGGCGGAACTGCTGCCTGGAAAATAGTAGAAGTCTTACGCGCCACATCACAGGAAATTTCTATTGCGATGGTTTCGCAATGCGAGGCGGATCGCTACGACAAGCCTCTTTTGTCCATCGCGATGGCGCGAAACTTGTCTTTGTCCGGACTCGTCAAAGAAACGGGCGCTGCAGCGGCGCTTAGATTTGAGCTTACTCTTCTTTCCAATACAACAGCCATTAGCATCGATCCTTCTCATCAGGTGCTTCGTACAACGCTCGGGAGTATTCACTATCAACATTTGGTAATTGCCCAAGGTGCGCAGTCTGTTTTGCCAACACATCTCCCTGCTGAATACTGTTGGCGCATCAATCATCTAAATCAGTATGTCGGGTTCCGTGTCGCACTTGGTTCTTCGCCGCGTCGAGTATTGGTGATTGGTGCCGGTCTTATAGGCTCAGAGTTGACTAATGATTTAGCGTTGGCTGGGCATGATGTCATACTCGTGGATATTGCTCCAAGCCCACTTGCACGTTTATTGACTCAAACGGAACAACTCGACGCATTGCTGAAAGCTTGGGAGCCTTTGCCTATTGAGTTTTTGGGTCAGACAGAAGTGTTAGGGGTAAAGCGAGCGTCTGTAAAAGGCTATGACGTACTTTTAAGTCACGATCTATGTTTGACTATAGATGAAATTGTAGTCGCAACGGGACTTAAAACATGTGATCGATTGGCGAACAGTGCGGCACTCGCCTGGGACAATGGAATTGTTGTAGATCCGACGACGCTTGTCACGAGCGCGATGGGTATTTATGCCTTGGGGGATTGTATTTCAATCGCAGGTGAAACGAGTCGTTTTATAGAACCAATCGCTCGTCAGGCAAGAACGATTTCCAGTCAGATTGCAGGTGAAGGACTGATTCCCTATCAGAGTCAGCCGGTCCCTATTCGGATCAAGACTACGTCAATGCCACTGACAGTGAAATAGTTTGAGATTGAGTTCTATTTGTTGGATGAATAGATTAATTAACATGGATAAAGGACTTTATTGATCTAAATGGACTGCTGAGCCGTAATGGAATATCTTGCGTGATACATTCAAATAAACGAATAAGAATGATGTTGCAACATGCATGGAGACAAACGATGAATAAAAAATTTGCGACCTTGGTCGCTTGCGGATTATCAGGTATTGCCTTGTTCTTTAGTGCAGGCGTAAGTGCGAGCTATCCCGATAAGCCAATTCGCATGATTGTGACCTTTGTCCCTGGCGGAGGCGCTGATGTCTTAGCGCGCTATATGGCCAAAGAGATGGCGGATGTTTTAGGGCAACCTGTTGTAGTAGAAAACCGCACAGGAGCGGGTGGTCTTATCGGCGTCGAGGCAGGTCTCGCTGCTGCTCCGGACGGTTATACAGTGACATTGATTTCCTCAAGCTATACCGTCAACCCAAGCCTCTATAAACTTAAATTTGATCCTGTCACGGACATCACGCCTATTGTAAAAATGAGCGCAGGCCCGATGCTGGCTGTGACATCCAATAAAAGTGGGATTAAAACGATAGCGGAGTTGGTGGCTGCTGCCAAGAAATCCCCCGGCTCTATTAATTTTGCCTCATCAGGACAAGGGAGTGTGATTCATCTCGCCAATGAGCTCTTTAATCAGCGAGCAGACATCAAGATGACGCATATTCCATACAAAGGTGGTGGAAACGCTTTAATTGACTTAATCGCAAACCAAGTCGATTTGTATTTTGCTGCAACAGCCAGTGCATTACCGCACGTGCGCTCTGGAAAAATACAGGCAGTAGCAGTCACTACGCCTAATCGAATTCAAGCATTACCAAACATACCAACAATCGCTGAGAGTGGCTTTCCGAACTACGAAGCGACTCTTTGGTATGGCTTGATCGGACCCAAAGGAATGCCTGCTGGAATCGTAGAAAAATTAAACACGGTTGTAAATAAAATTCTACAAAAACCTTCTGCGATAGAAAAGATTCAGGCCGATGGAGCCGAACCAGCGGGTGGAACGGCTCTTGAGTTTCGAGAATCGATTGCACGTGAAATTCAGATTTGGGGCAAAGTTGTGACTGACATTGGCATTAAGCCTCAGTAAAGCTTTAGGTCCGTTTTTTAATAATATGCTCTGACATAGGGCTTTATTGTCTGGGAGATTGAAACGTATCTTGATTATTTGGCATGAACAATCTTGAGGAGGGTATGAACAATCATCACTTGCGATGAGTGTTTAACCCAAGCACTATCAGGAGATAAATTCAAGAATCAAGGAGTCAGATATGAGCCTAGCAAAAATGAAAAAGAGTCAATCAAAACGATCGATGATCAAAAAGATTTGCGCGACAACGATATTGAGCATGGTATCAATATTGGGAATGAGTGCTTCAGCAAATGCTCAAGGCTATCCAAATAAACCTATTCGAGTACTCGTGCCTTTTGCACCGGGCGGTGTCGTTGATATCACTGCACGTTTGTTGACACAAAAAATGACTGAGCGCTTAGGGTGGAATTTTGTTGTAGAAAATCGTCCAGGCGGTAATGGATTTATTGCCGTAGGTGCGGCGGCCAAAAGTGCACCGGACGGCTATACCCTTTTGATGGCCCACACGGGAGAGTTTGCTGGAAACCCAGCGTTATTTTCCAACATACCCTACGAACTCGAGCGTGACTTTACGCCAATTACAATGGTCAGCGATACACCTATGCTATTAGTTGCAAATAGCAACACCCCCTACAATTCAGTCAAGGAAGTGTTGGCTTATGCCAAACAAAACCCAGGAAAACTCTCATTTTCCTCTCCTGGTAATGGAAGTGTCAATCATCTGGCTGGTGAATGGCTATGGGTAGACGGAGGTGTCAACGTTGTTCATATTCCCTACAAGGGAGGTTCACCGGCTGTAGCTGCTGTTGCGAGTGGTGAAGTGCCCTTGGGTGTCGTTGCAATCCCCGCCGTCATGCCGCATGTCAAATCTGGTCGAGTCAAAGTCCTAGGCTTAACAACATCCAGTCAGTCTGCATATGATCCAACCTGGCAAACGACTAAACAATCTGGTTTACCAAATGTAAACGCTTCGAATTGGGTAGGTTTATTCGCTCCCAAAGGTCTCCCAGTAGACGTTATGAGCACATTACAAAAAGCCGTCATTGAGACCTTGCAGTCACCCGATGTTCAAAAAAGATTTGCAGACAATGGGGCAACAATCGGAGGAATGTCTTCTGCTGAATTTACAGCTCGAATCAAGGCTGATGCGCTGAAATATAAAGAAGTTGTAGAAAAAGCAAAAGTGACTGTGCAGTAAAGATTCGAATTCGGTTTGTCTTTACGTTAGTCAGCTTGACGGGCCGAATTTGGACTGAAGCCACTCTCTAAAGATTTTCACTTTAGTGATATCAGTTTTTTCCTTGCGGCAGGAAATATGGTAGCCAGTATCCAAGGGCAAACGAATGTTGAAGGGTTCGACAAGTCTGCCCGTATCAAGTTCTTTTTGAACGAGTTGGGCGCGCCCAAGGCAAACCCCAAGCCCGTGGATGGCTGCTTCTATTGAAAGCAGCAGTCCGTCAAAACAGATTTCTTGTTTGAAGGGAATTTTGTTGGTTGAGGCATGCTTTAGCCAACCAGGCCAGTCGTCCTCTATGAGCGGTGAAAGTGATCTCAGGATCGTATGTTCGCTCAGGTCTTCGGGCTGGCTAAGATGACTTTTCTCCAAGTAGGCCGGGCTACAAACAGGAAAAACAACATCATTCGAAAGCTTAAACACATCGAGCTCCGGTGTGGTGTTGATGCCATACCAGATGCCAATATCAAAGTCGTAATGCACCGCTTTTTCAGCAGCATTTACAGGCGTCAGACGAATGTCGATATCAGGAAAAGAGGCACAAAACTCTGGTAATACAGGGAGTAGACATTGAACGGCAAAGGCTGTTAAACAATTGATATGAAGTGTATTGGCACCCTTGTTGGACACGCGATCCGATGCACGTGCTATCAAGCCCAGCGCAGGTCGAATCGTTTCTAAATAATCAGATCCCACTGAAGTCATCGCAATCATATTTTGACGTCGCTCAAAAAGTTGCACACCCAGCAGGCGCTCAAGCTCTTTGATTTGGTGACTAATAGCCGTTTGAGTCAGATGAAGCTCATGTGCGGCTCGCGTAAAACTCAAATGCCTGGCGGTAGCCTCAAAGGCGCGTAGTGCATTGAGCGTCGGAAAGTGCTTTGGCATTAATAACTCATTCACAAAATGACAGAGTGTTGGGGGAATGAAATTTACTCATGGCAGACTCAAAGATTGTCGTTTGCGAGACGCATCTGCATATAGGAACATCCTTAAAGTTTTTTGACTGTAATCCATTTAACTTCAAAATATTGATAAATATGACTGAGTCTTTGCTAAGTAACTTTCAGGTGAATAAAGATACTTTCATAAAGTATCAGCGTTTTGACCAAGGAACAAGCGCCGAGCTATGTGTGCTGCTGGTGCATTCGCTGGCAATGGATCATCGCTTTTGGAATCGTGTTGCGCCAATCATTGCCGAGCACGCTTGCGTCATAGCAGTTGATGTGCGTGGCCATGGTCAGTCTTCTAAGACTAATGGTCCGTACTCAATCGATCTGTTTGCAAGTGATCTTAAACAGTTGACGGATAGTCTGGGCTTTAAGAAAGTCATCGTGGCGGGTGCTTCGATGGGGGGGTGTATTGCATTGCAATATGCGATCAAGAATCCCGATGTTACATCAGGGCTTTGCCTGATAGATACAACAGCTTGGTATGGTCCGAGTGCTCCTAAAGATTGGGCTGAAAGAGCAGATAAAGCCATTCATCACGGTTTAGAGAGTTTAGTGGAGTTTCAAAAAACGAGATGGTTTAGTGAAAAATTTCGACAAGAACACAAAGAGATCGTCGATCAGTGCATCGAAATTTTTCTTGAAAATGATATCAGCGCATACGCGCAGACATGCAGAGCGATGGGGATGTTTGATGGACGCTCTGGCATGTCAGATCTCAAAATCCCTACAGAAATTGTTGTAGGTGAGGAGGATTACGCAGCCCCAGTCGCAATGGCGGAGGTATTGCATAAAGGAATAAACGGGTCATCACTCACAATTATTCCTGCAGCGCGGCATCTCACCCCGCTTGAGAATCCTCAGGTTATTTGTGTCGCTATTGAACAACTCATCAATTCAGTACGTTAAAGAGAAAAGGAATGCAATGGCTCCCTTTGAATATGTGGTCGCGCAGACCTTTGAGCAAGCGGTCGGTTTACTGGATCCAGATGATCCAAACGTACGACCAGTAGGCGGCGGTACAGCCATCATGTTGATGATGAAGGCTGGTGTGATGCGACCAACAAAATTGATCAGTTTGCATCGTATTGCGGGTAAGCAGCGTGAAATCAAGGTAAATAGTTTAGGGGAATTAGTGATAGGATCATTGGCTCGATTGACAGAGCTTGAACACTCTGCAGTTGTTGCAAAAGGGTGGCCTATCCTGACAAGGGCTTTCCGTGCTTTATCTAATCCACGCGTTAGAAACGTCGCAACGATTGGAGGCAATCTGGCTCATGGGGATCCTCATATGGATCTCCCGCCAGTTCTGAGCGTGTTAAACGCCAGATTGATTGCGACTAGTCCTCGTGGATCCAGAGAGATCTCGGTTGACGCATTATGCACTGGCTATTACGAGACGGTTCTAAAAGCGGATGAATTAATATCGGAAATTATTGTGCCTCCGATAGGAGAGCAACTCGCTGCATATATGAAAGTCACCATAAGGGTGACACACGATTGGCCTGCTCTTGGAATCGGTGTCAGCTTAAAAACTGAGGGAGATACTATTTCTCAAATACGTTTGATTGTCGGTGCTGCAACAGATCGCCCAACACGTCTGATTCATGCAGAGGAGATTTTACGAGGTGAAAAAATCAGCGATCAATTATTAGAAAAAGCAGGCATTGAAGCAGCACAGGCATTGGAGATCGCTGATGATACGCATGGCTCGGCCTCTTACAAGAAGCATCTCATCAGTGTTTATGTTGGACGCGTCATTCATGCCGCAATGAAGGTTCAAGGCGGGGGAGATGATCATGCAGAGCATTGATCAAATGAAAACTGATCTCAAGTATGTTACCCACGGAACGGATCGTTTGGAGGGTACATCCAAAGTAACGGGGCGCGTTGAGTACATTCATAATTTGACTCTACCCAATATGCTGGAAGTAAAATTATTACGTAGTAGCGTGGCGCACGCTAAGATTATTTCAATTGATACTTCGGTCGCTGCAAAATTACCAGGTGTTTACGCTGTCATTACAGCGGCTGATATATGCAAAATTATCCCTAGCCCTTTTTATGGCCCTGCTTTTCATGATCAGCCAATCTTAGCCATCGGGAAAGTGCATTACGTAGGAGAGCCCGTTGCAGCGGTGCTTGCTGAGGATGTGCATATTGCCGAAGAAGCTTTGCATTTGATTCAGGTTGAGTACGAAGAATTGCCTGCAGTCTTTGATGAGATAGAGGCCGCTAAATCTGAGGTAGTGGTCCATGATCAGTTAAAACCAGCTGGAACGTTTCCTGATCTGAAGCACATCGCTGGCAAGCGTAATACGAATATTGCACTCGATTATCAATTGCGTTGCGGTGATGTAGAAAATGCTTTTGCAAAAGCTGACCATGTTTTTGAACATACTTTCAAAACACAGCAACTGATGCATACTCCGTTAGAGCCAATGGTATCGGTCGGTGAATTGACAGATGCAGGGCTCACAATACATTCAGCAACACAGAGCCCTTCTTTTGTGCGGATTGAGATTGCAAGACTATTAGGATGGCAAGAGAATCGGGTCAGGGTAAAGACGGCTTTTTTGGGTGGAGGCTTCGGAGCAAAGCTCTATATCAAGTTAGAGGCATTGGCAGCTGCGCTCACCTTGATTGTTCGCCGACCTGTACGCGTAGCAATCAGTATGGAAGAGCAGTTCTATACCATCACCAAGCATGCAACCTCTTTCAACATCAAGACCGCGGTCAATAAGCAAGGTCGGATACTTGGAAGAAAATGCGAAGTTTGGTGGAATGGTGGAGCATTTGCTGACATTGGTCCGCGAGTTTCTCAAAAATCAGGGTTTACCTCTTCGGGTCCCTACGATATCGAAAACGTGTCGATTGATTCTTATCAGGTGTACACGAATTTACCGCCAGCAGGAGCGTTTAGGGGTTTTGGCATTCCACAACTTGTTTGGGCATATGAAAGTCAGGCCGATATCATTGCGCGAACTTTAAATATTGATCCTGTCCAATTTCGCAGGATGAATCTTCTGAAAGAGGGCGTCGCTCATCCTACAGGCACAATCATGAAAGATGCAGCTTTGTTGCAGGTATTGGACGAGACGGCCGAGCGTATGAAGTGGGATCAGCCCTTTAATCGAGGCACAGAAAAGCTCAAAAGGGGACGGGGGATCAGCATTGGGTTTAAAGCTCTTGTGGCCCCGACGACTTCGATGGCAGTGGTCAGTCTTGCTGCGGATGGTAGCTGTTTTGTTTATTCAAGTACCGTGGATATGGGACAGGGTTCAGATACGTTACTTGCGATGATCGCCGCAGAAGAGTTAGGTCTTGAGCCAAACAATGTGAGAGTCATTCATCCCGACACGGATATAACGCCTTATGACATGGCGACATTAGGTTCAAGATCGACCTTTCATATGGGGCATGCAGTTAGACTGGCAGCAAGGGAAGTCATAGAAAAGTTACGTGTGCTTGCAGAGTCATTGGGTGTCGCTGGGAATGAGGCGCTGAATCCAAGGCAGTTACTTTTAAAAAAATATGGAATGCAAGCCGGCAACATTGTGGGTGTTGGTTCTTTTGTTCCAGAATACATCTCTCCAGACAAGTCAACGGGCCAGTCTACCAACATTACCCCTAATTGGATGATAGGTGCGACGGGAGTTGAAGTTGAGGTTGACGTAGAGACAGGTAAGTTCAAAATCCTTCACATGGAAAATGTAGTGGATTGTGGTACGCCTTTGAATCCTAAAGTCGTTGCCTCTCAATTGACGGGCGCTGCCATCATGCAACTGGGCGCAGTCCTTTACGAAGAAATGGTCTTTGATGAGATTGGTCAACTGAGAAATGCTTCTTTCTCAGAATACAAGATCCCCGGAATCCATGATGTTCCTGTGGTGATGACATCACATGCAGTGGACTCAATACAGCACAACGGCCCATACGGAGCAAAGGGGGTGGGAGAAAGTAGTGCATTTGGTGTGGCCTCTGCGATTGCAGAAGCTATAGAAGATGCTGTCGGTGTCAGACTTACCACTTTGCCAATGAAATATGAGCAGATATGTCGAGCCATTCATCAAAACGGCAAGGGCACCTTCTTTAAATCAGAAAAGTGATGATCATGGCAAATTTAAATATATGTTTTACGCTAAACGGTAAACCCGTTGAGGTATCTACACAGAGTCATTTGAGTGCATTGGAATTATTACGGGCAAAATTCTTTTTATATGGTGCTCGTGAAAGTTGCGCCCAAGGGCTTTGTGGTTGTTGCACGATTATGGTGGACGGTCAAACTGTGAGCGGCTGTTTGACACTGGCTGCAACCTTGGATGGTTGTGAAGTGGTCACGATAGAGAGTCTAGATGCGAATGGTCAGCTTGATCCGGTACAGCAAGCTTTTCTTGAAAGTGGGGCATTTCAATGTGGTTTTTGTACACCCGGATTTATTTTGATGAGCAAGGAATTACTAGCTTTAAATCCTAATCCATCCGATGCAGATATTCGAAATTATTTATCTGGAAACTTGTGTCGATGCGCAGCGTACCCAGAGATTATTCAGGCAGTCCGTTTAGCGGGTGAACGAATCCGCAACGGACAACAGCTAAAACAAGGGAGTTAAAACGTGGAGTTAATTGGTGAGCAGATCATTGACCTTCCTCGAGAAAGTGTGTGGAAAGCGCTGAATGATCCGAGTGTTTTAAGGGGTTGCGTGCCTGGTTGCGAATCTTTTGATTCAAGCGGTGATAATCAGTATAAAGTTGTCATGCAGGTTGCGGTAGGGCCTATACGTTCAAAATTCACCGGTAAGCTTTTACTATCAGAGATTGTTGCACCAGAGTCTTACAAAATTAGCTTCGATGGTTCTGGAGGTGTAGCAGGATCTGGCAAAGGGCATGCGGTAGTTCGTTTAGAAGCAATGGGTCAAAAGACTAGGTTGACCTATTCTGTTCAAGCACAGGTTGGTGGTCGTCTTGCTCAAGTGGGGGCACGCTTAATTGATGGTGTAGCCAAACGTATGGCAGACTTATTTTTTGAAAAGTTTAAAGAAAGTATTACTTTAAGCAATGACGATCGTGTGCTTCCCATCTCCGCAGACGTCGATGCCGGTATCGACAGCTCATCCAAACGGAAATGGTTTGTTCTAGCATCAATTGTCGCCATTGTTGCTGTAATTTATTTTTTTAAACGATCAGTCTAAATATTTAAAAAGGAAGTAATAATGAAACTCATTCAATCACCGCATACACCTGCACCTGCCGGTCACTATAGCCATGCAGTGGAGGCCGGAGGGTTGATCTTTGTATCAGGCGTTCTCCCCGGAAAGCCCGCGGAAGGCGAAGTCGATAGTTTTGAGCGTCAAGTCCGCGCTTCTTTTAAACACTGCGCCAATATTCTCAAAGCAACAAACAATACGCTCAGCGATGTCGTTCAGTGCACTGCTTACATTGTTGGCGTCGCGAACTGGCCTGAATTCAATGCCATTTATGCAGATATCTTTGGCGAACACAAGCCAGCTCGTGCTGTGGTGCCTGTACCAGAGCTTCACTACGGGTTTTTGGTTGAAATTCAACTTGTTGTTGAGAAAAAGGCTTAACCTTTTATCTTTTAAAGTCGTGTAGCGCGCTTTTCATCAACTCTTTGACAAGCTCTAAGTGATGGCTGTTCAAGCAGCAAGTTGTGCGCGCCCTGCGAACTGTATTGGAGAAATGCACCAAATAGAGCACATCATCGTTGTTCTCAGAATTGCTGATTGTCGAGAGTTTTGGAAATTTGATTTACATGCCTAGACCTGCATGGTATAAAAATTAAGCATAACTAACAGAATGTGACAGTCGAATCGTTCGACATGTGACACATTCACTTTCAGAGACAACAGCGCATGAGCATTCGCGGCAAAGCCTATATTGGGGGCATTTACGAGCACCCCGCACGAAAAATTGAAAATAAATCACTCGCCCAGTTGCATGCAGAATGTGCAAAGGGTGCGTTAGAGGACGCGGGATTGACGATCCATGACGTTGATGGCTATTTTTGTTCGACCGATGCTCCTGGTGGGCTTGGTGGCATCAATATGATCGACTATATGGGTTTAACAGTCAGGCATTCCGATTCGACGAATACGGGTGGGTCTTCTTACTTGTACCTTGTGGCGCATGCCGCCGAGGCCATTGCTGCAGGTAAGTGCAGTGTGGCGCTCATTACCTGTGCCGGATTTGGTCGGCCAGGTACGATCGTGCGTGAGCTAGATTCGAACATTCCTGATACGCCCTTTGAAATGCCCTATGGGCCTGTCACTGTTAATTTATATGCGCTTTCAGCGATGCGCCATATGCATGAATTTGGGACAACGAGTGAGCAGCTCGCTTGGGTCAAAGTCGCCGCCTCACATCATGCACAACACAATCCAAACGCATATCTTAAAAAAGTCGTGACTGTTGAGGATGTGCTCAAGTCGCCCATGATCTCAGACCCCCTTCATCGCTTGGATTGCTGCGTGGTGACTGATGGTGGCGGAGCGGTCATAGTGGTGAGTCCGGAGGTCGCCAAGCGACTCAAGCGTCCGATGGTTAAGCTCATCGGCGCGGGAGAATCGCCAAAAGGGCAAATGGGTGGCAAGGTTGACATCACCTATACAGGAGCAGTGCGCTCAGGCCCCATCGCTTTTGCAGAAGCGGGTGTGACTCCCCAAGATATTAAATACGCCTCGATTTACGATAGCTTTACGATCACGGTCATCATGACACTGGAGGATCTTGGTTTTTGTAAAAAGGGTGAAGGCGGCAAGTTTGTGATGGATGGCAATCTCATCTCTGGTGTAGGTAAATTACCATTCAATACTGACGGTGGAGGCTTGTGTAACAACCATCCCGTCAACCGTGGTGGAATCACAAAAATTATCGAGGCTGTGCGTCAATTAAGAGGCGAAGCGCATCCCCTCGTGCAAGTCAAAAACTGCGATCTTGCCCTTGCACACGGAACCGGTGGATCGCTCAGCACGCGCCACGGCAGTGCCACCCTCATTATGGAAAGAGAATAATTCGATGGCTACCCCCTATCAAGATAGAAAAATATTCGATCCCAAATTCAACTATGGTGATGAGCCTTTTTTTGAAGCGGCTACAAAGGGAAAACTACTGGTCAAATTTTGTAATGACTGTGGTCAGTATCATCATTATCCGCGTGCACTTTGTCCCTTTTGCTTTAGTGACAAAACTGAATGGAAAGAAGCAACCGGTGCAGGCACGATTTACAGTTATAGCGTGACACGCGTGTCAGGTCCCGTCCCTTATGTCATTGCTTATGTCACCTTGCAAGAGGGGCCTACTATGCTCACAAATATCATAGAGTGTGATTTGGATACGATCCGATGTGGTCAGAAAGTGCAGGTGACGTTCAAGCACAGCGAGAATGGCACCGGTATACCCATGTTTAAGCCAGCCTAAGCAAAAGGATTATGCAATGAGTGATGCACTCTTTACCTATTGGGTGGGAATGGATATTCCTGCTGATACAAGTGCTGCAGATGTTGCAGACTTCAATCATTTTTATAGCAACACACATCGACCAGAGGTTTTGGCAGGTAATCCGGGATTTCTCCGCGGACGCCGATATGAGCTTGCGCAAGACGACCCTCGTGGACCACGTGGCCCAAGATTTCTGGCGGCCTATGACATTGAAAGCGAAGAAGCCGCATTACTTTATATTTCTCGTAATGATGGTCCCGCAAGTGGACGGCCAGTCTATAGTGATGGACCAAGCGCCTGGCAAAAACGTCAAACAAAATGGCGTCTCCTTTGGAAACACTTATTAAACAACCCGGGAGCCTCGCAAGTATCCGCATCGCCATACATGTATCTTGTCGGGATGAGTGAAGCCTCTGGCTCAACGGCCGCGGAGGTTATCCAGTTCAATGAGTTCTATAACCGTACTCATGTGCCTGAGGTGTTGAACGGATATGGGTTTGTGAGCGGTGCGCGCTATGCATCAATGCGCGAGTTTATGCATCCTGCGCCCGGGGTACCAAATTATGTCGCGATGTACGGGATTGCAGACGAGGCGCGCGCACAAGCATTCATGCAAGGAAGATTAAAAGCTGATCCGGCCGGTAATTCATTTTCATCTGGTCCACCTTCTTGGGAGAATCGCGATACAAGATGGCGGTTGACCTACCGGCAAGTCGAATAACAACAAATAAAATAACAACTAAAAGAATAACGGAGACACCTAAAGATGATTTACTCGCGTAATGTCGGTCGTGCAAAGATTTATAACGTTCTTGAGTACAGTGGCCCGACTCATGCCGCAGATTTTGTTTTCCCTGAACTTGATGTCAAAGAGATCAAAGCACATCTTTCGTGGCTCGCGCCACACCATTACAACATCCGTCTCGAGCGCTTTATCGTCGCGATGCAGTTGTGGGTGATGCATATCGATGACAAAGTGATTGTGATCGATTTGGGCGTGGGTAATTATAAAAAACGCGCATCTGAGCGTATGAACAATCTTAATACCTTGACGCCGCTGTGGTTAGCCGCAGCAGGGGCTGATCCAAAGTCCGTGACGCATGTGATCGTGACACACTTTCATCCAGATCATGTGGGCTGGGGAACCAGGATGGATGATGGTCGTTGGGTGCCAACGTTCCCAAATGCACGTCACTTAATGCCCAAGGTCGATTTCGAAAACGCCCATGCGGCTTATTTGAAAGGTGATAAAGGTGTGATTAGCGGATCCTTCGAGGACAGCGTGCTGCCCTTGTATGAGGCGGGCCTCATCGATTTGATTGGTGATGGAGATGTTGTGGCTGGATGTCTTGAAGCTGAAGCGATGCCTGGGCACACGCCTGGCTCATTGCATTTCCGCTTGAGATCTGAGGGAAAAGAAGCGATCTTTGCGGGCGATGTGATGCATAGCCCATTACAAATTGCCATGCCACACATCAACACATGGATCGATGCTCACGCAGAGCAAGCGCGTGCCTCGCGAGCCTTATTTTTAAAACGCGCAGCTGAACGAAATGCACTGATCATGCCTGTGCATTTTGGTTGGCCGCATTGTGGTTATATCCGCGGGGATAGTGTTAAAGGTTATCGTTTTGAGCCAGCTGATCCCGATACACGTGGTGAATAACGTGACCTTTGCAGTTAACTTTAATGGATGCATAACAATGAATAAATTCCTTGGTTTTCTATTTCTTTTAGTGACTTTCATTTCGACTAGTGCATTGGCGCAATCCTATCCAAACAAGCCCGTCAAAATCATCATTACGTATCCGGTAGGTGGTCCTGCTGATCAAATTGCACGTGATTTAGCTTTAGGATTAACACAAAACCTTGGCCAATCTTTTGTGGTTGAGGCCAAGCCAGGCGCGAGTGGATCAATTGGAACAGCGTTTGTTGCAAAGGCCGCGCCTGATGGCTATACGCTCTTGGTGGGTGCAGGCGCACCCCATACCGCAGTCCCCGTTTTTAGTGCTAAGCCTCCCTATGATGGGGTCAATGAATTCACTCCGATCTTATTGATTATTGATGTACCTAATGTGATGGTTGTTGCGCCGCATATCAAGGTCAATAATGTTAAGGAATTTATCGAACTTGCAAAAACAAAACCGATGACGTTTGCATCAACCGGAACAGGGAGTTCGACACACATTGCGGGTGAGATTTTTCAAATTGAAACAAAAACAAAACTCACACATGTTCCATACAAGGGCGCTACACCCGCCATTACGGATATGTTGGGAGGCCATGTTGACGTCTCTTTTTTAAATTTGTCAGCGATGCTTCCACATATTCAATCTGGTAAATTACGCGCGATTGGAGTGACAGCACCTACGCGATCGAAAGCGCTTCCTAATGTTCCTACATTGCTAGAGCAAGGTGTAAAAGACAATACAGGTTCTTGGTATGGGTTACTTGCTCCTGCAGGCATACCTGAAGATATTGTTAAAACACTCCAAAACGCTGCGGTGAAATACTTTTCCCAGCCTGAGGTGCGAGCAAGAATTGAAGCGGGCGGATCAGAACTGAAACTTTTGGATTCTAAGCAATTTCGTGCAGCGATGATTCAAGAAAAAACTGAATTGAGCGATCTCAATAAGATCCTGAATCTAAAGATCGAGTAATGACCTTCGAGCGCTTTGTAAACGATTAAAATGATCTAAGAAAAATATGAATAAAGTTGTTGCAAGTGCCAACCAGGCTATTAATGATATTTCTGACGGCGCCAGTGTTGCTATTTCAGGTTTTGGTTTAGCGCATCGCTTTCCCAATACCTTGATCTATGCGCTGAGAGATAAAGGCGTTCGTGATTTAACGGTCGTATGTAATTCGCTTGGCGCCCCGGGTGAAAAGGGTCAACTTCTCGTTGAGAATGATCAAGTTAAAAAAATCATTACCTCCTTTTCGATACGTGCGGGTATGGAAACAGAGGCAGAAAAGAGAATCGCCGCGGGTACTCTTGAGGTTGAATTAGTGCCTCAGGGAACCCTCGTCGAGCGCTGTCGTGCCGGTGGTTCGGGCATTCCTGCTTTTTATACGCCGACTGGAATTGGAACAGATTTGGTTGAAGGTAAAGACGTTCGATATTTCAAGGGCAAGCCTTATTTACTTGAGCATGCCATTGAGGTTGACTTTGCTTTCTTGAGTGCTTATCGAGCAGATCGCGCGGGTAATATTCAATTTCGTGGCGGAAGCGCTAACTTCAATGCGAGTTTCGCAAAGGCTGCAAAAGTTGCGATTGTTGAAGTTGAGGAAATTGTTGAGATTGGCGAATTAGCACCAGAGCTCATTGGCCTGCCCGGCATTTTTGTTGATCGTGTGATCAAAATTACCGACCCCGTCGATATTAATTCCCTATCGCGGTCGGGTAAAAGAGCCGCAGATAGCGCACGGATGTATAACGGTAAACCCGCTTTGACGCGGAGCGATATCGCCAAAAATGCCGCCCTCATCGTCCGAAACAATTCCTATGTCAATTTAGGTGTTGGTATCCCAACGCTGGTCTCTAATTTTCTTGAGGGACGTGGCGTATGGTTGCATGCAGAAAATGGAGTGTTGGGGTATGGGGGAATCGTGACAGGTGATGCTGTTGATCCTGATGTTTTTAATGCGGGTGGTCAATTTGTCGAAGCTATTCCTGGAACATCCTATTTTGAAAGTGTGACTTCGTTTGAAATGGCCCGAGGAGGTCATATCGATACCGTCATTCTTGGTGCTTATGAGGTTGATGCCGAAGCCAGCGTTTCCAACTGGAGCGTTACTGATGCCAAGAGAGGAGGGATCGGTGGGGCGATGGATCTCATCTCCGGTGATGTTGAGCTGATCATCGTGATGGAGCATACGGATAGTAAAGGCCGAACAAAGCTTCCTCGACGGTGTAAGTACCCCCTGACAGGCAAGAATTGTGTGGATTGGCTCGTCACAGATCTTGCCGTATTGCACTGGGTTGATGGCCGCTTTGTTTTAGAGGCTGTGGCACCTGGATTTACGCCAGAAGAGATCAAAGCCTTTGGAGAGATTGATTTCGTCGTTGCAGAACATTTGAAAGTGATGCAATAGAAAATTTCTTAAGTCTTGCATTGAACAATGAATACGACGGAGTGACCATCCAAATGACTAAACTTAAAGCACGCTTTAGCACGCTCATCGCCTTGACGATACTTGTGCCATTGTTTGGTACCTCCACGTTGGTATCAGCACAAAGCAATTCTGCGGAACGCCCCATCCGTATCATCGTCCCTTTTTCACCGGGAGGTGGCACTGATACGATCGCCCGCACTCTGGGTGCTGCAATGTCCCAAGATCTTGGGCAGACTGTCATTGTTGAAAATAAACCTGGTGCCGGAACGGTGATCGGCACGGATACTGTCGCTAAAAGCGCGCCTGATGGGACGACGATATTGATCGCAACTTTTGCGCATGCTGTGAATCCAAGTTTGCGCAGCAAAATGCCGTTCGATACAGAAAAGGCTTTTGATCCTGTCGTTCTGATTGGTCGTTCACCTAATATTTTGGTCGTTCCTGCCAGCAGTCCATACAAAAATATCAAGGAGCTCGTCGCTGCTGCTAAGGCCGATCCGGGTAAATTGACTTTTGCTTCTCAAGGAGTTGGTACTTCCGCACATTTGGCGGGTGAGTTATTCAATAACTTAGCAGGTGTCAATATGACGCATGTTCCATACAAAGGTGCAGGTCCGGCACTCAATGATTT
>Ga0247843_1003965_pt1 | contig 22953 bp, 19 predicted proteins | sample LaCruzMarch2017__FD_192420 | JGI IMG/M metagenome (GOLD analysis project Ga0247843, IMG submission 192420) | Freshwater microbial communities from meromictic Lake La Cruz, Castile-La Mancha, Spain - LaCruzMarch2017_8m | ecosystem: Environmental > Aquatic > Freshwater > Lake | place: Spain...
CGGCGACGGGTGGGCTGGTTGGGGGGGGGGCTTGGGAAAGTGCGGGCTGCCGGGGACCATCCTGCGGACTAAAGATCCGCGGTCCCGGTGGGGCTGCCGGTCTGAAGACCGGCGCTCCCGGGGTCAGGCGAGGATGGCCCGGACGACGTGGCCGTGGACGTCGGTGAGGCGGAAGTGGCGGCCCTGGAACTTGAAGGTGAGCTTCTCGTGGTCGATGCCTAACAGGTGGAGCAGGGTGGCCTGGAAGTCGTGGACGTGGACGCCGTCCTTGGCGACGTTGAAGCCGAGTTCGTCGGTCTCGCCGTGGGTCATGCCGGCTTTCACGCCGCCGCCGGCCATCCAGACGGTGAAGGCGTAAGGATGATGGTCGCGGCCCCAGCGCGGGCGGTCGTCGAAATTCCCCTGGATGAAAGGCGTGCGGCCGAACTCGCCGCCCCAGATGACGAGCGTGTCTTCTAACAGCCCGCGCATCTTCAGGTCGCGGACCAGCGCGGCGCTGGGCTGGTCGGTGTCCTTGCACTGGGTGTAGAGCTCGGTGGTCAGGCTGTTGTGCTGGTCCCAGCCGGCGTGCATGAGCTGGACGAAGCGGGTGCCGCGCTCGATCAGGCGGCGGGCGAGCAGGCAGTTGCGGGCGTAGGTGCCGGGCTCGTGGACCTGCGGGCCGTACATGTCGAGCACCTCCTTCGGCTCGCCGGAGATGTCGGCGAGTTCGGGCACGCTGGTCTGCATGCGATAGGCCATTTCATACTGCGCGATGCGGGTGGCGATCTCGGGGTCGCCGAAGTCGTCGAGCTTGCGCTGGTTGAGCCGCGCGATGCCATCGAGCATGTTCCGCCGCAGCGCCGGGCTGACGCCTTGCGGGTTGTTGAGGTAAAGGACGGGATCGCTGCCGGGGTGGAGTTTCACGCCCTGGTGGCGGGAGGGCAGGAAGCCGGAACCCCAGTAGAAGTCGTAGAAGATTTGTCCGCAACTGGTGCCCTTGCTGACCGAGGTCATGGCGACGAAGGTCGGCAGGTTTTCGTTGAGCGTGCCGAGGCCGTAGGACAGCCACGAGCCGATGGTCGGGCGGCCGGGGAGCTGGTTGCCGCTGAGGAAGAAGTTGATGGCGGGGGCGTGGTTCACCTGCTCGGTGAACATGCTTTTGACGAAGCAGAGATCGTCGGCGATGCCTGCGGTGTAGGGCATCAGCGAGCTGACGGTAGCACCGCTTTTGCCGTGTTGTTTGAAAGGTTCGAGCGGGGCCAGCAGCCTCTGGGCGCTGGCGTTGGCGGTCATGGTGCTGAAGCGCTTGCCGGCGACGAAGCTTTCCGGGACCGGTTGGCCGTGGCGCTTGGCGAGTTCCGGCTTGTGGTCGAAGAGTTCGACGTGGCTGGGCGCGCCGTTTTGGAAAAGATAGATCACCCGTTTGGCCTTGGGCGCGATCTGGGTGAGCAGGCTGGGCTCCGCGCCGAAGGCATCCTCGCCAAGCATCGAGGCCAGCGCGGCCATGCCGAGGCCGGTGGCGGACTTGCCGAAGAAGTAGCGGCGGTTGACGAGGAGCTGGCTTTCGGTGAGCGGGTCCATGGCTACTCTTTGGTGAGGGCTTCGTCGGTGTTGAGCAGGGAAAGGCAGACGGAGGCGAGGGCGGCGTGGTCGACGGGATCGAGCGCGGGATCGGCGGGGGCGTCGCCGTTGGCGAGGAAGGCCTTGGCGGAGGCGGGGTCGGCGGCGAAGGACTCGCGGGCGGCGCGGTGGGAGTCGAGGAGGATGGTCCTTTCGGCATCGTCCGGCGGCCGGGCGAGGACGAGCTGGAAGGCGCGGGCGAGGGCGGCGGCGGGGTCGGCGGAAGATTCTCTAACAGCCCGGGCGGCGAGCAGGCGGGCGGCTTCGACGTAGGTGGTGTCGTTGAGGGTGGCGAGGGCGTGGAGGGGGGTGTTGGTGCGGGCGGGGTTGACGGTGCAGACCTCGCGCTTGGCGTTGTCGAAGAACATCGGCGGCATGCTGATGCGGCGCCAGAAGGTGTAGAGGCTGCGGCGGTGGAGTGACTCGCCGGTGTCGCGGACGTAACGGACCTTGCCGAAGGTCGCGTCGGGCCAGAGGTTTTCAGGCGAGTACGGTTTCACCGGCGGGCCGCCTTGCCGGGCGACCAGCAGGCCGCTGGCGGCGAGCGCCTGGTCGCGGAGGAGGAAAGCGGGCAGGCGGAAGCGGGGGCCGCGGGCGAGCAGGCGGTTGGCGGGGTCTTTCTCTAACAGCTCCGGGGTGACCCGCGACGATTGCTTGTAAACGCGGCTGGTGACGAGGGTGCGGACGAGCTGTTTCACGTCCCAACCGCGGTCCATGAAATCGGCCGCGAGAAAATCGAGCAGCTCCGGGTGGACCGGGACCTCGCTCTGCACGCCAAAGTCTTCGGGCGTCTTGATCAGGCCGATGCCGAAAAGTTCCTGCCAGAAGCGGTTCACGGTGACGCGCGCTGTTAGAGGGTGGTCGCGGGAGACCAGCCAGCGGGCGAGGTCGAGGCGGTTCGGAGGGACGTCGGTCTTCGGCAGCGGCGGCAGGATGGGCGGGGTGGCCGGGGGGACTTCGGCGAGCGGCTTGTCGTAGGCACCGATGGCGAGGACGTGGGTCTTCCGGCGCTCCTTGCGGTCGGCCATGACCATGACCTTCGGCAAGCTCTGGCGCAGGGATTTCAAGGGGCCGTCGAAGCCGGCGCGGGCGGTGGTGAGGCGGACGAACTCGGGATCGGTCCGGCGGTGGGCGTCGCGCACGGCGGCCTGCTGCTCGGGCGTGCGACTTGCGGCGGGGATGCGGAGCAGCGGCAGGAGGGTATCGGCGGGAGCGGCGAGGGACGGCGAGGGATCGCCGGTGAGGGAGAGGCGGAAGCGGCCGAGGTTGTGGTTCGGGTTCGGGGAGTCGTGGCGGAGGGTAATCTCGAGCGACGCGCCGGCGGGGACGTCGAGCGCTTCGGTGAAATGGAAGATCGCGGCGTGGTCGCGGTCGATGGAGGTGCCGTTCCAGATCGCCCAGCCGGTTTGCGGGTTGTCATCGAGCGCGCCGGCGACGAGGTAGATGCCGCCTTGCTCGTGGGTGGCTTCGGCGCGGGCGATGGCGAGGCGGCGGGGCGGGCTGCCGGGGGAGGTGAGGATGACTTCGATCCCGGTGAGGACGAAATTCCCGCTGTCCGAGCGGGCGATGCCGCCTTTGGTCATCGAGGGATGGCGCAGGGCATCGAGCTTCAGCGCGGAGAAGCTGCCGGCCGGGGCGGGGGCGCGGACGGTGTAGGTGGCGTTCGCGGGGTTCGGGCCGGAAGTCAGGACCGAGCGGTCATCGAGCACGGTGGCTTCGGCTCCGGCGACGGACTCGACGGCAAGGGCTTGCCAAGGATCGACGGGTTGTCGGGCGAGCTCGGCGGCTTCCCAAGCCGGCTGGGCCGGGGCGAGGGCGGCGGTGCGGGCCTTGAGCTGCGAGTCGGTGTCGGCGAGCTGGAGGGCGAGTTCGTCTTCCCGGAGGCGCTGGTCTTCGGTCGGCACGGCGATCGCCGGCGCGGCCTGCGGGTTGCGGTCGCCGCCGTCGCCCGGCATCTGGTTGAAGAAGGCGTAGAGGCTGTAGTAATCGCGCTGGGTGAGCGGGTCATATTTGTGGTCGTGGCAGCGGCAGCAGTTCAGGGTCAGCGCCATCCAGACGGTGCCGGTGGTCTCGACCATGTCCATGGCGTAGTCGACGCGGTTCTCTTCCGGGATACGGCCGCCTTCACCATTGATCGGGTGGTTGCGGAGGAAGCCGGTGGCGAGGACTTGCTCCGGGGTGGCGCCCGGGAGGAGGTCGCCGGCGAGTTGCCAGACGGTGAACTGGTCGTAGGGCAGGTTGCGGTTGAAGGCGGACACGACCCAGTCGCGCCACGGCCACATGGTGCGGTCGGCATCGCCCTGGTAGCCGTTCGAGTCGGCGTAGCGGGCGGCATCGAGCCAGGGCCATGCCATGCGCTCGCCATAGGCGGGATCGGCGAGGAAGTGGTCGACGAGCTTTTCGTAGGCGTCCGGAGCGGGGTCGGCGAGGAAAGCGGCGGCTTCTTCCGGCGTCGGCGGCAGGCCGCGGAGGTCGAGCGAAAGGCGTCGGAGCAGGCTGGCCTTCGGGGCTTCGGCGGCGAGCTGGAGGCCGTCTGTGGCGAGGCGGCGGGAAACGAAAGCATCGACCGGATGCGCCTCGCCGGACGGGACGGCGGGCTTTCCCACGCGCAGCAGGCTCCGGTGCGGCTGATAGACCGCGCCGGCTTCGATCCAGCGTTTTAGCAGGTCTTTTTCGGCGTCGCTGAGCTTCAGGTGGGAGTCAGACGGCGGCATCACCTCGTCGGGATCGGTCGAGATGATGCGTTGCCAGGCGAGGGAGTCGGCCAGATTGCCGGGGACGATGGCGGGCTTGCTGTCGTCACGTTTCGCGAAGGCCCCTTCCGGAGTATCGAGCCGGAGGTCGGCCTCGCGGGCCTTGGCGTCGAAGCCGTGGCAGGCAAAGCAGCGGTCGGAGAGCAGCGGTCGGATGTCGAGGTTGAAATCCGGCGGGCTTTCCGCGCCGACCTGGGCCAACGCCGAGGCGAGGACCAGCAAGATAGGTCGGGTGGTGCGAGGCAGGTGAATCATCCAGAAGCGAGAAGGACCCGATACGGGAACAAGTTCCCTATTCTTCCCCGCGGGGATTTCCCGTCAATCCGGCAAATTCTTCCTGAATAAGCCGGCGGCGAATCCCGTCGCAGGAAAACCGGAGCTTTCGTTCGGCTACGGATCCGCTATTTTCCTCCCTATGAAAACCGCCTTGGTTTCCGCCTTGTTGTTGTCGTTGTTCCTACCGGTGTCGGCCCAGACCAAGCGTCCGGAGCGGAAGTCGCTGCTCGACCGCGAGCCGGACGTGATCCACCTGGCGGAGCATGTGAAGAATCCGATCGAGCTCCGGGTGATCAAGGAGGCGACGGTTTTCTCCGACAAGAACGGCAAGAACAAGCTGGGAGCGCTGGTGGCGGATCAGGTGGTGGTGCTCGAAGCGATGACCGAGAAGGCCTACAAGGTTCGTGGCAAGGGGACCAAGCACGGGATTTCCGGCTGGGTGGGGCCGCATGCCTTCGCCTCCAAGGATCCGGATTTCGTGGCCAATCTGAAGAAGCTGCATGCCCGGCAGATCGAAGTGCAGGCTTTGATCGACGAGAAGCAGGTGGCGATCGGGATGACGCCTGAGGAGGTCGACAAGGCTCGCGGGGCACCGACCAAGACCCAGGTGAAGCAGACCGACAAGGGGCAAACCGGGCGCTGGGAATACATCGATTACGAGCAGGTGTCGCACTACACCACCGTCCGCGATCCGATTTCAGGCCAGATTTACCGCCAGCTCAGTCACGTCACGCAGGAGGAGAAGGGCAAGACGGTCGTGGAGTTCGAGAACGGCGTGGTGAGCTCGATGGAAGAGAGCGAGCAGCGGCCCGGTGCAGGCGTGAAGATCGTGGTTCCACCGGTGATTTTCGCATGGTGAGAGCGGCTGGCCGGCGGATTTGCCGGGATAATCCGGGTGCCGGGTGGATTTCGAGTTGAATCGCGGCGCGGAAGTGATGCCTTTGCGGAAAGCAGAGGGCCGCTTCTTGCGGTGCCGGCCTCTGGAGCCAAGATTTCACTCATGAAAAAACCACGGATTGGAACGCGGACCAAGGGCTTCACCTTGGTGGAATTGCTGGTCGTCATCGTGATCATCGCGGCCCTGGCAGCGATGATTTTCGCGCTGACCAAGGGGGCGCTGGCAAAATCCCGTCTGGCGGGAAGTGTGAACAAGGTCCGCGACCTCGGGGTGCGGATCCAGGCTTACACCCAGGACAACGCCGGCCAATTGCCGGTGTGGAAGGACGAGTCGCAGGACCTCTACTGGTGGGGCACGCTGATCGATGACGTCCGGGACAAGAGCAAGCTGGAGATCTTCAGGAGCCCCGGCGACAAATACTTCGATATCGAACGGGTCGACGCGACCGTCTCCTACGGTTGGAACGCCCATGTCTGTGGCCGCTCGGAAATCGCCGAGGGTGGCGAAGGTCCGAAGCGCGTGGTCGGCTTCCGCGATCCATCCCGCATTCTGGTGATCGCGGATGGTGCGAAGACCAATGGCTTCGGGGAGCTGGGCGAAAACAAGCTGCCCGACCCCGACCGCTACAACGGCAAGGTCGCCGCGCTGATGCTCGACGGCTCCGGCAAGACGCTGGTGATCGAATCCGACTTCAAGCAGAACTCTTTCTGGTTCCAAACCGAGGAAGAGCGCGAGAATACGGGCAACCAGTAAGTCTGGCGTTCCCGGCGGCGGCTCGACTGGGCCGCCGTTTTTTTGGGGCGGATGAGAGCGACGTCGCTGACCGGATTGACGCGACTGGCGCGGCGGGTCACCGATGTTCCGCCGCGATTTCCCGGATCCGCGCCTGAACGGCTTCCGGGCCCTGGTCGGTCGGGATCACGTGGACGAAGGGCTCGCCGGCGAGGGTCATGAAGACGTCGCGGCACTTCGAGAGGGACTCGTGCTTCTCGAATTCGTTGGCGGTGTCGCCGCGGCCGCCGATGCGGGACAGGGCGGTATCGACATCGAGATCGAGGATGAACAGCAGGTCCGGCACCGGCGCGAAGGCCTCGTTCTGGCGGCGGATGTCCGCGGGGGCCATGCCGCGGGAGCCTTGGTAGGCCATGGTGGAGAAGTAGTAGCGGTCGAGGATGACCACCTTGCCCGCGGCGAGGGCCGGGGCGATGAGCTGCTCGACGTGGTCGCGGCGGTCGCGGAGGAGGAGCTCGAGTTCTTCCTCGGCCGGCAGCCGACCGGTGGCGGCGGTCGCACGGAGCTTGGCGCCCCAGGGGCCGTCGGTGGGTTCGCGGCTGGCGACGACCTCGCGGCCTTGTTCGCGAAACCAGTCGGCCAGCAGGCGGGTCTGGGTGGATTTGCCGGTGCCGTCGATGCCGTCGAGGACGATGAAAAGACCGTGGTTCATCAGGAGTTGAAAAGCACACCCGACTGGATTGACTCCCGTTAGTCCATCCGGAATGCACCCTCCGGGCTGTTTTGATGAAGGTGTTAGCATACCCGACTGGATTGAGCCCCATGGCTCCTTCCAGAGTGCACCCTCCGGGCTGTTTTCTTGGAAGGTATTAGCACACCCGACTGGATTGACCTCCGTCGGTCCATCCGGAGTGCGTCCTCCGGACCGTTTTGATGAAGGTGTTAGCACACCCGACTGGATTGACCTCCATCGGTCCATCCGGGGAGCACCCTCCGGGCTGTTTTCTTGGAAGGTATTAGCACACCCGACTGGATTGACCTCCGTCGGTCCATCCGGAGTGCGTCCTCCGGACCGTTTTGATGAAGGTGTTAGCACACCCGACTGGATTCGAACCAGTGACCGTCCGCTTAGAAGGCGGGTGCTCTATCCAACTGAGCTACGGGTGCGTTGCGTTGCGGGACAGGTTTAGCGTGCTTGGCGGGGGAAGTCAAAACGGATGGCGGGAAAGGTCTGGCGGAGGGGCGGGCGGGAGGCTTGGATGGCGAGGTGCAAGCCTCCGGTCCGGCGCCTTATCCGCAACTCATGCAGGACGCAGAGCACCTGAAATTGCTCTCGATCTTTCACTACGTGCTCGCCGGGTTGACCTCCTTGGCCGGGTTCTTTCCGCTGATGTATGTCGGGATGGGGGCGATGATGCTCTCCGGGTCGTTTTCGGGCTCTCCGTCGTCCGGGGCACCGCCGGCGGAGTTCGGCTGGTTGTTTGTCGTCATCGGGATCCTGTTCGCGGTGCTGCTTTGGAGCTTTGCGGTGACCCTGTTCCTTGCGGCGCGTGCCTTGGCAGCGCGGCGGAGCCGGATCTTCTGTTTGGTGATCGCGGCGATCTCGTGCGCCGGATTCCCGCTTGGGACAGCGCTTGGAGTATTTACCATCCTCGTGCTTCAGCGGCCGACGGTACGGGCCTTGTTCGATGATCCCCTGCCGGGCGGCTATTTGAACCGATAGCGACCGTCTTCGACGGTGACTTCGGGCGGGATGCCGGTCCGCTCGAAGTGGTCGTGGCCTTCCTTGAGGTTGGTCCAGAAGTCGAACCACTCGCTGTCCTTGGCCTGCTCCATGCGTTCGGAGGTCATGCGGAAGGGGAAGAAATGGACGCGGAAGAATTTCTGGCCGCCGGCGTGAGCGGCGTCACAAAGGGTGTAGATTTCCTCGATTTTCTCGTCGGTCATGGCGAGGCAGCCGATGGAGATGCGGTTGCCGTGGATCATGATGAAAGTCCCGGTCCGCCCGTGGTGGCGGTCATAGGCGTTCGGGTAGCCGATGTTGAAGGCGAGGTGGAAGACGCTGTCGGGCTTCATTCCGGCGGGCGGGACGAAGTAGAAGCCTTCGGGCACCTGGAGGTCGCCCTCGGCGAGCTTCGGGCCGGGCTTGCCGGATTGGGCTGCGATGTCCCAAGTACGGAAGAGCTCGTATTTCTTCGTCTCGCGCTTGAGGACCCAGAGTTCGAGGAGGTTCTCCTCTTTGAAGGCACGGAGGAAAACCGGGTCGCCGAAATGCAGGCCCTTCGCCGCGAGGTCGCGCTCGAGCGCCGGACGGACGCGGGCGGCGGCGGCTTTGGCACGTTCGGGGCCGGGCATGGAATCGCAGGTTTCGACCACGAAGGGATCCTGCGCCGGATCCTGCTGCCCCGGGCAAGTCCAAAGCAGCAGGGTCGTCGCCGGCAAGAGCAGGGCGGTCGCGATCAGCAGGCGGCGCATGCGGGGACGGCGGGTTCAACGACGGGTTGGAGGACGGCACGGAGCACGGTATGCAAAGCGGCGGGATCGGGAGAAGGCAGGAGGTGGAGCAGAGGGTGCTCCGGCAAGCCGCAGGCGCGGGTGGCGACGACCGGGATGCCGCTGGCCAGGGCGAGCAGGGCGAGCCGCGGTTGGTGCTCGATCCAGGCGGGTAGCACGAGTGCCCAGGCGCTGGCGAGGTCGCCGGCGGTGGCCGGGGAGCAGGGCAGCCCGGCGAAGGGATCGGCGCTGCCTTCGCTGGCGCGACCGAGGTATTTCAGCTCGGCGCCGATGCCTTCCTTCAGTGCCGCGGCGAGTTCGAAGGCCCCCTTCCGGCCGAGGCGCGAGGCGGGGAAGAAGACGGTGGGCTGCGGAGACGGGCGGCGCTCGAGCGGGGCGGGCATGTCCCAGTCGATCTTCCAGGCACGATCGCCGAAGTGCGCGGCGAGGTCGCGGTGCGGGGTGATCAGCCGGGCGGCGGCGGCGAGGGCTTCGCTTTCGGCGCGCAGGAGGTCGGGATCGGCGCGGAAGTCGGCGAGGGTGGTGGAGACGGGGTGGGCGGCTTTGGCGAGGTCGAGCCGGCGCTGGAGTTCGGCCATCGGCCAGCGCTGGATCAGGACGTCGAAGCTGCGGCCGCCGAGCGCGCCGGATTTCCAAAGATGGGGCAGCAGGTTTTGTGAGACGACGAGGTGGCGGCACTGCGGATCGAGCTTCGCGGCGAAGGCCCGGGCCAGCGCGGCCTCGCTCTCTAACAAGGTGTGCTGGCGCAGCGCGCCCTGGGCGGGCAGCCGGCGTTGGCGGAAGGAGCGGAGCAGGGTGGAGACGGTGGCGTGCCAGGTTTTCACGCCGGGTGGCGGTGACCATTGGTAGTTCGGCTTTTGCCAACGGCGGCCGTCGAGCGGGGTCAGCCAGCGGTCGCCGTCGCGCGAGTGGCCACGGCACCAGGCGTCGAACTCCGGCCAGCGGGCATCGAGCAGGAAGGCCGAATGCCCCATCGCCGGGGCGTGGGCGGCGGTGGCGGCGGGGTGCCGGAAGCAGGCGACCATGCCGCAGCTCAGGCAATCGCCGGACGGAGCGGGACGCGGTGCGGCGGCGGGCTCGGGTGGCGCGATGGCTTTCCCGGCGCGCGGCGAACGGATGCGGATGACGAGGTCGGCGGCGGTCAGTTCGACCTCGATCCGCCACGGCTGGTCGCCGCGGAAGCGGAGGTCGACGTAGTTCCAGAAGACGGTGGCGTCGAGGTTCTGCTCGGCGGCGGAGCCGGGCAGGACCCGCGAGTGGGCGTGGCGTTCGACGACTTCGAGCCCTGCTTTCAAGGCCGCCTGATAGAGCAGCCCGCTGAGCTGGCAGAGCCCGCCGCCGACGGCCGGGACCAGGCAGCCTTCGCGGAGTTCGCGGCCAGCGGTGAAGCCTTTCGACTTCGTGGTGCGGCCGAGCTGACGCCAGAAGCTGAACACTTCTCCGGCCGGGATTTCCACGCCGTGGAAGGCGCGGGCGGCGTGGCGGAGGTTCTCGACCTTGCCGGCGGTCAGCGGGAATTCCTCGGGCGAAAGGTCGCGCCACAGCGGGGCGCGGACCTCGGCGATCACCGGGGCATCGGCCTGCCGGCTGGCGGCGGGATGGCGCGGCGGGCGCGTGGAGAATTCACGGAGCCCGCGGCGCAACTGGAGCACGCGGGTTTTGAGGTGGAAGACCAGCGCTTGCAGCCGGCCGGGGAGGTGACGCTCGGGAGCGGAATGGTGGGTCATGGCAGCGCGTGAAAGCGCTGGTGGCTATAACGGACTACCCGGCGGGAAACTTCACGTGATTCGTGAATTTCCGGTGAATCCGCGCGGACGCTCGACGGATCCGGGCGGGCCGACTAGACCCCGCGCATGGCAGCGGCGATCGGGATCATCGGGGGCAGCGGACTTTATGAAATCGACGGCTTCGAGAAGTCGGCGGAGCGGGTGATCGCGACGCCCTTCGGCGATCCCTCGGACGCGCTGGTCGGCGGCATGCTCGGCGGGCGCGAGGTGTGGTTCCTGCCGCGCCACGGGCGGGGGCACCGCCTGCTGCCGACGGAGATCAACCACCGCGCGAACCTGTGGGCGCTCCGTGACGTGGGCGTCCGCTATTTGATCTGCGTCACCGCGGTGGGTAGCCTGAAGGAGGAATACCGGCCGCGGGACATCGTGCTGCCCGACCAGTATTTCGACCGCACCAGCCGGCGCGAGCACCACACGTTTTTCGGCAACGGGATCGTCGGCCACGTGTCCTTCGGCGATCCGGTCAGCGCCGGGATGCGGTCGATTTTGAAAGCCGCGGCGGAACCGGAGGCGGTCCGGGTCCACGAAGGCGGCACCTATGTCAACATGGACGGCCCGGCCTTTTCGACGCGGGCGGAGAGCCAGGCGAACCGGCAGCTCGGCTTCGATGTGATCGGCATGACCAACCTGCCCGAGGCCAAGCTGGCGCGGGAGGCGGAGATCGCGCTGGCGACGCTGGCGATGATCACCGACTACGACTGCTGGAAGATCGAGGAAGAAGCGGTCACGGCGGAAGCGGTGATGGGCCACCTCAGCGCGAACGTGGCGGCGGCCAAGCGGATCATCGGGCGGGCGGTGCCGATGATTCCCGAGGAAGCGGAGTGGCCGGAGCACCGTTCGCTGGACGGCGCGATCATGACGTCGCGGGACTTGTGGCCCGAGGAAACCCGCCAAAAGCTGGAGCCGATCCTTCGGCGCTTCTTGTGATCAAGTTGTTGGAAATGTAGGCGTGACATCGCCACGCCGGCCGGTAATCTCCGCAAAATTTCCTTTTTCCACCGTTCCCATGAAGAACCCTCTCCAGACCTTCGGATTCCAAGTGCTCACATCTTCTAAAACGGGAGAGCCCGCACTTCCGAGGCTGTCGCGGCGGGGCTTCATCGCCCTGAGTGCGTCCTTGGGAAGCAGTTGCTCGATGATTTCTTCGGCCAAGCCGGATGGCGGTGCCGGCGATGTGGCCAAGGTCGATCCGGCTTCCGCTCCGGCCCGGACCACGGCGAACACCACCTACCGGACCCCGAAAGTCCAGGGCCCCGTGCCGCGCAATCCGGACCTGAACCTGCCGGCTTCCGGAGCGAGTTCCGGCATCACGTTTTCCCGCGTTTCGGTGGCCCAGCCGTATATCGCGATCACCTTTGACGACGGTCCACACCCGAAGAACACGCCACGGCTGCTCGACATGCTGCGCGAGCGGAACATCAAGGCGACCTTCTACGTGATCGGCCGCAACGTCGACCTCTACCCGAACGTGCTGCGCCGGACGGTGTCGGATGGCCACGAGATCGGTAACCACACCTACAATCACCCGATTCTCAGCAAGTTGGGCGACTCCACGGTGCGCGACGAACTGACGAAGTGCCGCGATGCCGTGGCGCGCGCCGCCGGGGTCAAGCCGCGCACCTTGCGCCCGCCGTATGGCGCGCTTTTGCAGCGTCAGCGCGAATGGATCCACCGCGAGTTGGAATACCCGACGATCATGTGGTCGGTCGACCCGCTCGACTGGAAGCGCCCGGGTGCGTCCGTGGTGACCTCCCGCATCCTCAGCAACACCACTCCGGGTGCCATCGTGCTGGCCCACGACCTCCACGCCTCGACGGTCGACGCCATGCCGGCGACGCTCGACGGCTTGCTGCGGAAGGGCTTCAAGTTCGTAACAGTGTCACAACTGCTCGCGATGGGTAGCCAGACGGCACCGGGACAGGTCGCTTCCGGCCAGTGAGTGGCGTTCCGGCTCTGAATTCACGATGCCCGGCGAACGCTACTTCGCGGTTCGCGACCGCCTGTCGGAACTGCTGAGCTGGATCGGCAGTCTTGCCGACGAGGTCGGTCTCGAAGCCGAGCCGGACCATCCGCAGCCGGTGCTTTCCCAGCCCGTGCTGATCGCGGTGATCGGCGAGGTGAATGCGGGGAAATCCTCGTTGCTCAACGCGCTGGTCGGCGAAGAACTTTGCCCGGCCGGACCCGTGCCGCTGACCGCGGAGGTTCGCGTTTACCGCCACGGCGGCGAAGGCGATCATCCGGTGGAGCCGCTGCTTTTGGAATGCCGGCGGACTTCGGAGTTCCTGCGGAATTTCGACCTGCTCGATAGCCCCGGCACCAATGCCAGGAACAGCAGTCACGCCGCGATCCTCGAGCCCTTTCTCGAGCACGCGGACATCGTGCTGGTGGTTTTCACCGCGGAGAACCCGTGGACCGCTGCCACTTGGGACGCGGTGTCGCGGCTCTCGCCGGAGGCCCTCGCACGGACCGCGCTGGTGGTGCAGCGGATCGACCTCAAGCAGCCGCCGGACATCCCGATCATCCTCGGCCACATGCGGGACCTGTCGGTCAAACGCGTCGGCCACGTGCTGCCGATTTTCCCCGTCGCCGCCCGCCATGCCATCGACGCCAAACAGGCCGAACCGGTGAATCCGGAGCTCTGGTCGTCCAGCCGCTTTTCCGACTTCGAGCACTTCATCTCCGAGCGCATCTGCGAGTCGATGGAGCGCCGCCAACTGCTTCACGACGGCTGGCACCACGCCGCCCGCACCCTGCGCCGGCTGGAAGCACGATTCGACGTCCAGCGCCGCGGGATGGAGGACGACGCGTGGTTCCTGTCAAGCATCGAGCGCGAGATGGACGGCCTGCGCGACAGCTCGCTGGAAGCGGCACCGCAGGCGCTCGGCGCGGCCTTGGAACGCTATCGCAGCGAGGTCGATGCCGTGGTGCGCCAGCTCCGCTCGCGGCTCGGCTGGTGGCGTTCGCTGGCGCGGATTTTCACCGGCGACGGCTCCGCGGCGGAAATCGAGACGACCTTCGCGGCGCGGATGCAGGAAGTGGCCACCGGCTTCGGCCGGGACGATGCGGCGCGGCTGGCCGATGCCTGTGCGGCGCATTGGGAATCGGTGCGGCCGCGGGTGAAGGAGCGCATGGGCTTCGAGCCCGGGGTTTGCGCGGTCGCCGGACCGGCGCGGGAAGAGGGCATCGAACGTTTCGTCGCACGGCTTGAAAAGGCGGTGCCGCAGGCGCTGACCGGGCTGCGGGTGCGCGGCGTGCTGGATCCGCTGATCCGCCGCCGCAACGCGTCGCTCAAGGGCCTGACCGCCATCGGCCTGCTGCTGGCGATCGCGGCGGGCACCTGCGGATTGCTTTCGTTGCAACAGCCGGCGATGTTTCTGTTAGGCGGCTCGTTGCTGGTGTTCGTGCTGGCGGCCATCGCCGGCTGGATCACCCGGGCGCGGATCGCGGCGGGTTACAAGGACCGCTTGCAGGCAGGGGCGACGACCTTTGCGGAGGGCCTCAAATCCGACCACGGCGAGGCGATCCGCCTGCTGTTCCGCGATTATTCCAGCAGCCTGATCGAGGTCCGTCGGCAGCTCGCCAAGGAGAAAGCCGCGCTGCAACCGCGGCTGGAGCGCTCGAACTCGCTCTACATCGCGCTGAAGTCGGTGGAGCTGGATCTTTGAATCCGGATCAGGGCTTCAACTGGACCAGGGAAGAATCGATTGCCTGAGGCGTTTCCTGGCCGGGTTCCGCCTTGATGATGATCACCCGGGGCTTCGCTTCCTCCATTTTCCGGAGACTGGCGAGGCTGTCTTGCTTCGCCTCATAGGCTCCCCAAACGCCGTGGATGGCGACGAGGAGAAATCCGATGACCGCGCAGTGAACCATCATGCCCCGGCCAGCCCTAGCGCCCGGGTAGGAGACGACGGGGACTTTCGAGGTCACGGGAGCTTTCGGGCGATAGGAAGAGGTTTTCAGTTGCACCGGGACAGGGCGGGGAGTCGCCGAGGTGGACCATTGGCCGAGAGCCTCGGCAAGGGTGCCGGCATCGGCGTATCTCTGAGCGGGATCGGGATGAGCGGCTTTCTGGCAAATTGCGGCAAGCTTCGCGTCGGGATGGACGGCCTCCGCCATGTTCGGGGTTCCGGCGGGAATGCCCGTGAGAAGTTCCGAGAGAATCACGCCGATGGCATAGACATCGGACTGCGGGCTTTCGGAGCCGCTGCGGGCGGAGAGTTCGGGAGCTTGGTATGCCGATGCATTCACCGCATGGTCCTGGTCCTGGCGGGTGAAGCCGAAGTTGCCGATCTTCGGCTCGCACTTTTGGGTCAGCAGGATGTTGGCAGGCTGGATCGCGCCGTGGACGATTCCCTTTCCGTGGGCGTGGGCGAGACCTTGGCAGGCGGCCATGACGATCTGCACCGCTTGCCGCGGATCGACCGCCTTGCCGTGTGAAGAGTGGCGGAGGGTCTTTCCCGGAACGTATTCCATGACCACGAAAGGCAGCCCGTCCACCTCGCCGGAATCGTAAACCCGGATCAGGCCGGAGTGGGCGAGATTGCCCATCGCTTTGGCCATGGTCTTGAAGGCATTCCGGAAACCCGGGTCTGCTGCGTTGTCGCGTGAAGCAATCCGGATGGCGACATCGCGGTCGAGCGAGCGCTGGCGTGCCTTGTAGACGGCGCCTGCGGTTCCCTGGGCGATCAGACCTTCAAAGTCGAACGCGGGGAAGAGGTCGGCAAGCGAGTCGAGGTGGGAGGGGCCGGAGCGGTCGTGTGACATGGCGGTAGAGGCGATGTGAAGCAAAACTTAATATCCAACAGGAATTGGATGTCGTGTTTATGGGATAGATTGGCTTTTTCCGGAACTACGCGATGGCGTAGGGGGGCGGAGGGCTGAAAATCCAAGGCCCTGACAACGAAAAACCCGGAGGCGGGTAAGCGCGCTCCGGGTTCTTGGAGACCGGGGTGAACCGGCCGCGGGATCATTCGCCAGCGGGACGCGCCGGACGCTCGCCGCGGGGCGGGCGACCTTCTCCGCCTTTACCGCCTTGACCGCGTCGCTCGCCAGGACCGCCGGGGCCGCCCATCATCGGGAGTTCCTCGCCGGCATCGCGGGCGGTCTTGATTTCTTCAGGGCTGAGCTTGCCGTCGCCATCGGCGTCGTACTTCTCGATCAGGGCCTTGCGCTTGGCTTCCATGGCCGTGCGGACCGCCTTGCGTTCTTCCTCGCTGAGCTTGCCGTCCTTGTCGGTGTCGAACTCGGCGAGCATCTTCTTCTGCATTTCCTCACGCTTGGCCTGCATGGCGGCGCGGGCGGCCTGGGCTTCCTCGGCGTTGAGCTTGCCGTCGCCGTCCTTGTCGAACTCCTTCAGCACGGCGGGCGGGACCTGGCGTCCGCCTTCTCCACCGGGTCCACCGGGGCCGCGGCGTTGTCCTTCGGGTTTGCCCTCCTGAGCGGAGGCGGCGACGATGCCCGCGAGGGCGAGGGCGATGCAGGTGATTTTGGTTTTCATGGTTTCGTTTGTGTTGGTTGGTTTCAATTTCCGACGGGTGGCCATCCGTTGATGGTGGGGAGAACCCAATGCCATTCGGAAGGTTGCGCGGCGGAATGAAATTGCCTCCCGCTCTCCCGACGTCTTGGATTCCCGCGGATGGCCAGCACCCCGCCCGATACCTCGAAACGAGCGACCTTCCTGCGACGCAGCGCGAGCACGCTCGGGCTGTGGGGCTTCGTCGCGGCGGTCTTCATCAGCCGCTGGGCCTGGGCGTATGTGGGGCTGGTGGCAGTGCTGGCGATCATCGCGACACTGGAGTATTTCCGCATTGCGAAAGCCGGCGGCGTGAAATGCTTCCCGCGCTTCGGGATGCTGCTGGCGGTGATCTACTCCGGGCTGATTTACTGGCTGCTGTTAGGCGGCGGACGGCTGGGAGCCGGCGGCGGGATCGAGGTGCCGGCGGGGGTCGATGGAGCGGCAATCTTCGCGGCTGTCGCAGGGGTCTTCGCCCTCCAACTGCGCCATCCGATCCGCGGGCTCGACGCCCTGCAGGCGGTGGCGGTCAACGTGCTCGGCTTCGTTTACCTCGCGTTCCTCTTCAACTTCGCCGCGAGGCTGGTCTTCATTGTCCCGGGCGAGGGCCAGGTGCCCGGGGCGATGGTCCTGCTGTGGATGATCGCGGTGACGAAATTCACCGACATGGGCGCCTACATCACCGGCTCGATGATCGGCCGCCACAAGATGATCCCTCATGTCAGCCCTGGAAAAACCTGGGAGGGATTCGGCGGCGCGATCGTGTTCGCCTTGCTCGCCGGCTGCGGGCTTTACGCGCTGGGTCACGACGACGTGGCCGGCTTTGCGACCGGCCTGCACGTGCTCGGCGGATGGCCGCAGGTCATCGTGCTGTCGGTGGTGATGGCCTTGCTCGCGGTGGTGGGGGACCTTGCGGAAAGCGTGGTCAAGCGGAGCCTCGGCGCGAAGGATTCCGGCAACATGTTGCCGGGCATCGGCGGCTCGCTCGACCTGATCGATAGCCTCTGCTTCACCGCTCCGGTGGTTTATTTCTATCTCAAATGGATGACGCCCTGATGACTGAGCGGACGCGGAAGAAGGTGGTGCTGCTGGGGTCCACGGGATCGATCGGACGCTCGACGCTGGAGGTGGCTCGGCTTTTACCGGAACGGATCGAGCTGGTCGGCCTGGCGGCGAACGGCAGCGTGGAAGCCCTGGCGGCGCAGGTCCGGGAGACCGGGGTGAAGCACGTGGCGCTCTACGATGCTTCCCGTAGCGGCGAGTTGCGGGCCTTGGTTCCCGACGATGTCGTGATCCTCGCCGGGCCGGAGGGCCTCGCCGAACTGGCAACGCTGGAGGAGGCGGACATGGTGCTGGTCGCGATCGTCGGCATTGCCGGATTGCAGCCGGCGCTGGCCGCGATCGAGGCGGGCAAGGATCTGGCCGTGGCGTCGAAGGAGATCCTGGTGATGGCCGGCGAGATCGTCACCGCGGCGGCGGAGCGCAAGGGGGTGAAACTGCTGCCGGTGGACAGCGAGCACAACGCGATCTTCCAATGCCTCGACGGTCACCGCGGCGGCGAGAAGGAGGTCTCGCGGCTGATTCTAACAGCTTCCGGCGGGCCGTTCCGGACCTGGCCGGCGGAGCAGCTCGCGGGAGTGACGCTGGCACAGGCGCTGAAGCATCCGACCTGGGAAATGGGGCGCAAGATCACCATCGACTCCGCCACGCTGTTCAACAAGGGGCTGGAGATGATCGAGGCGCGCTGGTTGTTCGGCATCGGCATGGAGCGGATCGACGTGGTGGTGCATCCGCAGAGCATCGTGCACTCGATGGTCGAGTTCATCGACGGCTCGGTGCTGGCGCAGCTCAGCCGGACCGACATGTGTTTCCCGATCCAGTACGCGCTGACCTGGCCGGAGCGGCTGGCGGGCGGCCTGAAGCCGCTGGACTTCGCCGCGCTGGCCAAGTTGGAGTTCGAAGCGCCGCGCGACGCTGATTTCCCCGCGCTGGGCCTGGCCCGCGAGGCCGGTCTAACGGGCGGGACGCTGCCGGCGGTATTCAACGCGGCCAACGAGGTCGCGGTGGATGCCTTTATCGCCGGGGCGATCCGTTTTCCCGACATCTGGCGGGTGGTCGGCGAGACGATGCACGCCCACGACGTGGCCGCGGCGTCCTCGCTGGAGGTTGTGATCGCGGCCGATGGCTGGGCGCGCCGGACGGCGGGAGTTGCTTGCGGCCGGTGAACGGGCGGTCAGCGTGGTTGACGCTCCGGGCTGCATCGTCTCCCATCCCCGGCATGCGGAAAGGCGAGACGGAGAAGAAGGGCGACATCAAAGGAGGGCTAGGCTGGGTACTTTCGTACTTGAAGCCGCACCGGAAGATTTTCATTCCGTCCGTCATCGCCCTTTTTGTCACCGCCGGCCTGTCGCTGGCCTTCCCCTTGTTCCTGAAGGATCTGATCGGCGATCCGGCGGATTCGCTGCGGAGCGGGGTGGATGCCGCGGCGACCAAGGCGCGGGCCGACCAGAAGATCCTCTGGCTGCTCGGCGTGCTGGCAGTCCAGGCCTTCATCGCCTATTGGCGGGTGAAGGGCTTCACCCGCTCCGGCGAGGCGGCGCTCAACGACCTGCGGCGCGACCTGTTCCGCCACCTGATGAAGCTGCCGGTGCCCTTTTTCCAGGACCAGCGCTCGGGCTCCGTCTCCAACCGCGTCTCGGCCGACCTCGGCACGGTCCGCGAGACCTTGCTCAACACGCTGCCCCAGGCCGCGCGGCACAGCGTGGTGCTGGTCGGCAGCCTGATCGCGGTGTTCTTCTTCTCGTGGAAGCTCTCGCTGGTGATGCTGGCGAGCATTCCGGTGGTGGTGCTGTCGATCGCGATGTCGGGCCGGAAAGTCCGCAAGCATTCGCGCGATGCCCAGGAGGCGCTCGCCGAGTCGGGGATGGTGATGGAAGAGAGCGTGCAAGGAATTGCCGACGTGAAGTCCTTCTCCAACGAGTCCTTCGAACTCTCCCGCTACAACCGGGCGCTCGACCGCTTCTTCGACGTCACGCTGAAGGGCGCACGGGCCCGGGCGGCCTTCCTGTCGTTCATCATTTTCGCGATGTTCGGCACCATCGCCGGCGTCGCGTGGTTCGGCTCGCACATGCTGGCGAGCGGCGAGATCTCGCAGACGAACTTCATGGCCTTCGTGCTGTTCAGCGTGTTCGTCGGAGCCTCGCTCGGTTCGCTGCCGGAGATCGTTTCCCAGGTGCAGGCGATGTCCGGCGCGACCGAACGCCTGCGCGAGCTGATGGCGGAGAAGCCGGAAGCCGACGGCACGCGCGCCGCGGGCAAGCTGGCCGGCGATCTTGAGTTCGAGAACGTCTCCTTCCGCTACCCGTCGCGGCCCGAGGCCCCGGTGCTCGAGGCCTTGTCGTTCCGGGTGGAAGCGGGCAAGCGCATCGCTCTGGTCGGCCCGTCCGGCGCAGGGAAGTCCACGGTTTTCTCGCTGATCCTCGGCTTCCATCGGCCGGAGGGCGGCAGCGTGCGATTCGACGGCACCGATGCCGCGGAGCTCCAACTCGCGTCGCTGCGCAAGCAGATCGCCGTGGTGCCGCAGGAGGTCATGCTGTTCGGCGGATCGATCCTTGAGAACATCGAGTATGGCCGCCCGGGTGCGACCGTCGCGGAGATCGAGGCCGCGGCAAAGCTGGCCAACGCGCACGAATTCATCAGTGCCCAGCCGGAAGGCTACGGCACGCTGGTCGGGCCGCGCGGGGTCAAGCTTTCCGGCGGCCAGAAGCAGCGGATCGCCATCGCCCGGGCGGTGCTGGCCGACCCGCGGATCCTGCTGTTGGACGAGGCGACCAGCGCGCTCGACACCGAGAGCGAGCGGCTGGTCAACGAGGCGCTCGAGCGGCTGATGGCAGGACGCACCAGCCTGGTCATCGCGCACCGGCTTTCCACCGTCCGTCATGCCGATACCATCCTCGTGCTGAACCACGGGAAGGTCGTGGAAAGCGGCACGCATGACGAGCTGATGGCAGGCCACGGGACCTACCGGCTCTTGGCAGAGACGCAGCTTGCCTGAATTCGCGGACCGTGGATTTTAGCCCACGCAACTTCGAAACGAACGAGAAACCATGAACACCTGGCACTATCACAGCGCTTCCGGTTCGACCGCGACCACGCCGGAAGAAAACCTCACCGAACTGGTCGAAGCCGGCACCCTGACACCCCAGACGCTCGTCTGGACCCAAGGCATGGCCGGCTGGGAGCCGGCCGCGAAGGCCCTGCCCGCCCTCTTCAAAGGTCCCGGCCTGCCGCCCGCATTGCCGGCCGGCGGCCCGCCGCCGCTGGGCAAGCGCTCGCACGAGGTGGACTACGAGATCATCGGGGAATCGATCCAGATGGTCGAGATCGAGCTGGATCCCGGCGAGACGGTCATCGCCGAAGCCGGCGCCATGAACTACATGGAAGACGGCATCGCTTTCGAAACCAAGATGGGCGACGGCTCGACGCCGAACGAAGGCTTCATGGGCAAGCTGATGGCCGTGGGCAAGCGGGCTCTAACAGGCGAGTCGCTGTTCATGACCCACTTCACCAACCGCGGCAGCGGCAAGAAGCGGGTGGCCTTCGCGGCACCCTATCCCGGCACGGTGCTGCCGGTGGACCTCGCGCAGCTCGGCGGCGAGCTGCTGTGCCAGAAGGACGCCTTCCTCTGCGCGGCGATGGGCACGCAGGTCGGCATCGCGCTGAACAAGAAGCTCGGGGCCGGCCTGTTCGGTGGAGAGGGTTTCATCCTCCAGCGCCTCAATGGTGACGGGATGGCCTTCATCCATGCCGGTGGCACGGTCATCCGCAAGGAGCTGAAGGGCGAAAAGCTGTTCGTCGACACCGGCTGCCTGGTCGCCTTTACCAAGGGGATCAGCTACGACATCCAGCGGGCGGGGAATCTCAAGTCGATGTTCCTCGGTGGCGAGGGCTTGTTCCTGGCGACGCTGGAAGGCCACGGCACGGTCTGGCTGCAGAGCATGCCCTTCGCGCGGTTGGCCCAGCGGATCACCGGCATGTATGCCAGCGGCCGGGACCAGGGTTCGGCGATTGGCGGGCTGGGGAATCTGTTCGGGGATAGATAAAACCGGCGGCGGCCGGGCCGGGGATCTCGCGGAAGGGTGACTTTCCTCGTGCAATCCCCGCCGGGCCGCCTTTCCCTGTCGGCGCGATGAGCATCGAGGATAAGCTTCAAAAACTCGCCGAAGACTTTTCGGTGTTTCCCGGCAAAGATGAGAGGAACGCCTACCTATTCGACTTGGGGAAGCGTTTGAAGGTTGGCGAGCCATCGATCCGGACTTCAGGAAACGAGATCAAAGGGTGCCAGTTCAAGAGCTGGTTGAGCGCATCTTTCGAAGATGGGGCGGTAAAATTTACCGCGGATTCTGAGGCATTGCTGGGCAAGGGAATGATGCACGTTTGTCTGGAATTGCTGGATGGCGAGAGGCCGGAAGCGATTTTGAAGTTCGATCCGACGGTGATCCTACCGCGCCTCGGTCTCGACCAGCACATGAGTTCGACCCGCTCGAATGCCTTTGTGTTGGTTCCCCAGCAAATGAAGCAGCGCGCGCTGGAGTTCAGCAAAGGTTGAGAAGCGCCCCCAGCGGAAGCGAGGGATGATTTCGGTCAAACTTCAGAATTCAAGGACCCCCGGACCTTAGTTGTCTGGCGCAGCGGCGGGCCTCCTCATCGACCGGATCGCAGTAAACCGGCCCAGACCGCTCGAAAATCATCATGAGGCGCTCTCCATCCCACTCGTAGTGGAAGTTCTCTGCGTGAACCGAGTCGATCTCCAGCCTCACGACTCCAGGTTTGAGGTGCGTCACCGGCCCATTGGGATATTCAAAGGGTTCGCCATTCTTGAGTGTCGTGAGTCGGCCATTGGTGAAAACGAGATCAAACTCCCCGTCTCGCCATCTCCCCTCAATTGGAAGCCTTTCATGCTGCGGCACCTGCTCCTTCGCGGATATCGTCTGCTGCTTCGGAGAATCGCAGCCAATGAGAAACAACACAAATGTGGAGGCAGTCGCCCAAGTGGAAGCGCAGATTAGAGTTTGCATCGGCATTTTTGGCCCAACGTTGAGCGCGTGCACCCCTACCAGCGGGAGCGCACATCGCTTACAGGATTGATGTTTTTGTTACGGGAAATCATCGAAAATGAACGGCTGGTAGGGGTTGTCACGGCGCGGTTTGTTAGCCTCTTCATTTTCGGAGCGCTTCAAGAACCTTGCCCCAAACCTCGACTCCAACTTTCAGGTCATTGTTCGGAGGTCGATAGGAGATGAAAATCGCATTGCTGCTTATCAGCGTGCCGACATACATCTGGTAAATCACCTTCCCGTCTCTCATCCTTACGATATGGCTAAGCACGGGGTAGCCCTTAGTCTTGAATCTTTGACGCTCGATGACCGTCATCCCTTGACTGGCAAACTGGGCATCAAGTTGATCCTCAGAAGTAAACTTGCCTGTGGTCTGGTTATACCCCTCATTCGTTGAGATCTTCCCATAAATGTATCCAGTCCTCGATGGGAGATCGCCCGTCCTAGCGATTTTGGTAACTTCGTCACGATTCATCCAGTAGCTGTAAGTTGCCTGCAGCTCAAGGCCATCGGCGTGAACGTAGTCAGTCGGCAGGTTCAGCGCGAGTGGCAGCGAGGCTACCTGGCCATCGAAGAATTGATTAAACGAGACGCGCTTGTATGACGATGGTTTCGTCGCAGGCTGGGTCACGCAACCAACCCATTCGCGTCAGGTTAAGGCCCGGATCCCTGATTCCACGGGGGATTGACGACGCCGTTTGTCCCGCATGACGTGGTCGGGGTAGGGATCGAAATCGAAGAGGGCGGCGATGTCCGGGGCTTT
>Ga0247843_1003966_pt1 | contig 22949 bp, 11 predicted proteins | sample LaCruzMarch2017__FD_192420 | JGI IMG/M metagenome (GOLD analysis project Ga0247843, IMG submission 192420) | Freshwater microbial communities from meromictic Lake La Cruz, Castile-La Mancha, Spain - LaCruzMarch2017_8m | ecosystem: Environmental > Aquatic > Freshwater > Lake | place: Spain...
TGACATAGGCGCCATGGTATCGTAGATATTTACGTACCGCGATAGTAGGACGATACGTATGCTATAAGATGTGATGTACATAACTAGGTAGAACACCAACGTTATGGAGAAGAGTAGAGAATCTTCTTGTTATTAGAAAGGACTTCTTCCTGATAAAATTGTCCCAAAAGTGGCGCGCTCGATTATTACGTCGAGCGTCGCGACGACGATGCGAATGATCATATCGTCGTGTGTACTGATCGGACGGATTTAAAGATTCGTCGGCATACCAAATGTTTAGGATATGCGCGCCTTCTCATTCGTGCCGATGCATGCGCGCGAAGATACGCACGTGCATTCGACACTTATTTTGTAGCATAAAATAGCACACAATTTTACTCTCGTGTATTTTTGTCATTATCATCATCGATTCATTCTACTGAATCGATGTGTAGTTCTTAGAGTAGTTTCCTGCCTAGGACAAGTACGTATTGAAGATGCAATACGTGTTGCGGGGCTTGCCAAAGTCCGTGGTGAGAGGTTATTAAACATGTTACAAATAATCAAAAGTGAAAGAAGAGAAGCCAACTTTGAATATCTGCTGAATATTCAGTCTACTGACGAGATTGTTAATGAATTATCCCGATTTATTGGGAATGGCATATTCATTTACCTGGGAAAATTCGTCGACTACCATCCGACAACAACAACGATGATGATGACGATGATGACAACATCTTCGTCGACACAGCCTTCTTCTTCGTCGACACAGACTTCTTCGGAATCGTCGTCTGCCCAAACCTCAAGGTTAGCTGTGTGCCAGAGGTCTTCGACTTCTTCGATGTCTTCGGCTTCTTTGTTGTCCTTGGTTCAGGAGCCCAATCGTTATGCAATGTCCTCTGACGTTTCGCCGGCGGCTCGGTGCCGTAATCGTTCGTGCGGTTGCTCATTGGTTGATGTTGAGCAGGTTGCTTAGTGTCCAGCATCGCCGATGGCTCGGTGGCATCAGCGTCGTCATCCTCCGGGATGTGGAAACGGGGCTTAGTGGCCACCATTGCCGATGGCTTGGTGTTGAAATCGACGTCATCATCGTCACTCTCCGTGAATTGGAAACGGGGCTTAGTGGCCACCATTGCCAATGGTTTGGTGTTGAAATCGACGTCATCATCGTCACTCTCCGTGAATTGGAAACGGGGCTTAGTGGCCACCATTGCCGATGACTTGGTGTTGAAATCGACGTCATCATCGTCACTCTCTGGGATGTGGAAATCGGAAACAGCACTTGGATTGGCTTCTTGCTCAATCAATGATATGATTCGTCGACTTGTAGCATTCTGCTCGACAATCTGCTCGGTCGCTGATGGCTTTGTGGCATTGTCTACGTCGAATGGTCCGGACTCATAATGAGCCTGGATCGCTTGGATGCGAGGAAGTGCGCGAGGAAGTGTTCGAGGACGTGGGGCCGCGCGGAGATTGTTCAGCTGGTTCACTAGGTCGGATTGAAGTTTGTGTGGATGTTTAGCAGCAAACTCTAGACCTGCAGGGCTTCCACTGATATATGAGAGCGAGAATGAGCGCAAATCTCCCTCCTTCTGCTGGACGCCTCCCATTCCACATGCGAGCCACATGGAGCTTAGGTCCTCATACAGCATCCAGTGTGCTGTCTTTTTGACCCGGTTCATGTTGTTGGCATTATTGGTCATATATATACTCGGTACGCACAACCACCCGTAGTTATCCTGCAATGTCCCTTTGTCAATGGGGACTCGATCGGGCAAGGTGACTAGGCGTCTGCCACCACCTCGCTCGGTTAAGGAGGCCCAAGCCTCAATCTCGATTCTTTCGCCCGAACGCGAAGAGAATACGTAACAACGGTGGCCAGGTGGGAGATCGGCCTTGATTCGATGTACCACACCCTCAGCGACATCAAAGACCTCCCTATCCGTGAGGCCGTGAGGTTGGCTTCAATGCCAATGCCTAGTGCCCTCAGCCTGGCGTTTTCGACAATGGCTGCATCTAGAAGTGCCGCGGATACCTTGGCATTATTCTTGGGATTGTTAATGGCATTGCTCTTTGCGTTTGCCAGCTTCTGTAGGTGGTAGAGAAAAGAACGAAAGGAGAAAGAGTGTCGTTAGTAAGAGCAGGACGAGGAGAAGGAGCAAGGAACAAACGTTAAAACTGACCTTCGTCGCCTTCGCCTTCTCACACTGCGTTGCACCATCCGCTACCCTACACGCCACCGTACAGTAAAGTTTGTTATTAGTGCCTTTGTTATGTGCCTTGCTCCTTTTCTTACACCCTTTGTTCGCACAGGTCCCCATGGTTGCCTTGTTTTGTGTGTGTGGAAAAAGATTGCGCGACTTCATGATTGCGCGACTTAAAAATTAAAACGGCTGCTAGCTATTTCGGCTGTATCAATGCGAAGAACAATAAGCGTCCATCTTTCGGAATGAAGCGTCCGAGTCGAATCATCGTTTGGCAGAAGATTTGGTGGCATCGTGTGCTGCGTCTTCTGATAAAATACAGGGGTAAAAATTTCATTACTATTCTGCAAGCAATTGACTCAAAAATGACACAATTTGGGTTTGTAGAAATATGATGTCGCTCTTAAAATGAATTGGGTTAAAATGATTACATTGCAGTGGGAGTTGGCCAAAAGACAGCCATGTCCTAGGGGGACGGCCATTTGCTCTTAAAATGAATCAGATTGGTCGTGTTAAAATGAGATATTACATTGCTAGTGAGTAGGCCAAACGGACGGCCATTTGCTCTTAAATGAATCAGATTGGTCGTGTTAAAATGAGATATTACATTGCTAGTGAGTTGGCCAACTCCCACTGCACTGTAAATCTCATGTCCTAGGCGGACAGCCAACAGCCATGTCCTAGGCGGATTGCCATGTCCTAGGCGGACGATCATGTCCTAGGCGGACGGCCATTTAAGTAATAGTATAAGTTGAAGTAACATGTTAGTTAATGTTTACTTTTCTTCCGCCGAGTAGCTCGTTTCAAAGCTCGCTCATGCTCGAATCTAAATCAATGTAATCCTTCGGAAGGGGTGGATTCTGAAGCTCAATATGTGGCGGCACTTGATATGTTCCTCTGATCATGTTAGTCACGTTCTGAAACCAACGCTTTCCCTCCTCCTTCACGATCTCCACAAACTCGATAAGAGTTGGTGATCTTCCGCCGAATAATCCATTGAAGTGCTTGTTGTTTCTGAATTGTTGGAGTTTTCTGTTGAAGACAGGGCTTCTCACATCGGTTCTTTGGGGAGGGGAGAGAAGCATCCGATCTAGTGAGTTATCTAACAATAAACCAACAATTTGGTCGCGAGGCAACAGGAAGTCATTACTTTCCTTAACAAAAAGCCTCGCGCAGAATAGGTTTTTAATTTTTATTACAGCCCTGCATTAAAATTAAAATCTATTCGAATGCAGAATATTCTGCTTGTTATTCCCTTGGTTTGGCGGACTCTCATCATCCGAGATGAAGTATGAAGTCCTTGTCTGATGCTAAGTTATCAACTACTAGTGGCACCTATGCTAACCAGCTAGTTGGCGTCAGAGAAGTAAGACAGGATCCTATCAACAGTAATGTTGTCGACGAGAATCCACAAGAACAACTGCTGATGATCACTCCATCGCTTTTCCGGGAAATTTCATCAGACTCAAATCAAAATCCTCTGCTTAATCATAATGGCGATACCAACGAAGACTCCTCTGTGGCGAATAGGACCACAACTCATAGCCTTGCCCAGCTCTACCATTCAAGCCGACGATCGAGAAATGTTCTTCAATCTACATCGTTAGATTCATCATCTTCATCTGAAGGAAGAAGTCAGCAGCAAAGTACAGGCACTCATGTGGTCAGAAAGTCCTACTCGACGAACAGCCTTAGTTCCATGGACAGCGAAGAAGCCATGTTGTGTGAATCAGGCGAAGATCTGTTTGCTGAAGATTTCTTCGAACGATATTAGATGAGGCTTGAGTGTCAGACTAATACAACAGATCAACTCGAATATATAACACTGAAACGTTTATCTCAATTAGATGTAAAATAATCACGCCTTGCTTCGACGTCCGGTCTTTCTGGTTTTAGCATTCTCTGGTGTATCCCAATTCATGAATCCTCGACACAGCTTCGAACCACAGTTACAAGGAATTCGTGAATCTAAATCCATTTCTAGAGGGAATTGATAATCGTATGTCAGTTCCTCACCAGCATTTATATTCCGCTGGCTGATGATCATCACTCGTTTCAAGTGCTCCTTCCCAGGCGGTCCATCCACTATCTTTGACTCACAATTTGGGGTGCAACTATGATTAACATACCTTGCGTACCCCCCACGAAGGGTGGCATCAATGACCAGGCTCTCATTAATCCGGAATTGGTAGTTCTGTATCCGCTGCTTGGCGTACTGATTCTCTCGTATATCTGCAACCGCATGGCATACATATTCGCCAATGTATTCTGCGACTAGTTCACCCTTTTTAAATGGATAATCACAAAACAAACCACAACCACTCACGCGACTACCTCGCACACTAACCATACTTTCAGTAGCTACTCGACCAATTGATTCAAGAGGAGTGTCGGCAACAACAATCTTGTTGGCATTTGTGTCTCTAGCATTGCGACTAGCCAGTCCTGTGCTTTGCGGCAAGCGCGAAATAGCCACCCTTGTCTTCGTCGCATCAACTGTCCTCTTGAATTTGCTACGTAGTAATGTGACAACTTGGTTCGACTCGTCTGATGTTTTCATTCCATCGCAGCGAGCGCAGCCACTATCTGACGACAGCCGTCCTTCGATGCGACGCTTCTGTACGCGCTTGAGCAATTTAAGGAGCTGAGTTTCTCTCCAATCAGGAGTATCATTCAACTCTATTGGACCAACATGATGCGCGACTGCGTCGTCAATGCAATTTCTCAGGTCTTCATCTTGAATATGTGTCCTTCTCATTACGGGTTGTCTGGCACGACCTGCGTCTACATCAGTTACCAAGGCGGACGCCTTGGCTGCAACGGCCACCCTCTTTATTGCCAATGAACCGTAATACGCGATTTCATTTTCTCTAGTCCTCATGAAATTCGAATTTGCCTGTTTCTTCAACCACTCACCGTCCTGAAATAGCTCGACTGCACCAGGCCAAATCAGCTTGACGTCTTTAAACATATCTTGTCCGTCTTCATCATTCACATCTTCATTGGTAATGAAAGAGGATGCATGAGCATTCTTTAATACAGACATCCATTTTTTTGCCCTATCATGCATGATCTCAAGCGATGTATAAATCTCATTTGCAGTCTTTGCGTACAAGCTATCAGCAGGGTTGAACACACAGGCATTGATACATAATCTTCGAGCATCACTAACAAATGAGCCAAGCGAAGTGTATTCCGATGATAGAATCTTGTTCCTCATGGTACAAAAATCGATGGGATCCTGTATCACCTGGTAGTACTCTTCGATATCCTCGGGTACTGGCTCAGCAAACAGCCTCATGGGGTCTCGTCGAATCATGCCTGTAAGTATACCACAACACGCAATTGCCAGGCACTTGCGGGATAGCTCTTTGGCTTCATCTTTATGTTTCAGTGCAAGAGTATGTCGGTCTTGGACTATCTCTACTTCTCCAACTTTAGTGCAACTACGAAGACTTTTACTGCTCCCCCCCCGCCCACCATTCTCGGCTACATCAAGAACACAATCTACTGCATTCTCGACACTGCTAGATTCGTCACTGTCAGAGTCTGATTCCGACTCTAGAGACACAGCTGGTTTGGCTGTCGGCAGCGATTTTGGTTTAGGTGGCAGTATGACATTTGGTGTCCAACATTCCTTAGCCAACGATACTAGTCCAACGATATTGAAGCCATCACGATGTTTCTTGCGACCACTATTATTGACGTCATTCAAATTACTTCGTCCTAACATGATACACATTGGCTTGACGAAGCCATCTCCATTACCCGCAACTGACTTCGAAGTGACATTTCCGCGTTTGGCCATGTTCTCAAGTAACATGGCTTTTTGACAATTGTAGCATCCAAAATGGTTTGTTTGGACAGTGCCACACCTTCCACATTTATATTGTCGGGCATTATCTCCCTCTGCCGATGAGTCTAGATCATTATTATCGACGTCGCTCTCTTCCATCGATTTCTTCTTGCCTCGGAGTGGCAAGTGTCCACGGACTAAGACTTTCTTTTTCCCCAAAGACGAATCACCAGTGTCAAGCATACTAGTTGGACGCCCATTATCTATATTCCTTACTGCTGCTGCAAGCTCGATAAATGTGACTGTATCATCTACTCTCAAACTTGGAGTAGATAAAAAGAATGAATCTCTCGGTTGAAAAGTAGGGCAAACGTCAGTCACATCCGCAGTATCATTCGGCTGCGACATCTGGCCATCTTCAAGAGGCAGGTTCATCTTTAAACCCAAACCAATCCGAGTGGCTGTGAAGGAGCTCACCTATGTAAATTCATGTACGATAACAGATGAGTGTTTTCAGTGAAGGTTGTACAGTGTGAGAGATGTGAATGTAAAAGCTTACCGGTGGCTGCAATTTCGCCCGATGCTCAGAACTTGGTATATGACGCTTTAGAACATGACAAAAATGACTCCATCCTCTTGTACAACCCAAGCAATCATCGCCTAGACTTGTCTTTATAGGACCTTGTGATGATAACTGTTGAACGGCCACTTTCGGTTTCTTTTCCGCCAAGTCTTCATTGGTTCGTGCCATGTCGACCAGTGGTAAAGGTCTAAATCGAGCATCATTAAGCAGCTCAAGAAGGATAGGACTGAAGCTGTTGCCGCTGACAGCGGATTTTACGGGTTGAGATTTCACTTTGTGTAAATGATTCATCCGAGCATAAGTGCTAGCAATGCATGCATCACTCTCGGACAATATTTCTTTCTTTGAGACGATACCACGAAGCGCCTCTGCATCATCCTTATCCATCGACTCAATCATGGCTTCGATAGCTTCTTTTTCTTTCCATGCGATGATTCGCTGCTCGAAATCCTTCATCGCCTCATTCACCCACTGACTACGCTCTTTTGCACTAAGTTCCATCCATGACACCGCACCTTCTTCGGCCACTTTCTGGTTCCGAGCTAAACCTGCCGCCATGCTGCGGAAGACCGAGCTCTTTCTACTTAAAGACTTTTCGATAACAGTGCGGTTATGAAGAAGGAAGAAGAAAAATGCAGGTGTTGACTGAATTGGCTTCTCGATGTAGGCAAGTGATTCAGGACCAACGTCGTCGCCGTCAAGCTCGACATATGGAGCTTGGAAGCCTGACGAATAACTGTTCTTTTCTCCGCGTATAGCATTGCTTCCGGCTAAGTTCAACCGGTTTAACCTTTCTTCCGAAGATGAAGTGCGAAGAGAGACCATGCCCCCACGTCCACCTCTGCCCTCACCGCGACTAGATGGCATCAACTGCCTTGACAGACCGTAACCGCCGGTAGCTTTGCAGGTTGTGCACACCGACCTCGAGTCATTAATGACACCATCATCAGTAGGACACAGATGATGAAAGTAGTTCTCGCAATTTCTGGTAGGGCAGGGTACGCAAGGGTAAGTCTTGGTCTCCTTACGGAAACACTCTGAGCAGCGTTCCTTAGTTTTCCTTGGTTTCTTCGTAATAGGACTCGTGGGACCCCCATTCTGACCACCATTCTCCCAACATTCATGGCAGAACCAAGGATTGTCGTCATTCTCCTGGCTGGCTCTGCTCGGACCAGCGGGTAAACATTTTGGATGGAAAACGTTCGGACAACCATCGCAACAAACGACTTCTCCAACTCCAAAACATTTGCGACAATTGAAGAGATTACCATCATGACCAATGAATTCATCCGGAATGGCAGTTTTTGCAGCTATTTCAGAGGGGCGTACGTAGCCATACATATCATCGTTTGGTCCCTTCCGTTTGTTGGACCGAGCCAACTGTGGGGATGGTGGATTCGCCGCATAAGCCACAGCTTTTGCCGTGACTGTGGCTTGAATTGCAGCCGGTGATAGGGAAGAGTAAAGGTTGGTCCGATTCCGCTTTGGCAAGCGTGCTCCCATGGCTATGTCACCATTTTCATCTTTGTCATCATCCATTGCTGTTGTGGATGGGATAGCTCCAGCAGGAGGGTACTTGTGCTCATCGTCCTCGAGGAATGTGATAGTTTTAATTCCTCCATTCTTCCCATCATACTCTCTCTTGCCGCCTCTCCAACTTTGACAGCCAGTGCATCTTTTTTTAGAAGTAGGATTGGTGTGGCCACAATTGTGGCACATCCAAGTGAACTTATCGAGGACCGGCTTTGGTTCTTGCGAGGGGTTTGAGCATTCTACAGAACCTAATGTTACCTTCACAGTGACCTCCTTGCTGTCGGCCAAAACAGCGATGAGGACTCGATTCTGTAAATGAATGCAAACAGGGAATGGTGGGGGTTATTGGGACGTATGACAAAGGGAGGTCATGAGAGTGTTCACATCATCACCCCCTACAAAACCAACTACATTTGCAAAACACATATGTTATCGAACCCAAATTTTTCGTGAGACGGGTGTCGTCATATTCTATGAAACAAGCCAGACCTCCCCGACCAATGTGCATATAATCCTTACAGGTGATCCCCACCAACATTTGTTAACTCACTTTTTCGATCGATACATAATTATTAGACCTGCCCCCTACACCATTATTCGCCACAATTCCACTTGAAGATGGATCTTCTACACCTTCCTCCGCTCCATTTCCCCCTTGGTTTGGATCCACCGCCGTTGTACCCATTTATTTGTTGTTTTTTGTTGTTTGTGTACGACCGCCGCAACACCAACAATGTGTGTTATTCGCTGGTTTCGGCTTCTCAATAAGAATGAAGTGGCACAGACAACAACACAACATCTGAACCGACTCTTTTGATTTTGTGAGGCAAAAGAAGAAACATGATTCTTCAAAGTAAAAAAGACCTAATACAAACCAAAGCGGCCAAAATTTGAATCTCGTTTTGAGATGACCGTCTAACTCCGATATAGTCAATTTATGAACCCTAAAGAGTATCCAAAACTAAAGTTTTGAGTATCTACTTCTTAATTTTGGCCGGAGCAGGATCGAGCTTCGCCTGCTTCCTGGGTGGTGTTTGATCACAAACGTGAGATGACCGTCTAACTCCGATATAGTCAATTTATGAACCCTAAAGAGTATCCAAAACTAAAGTTTTGAGTATCTACTTCTTAATTTTGGCCGGAGCAGGATCGAGCTTCGCCTGCTTCCTGGGTGGTGTTTGATCACAAACGTACCATACTCACACACATGAATTTTCCAAAAAAGGCCTGTCCCCATAGAAATCCATTTCCACCACATACAGCAATACCCCACTGCTGGGCATTTTTTGCACACACCATCGGAAGGTACTAACAAAGTTATACTCCGAAAATGCCCAGCAAAGACTAACTTTTGTAGTTACTGCCTAATTTCAATTACTGTGGCTCCACAGTACTGAGTGGGGTGGGTATTGGTGTGGTGATGCTACCATATGACATTTGACCATAGTAGAAAGTGATCAGATACCTTCTATATATAAGAGTAATGTTAGATCCAGTCTGAAGTTGCCTGTACCCTCTACAGTTATGACAGTGTGTTGATTTGAACTCAGATATGATACACATAGACCATAGTCCTTGCCATTACAGGTATGGGGCTGCATCCTTATGACCTGTAGCCACTATAGCAGGTGCTGAATTGAATTATATATGTATGAAGAAGACCTGCTATGAGTATGAAGGGAATGGGGGGCCTCAATCATAAGAACTAGCAGATACCCACCTCCTATACCAACAGCATCCACTCTATGTCCACTCTTAGGTCCCAGAGAGCAAATATCAGGGTGTGGCAGCATCCTTATGATCTGTAGCCACTGTAGCAGGTGCTAAAATGCATTATATATGTATGAAGAAGACCTGATATGAGTATGAAGAGAATGGGGTGCCTCAATCATAAGAATTAACAGAGACCTACCTTCTACACTAAGGCTAAGGACATCCACTCTCAGTCTCAGGTCTCAGAGAGCATATATCATGTTGGGGTTTCATCCTTATGACCACTAGCCACAGTAGAAGGTGCTGAATCACTTTATATACATATGAAGTAGACCTGCTATGAGTATGACTAGATGGGGTGCCTCAATCATAACCTACAGCATGTTACAAGTAAGAAACAAGAACACGTGAATTTCCTACTAGCATAACGATACTCTACCTCTCCCAAGAGCAGATATCAGTGTGGGGTTGCATCCACATGACCTGTAGCCATGGTAGAATGTGATTAGAACAAATATTATACAAAGTCAAATGGAGTCCCTTGGAGTCATAAGTATGCATGTAGGAGTGGGAGGCAAAAAGGCAAAACGCCACAGGCTGGATTCTACTGCCACCTGTATAACCACACACACACGCACAATACATACACATATTTATTGCTCATAGAGAGGCATATTTTGTCAATGATAAGTTTACCTAATTTCTTAAGTTGTATTGTATTGGCACTAATTGCGTCACTAATGGGTTTGCACTTTACTTGCTACTAATGTAATTACATACACGAGGGATAGAAATAATGGAGAGCCAGCTGTCAATAGGACAAGTGTTAATATACTGAGTACTGAAAATCATACACGTTTTAGTGCACTTTCACGGTTCACTACTTCTGCATCAAGACTACCATACTTGAAAAAAACAGAGCAAAATGAAGACACGATGGGATTAGTACATGGTTGGATAAGTGAATTCATCGTTAACCATGATGAGCAACCCAGATAGTGCATATAATGTTAGAGTCCAGTATGCCGATAGAATTGATTGGCACACGGATATGAATACGAAAGTAAATACTCTAGCAAGTATTCACAGCGAGCAGCTATGGTTTTTGGTGCCAATGGAAAATATCTTTTCGAGCACATCGACGCACACACGATATGGAAAGTGACGATGATTACGCAGAGGTAATCAAGGGTGTTAGTGCAGAGTTGAACACAACCTCTGCATACTTCCACCTAACTAACGTCTGGTTGCATGGAGGTATTCAACTTTGCCATCTCAATCCCGAGAGAACTGAAGGTATCCAGATGGTCCACCGAACAACTTAAAAAATTAGGTATATTATTACTACCTAGACCAGTTTAACCCAAAGGGCTGCATCAAGTCGAAGGAGACAGGGTAGTTATTATGATCGACTGGATTGTAGACAGTGTGGAGAAAGCACGTGCAGCAATGATGAACGTGAAGAATAATAACATGATAAACATGAGCGACGAATTGAGCTAACAATACCACGAGTTTTTGAAGAAGTATGGTCTCAAATTGTAAATGCATGACAAATTTTTCACTTTATATCCATAATATGGCATTATTTTTATTGTATAGTACTAGTCACTGACGTTCTCAAAACTTATATACGGCGGAGTAACGCGATACCGCATCCTTCCCTCCTCAACAGGTGGTGAGGACGATAGAGTGAGGAGAAAATCACCGCGTAGAGCCGGAGAACGGACTGAACGCAAGACGTCAGTATCCGATGAAATTCCATGTAAATAAGGTATGGCAGAATTGATACTTACTAAGTATCCTCTCTTGCTTTGAATGGTGTCAGCATGATATGGAGGGTATTCTAGAAGCAAGTTCATCAACCACAGCACTCCTACGAGAGCTGGATGCCCTCTTCTTCTCAAGTATCTTTGTATTCATCAACGAGTGAGTGTTCATAGGTACTCTATCGCATGGGAGAACATCAACTTCTCCATGGATTGTACCCCAACCATTATAACAACGATCACAGACACGAACTGGAACTGTGATTCCAATCGACGGAATCGGAATCTTTTTTTTGCTACAAGGGTCACATACTAAACCACCACATGCTCTACAATTGTGTTTATCTCGAGCTGCTTGGGCCTCGGTATTTGATGTAGAGGCCCACGTGAACAGACTCGCGCAACAAGCGCACGTACAGTCATCAGCAAATCCCACCCAGAATGGTAAATCCTGCTGTGCGGCTCGTATGGCCTTGACCTCAAGCAGTCCTTCATAGTACTTATTGGCCATGTGATCTGACAGCATATTCCCCGCCATGCTAACACGTCTCAGCGATCGAAATTTTCGTGGAACAAATGCTGCCTTGTACCCGCCTCTGTGTGTGTAAATATGAACAATTTTACCCGGGATGAACATTCGAGGCAGTGGCAATTCTTCCAGTATTTGAGGATAATCAATGTTTTGTTGATCCGCGCCGTTCCGGAGGTCAGCATTTGGTAATGCATCATGATCATTTATCTCATCTTTACTTAAATCGCTGGGTGGTTCGTTGAATGGCACATCATTGCTTCCAGAATTTGACATGCGCTGCCAATCCCAATTCCCATCACAGCTCTCATCGTCACTTTCGTTTAGTGTCGCATCATAAAATAATTCACCTTCAATATCCAGTCCGTTGTCACCAATAACATCTGTGTCATCGTCACTCTGTGTTGCAACATTACTCCCGCTACCTAATCCATCGCCATTGCGATATTCCATGGAATAATCTTGAATGAGACTAGATGATTCAGTCCTTCCTTTAATTCTCTTTTCGCATGATTTCTTAAGCCGCTTCGCCGATGCCACTCCCTTCTTTTTTAGGAGAGTGAAGCTACCACGCAGTCTAGGAGTCCATATTTGGTAAGCACGTTCAGTGATGGCGTTAAGATCGTCTGACAAATGAGCTTTGACCCAAGTTTCACGAATGTAGAGGAGGTGCTTCAGCAGTCCTCGCACGGATGTCGGGGTAAGACGTGGGACAACATCATCGTGCAATACTACACTAGTGCACATGCCTAAAATCCGTGGATGGTCAGCCAACTTCGAATCAACACACGCTGGCGTGCCGTAGCTGTAAACACGTACAAAGCCATCCTCCACTATGGACATTGCCTCTGACGATGATTTTGTCAACTCGGTGCAATGCTTCTTAAAGTGACGCATGACAAGGATCCCCAACAACGAAGCTACGCCTCCACCCAAACTGTGACCAACGATCCTAATTTTGTAGCCATTTAATGCAAAGTAGAGTAATGAATCGACAGTCTCACGAAAGACATTTGTGGCAGCCCCCGCCATACCGCATAAGGCAAGACCATTCCCACCAAAGACAGAAGTCCACTCTTCGTTCTCATCAAGAGGGCTATATAGACCATCCTCCTCTTCCTCCTCCTGTTGGGGAAAAGGCACCGGAGTTGCCCTAATGTCAGTCACAACATCTTGTATTGTTGCTGTTCCTCTAATGCTAAGACATGCGATTTTACGCTCTTCATGCGCGAACATCGCTGACGCTGGCTTATCAGAGAAGTGATCATCTCCCTCAAGGTGGTTACCATCGACAACGTGATGATGATTCTGATCAAGTGAGGCATATACCAATCTCCATCCCTGCTGAGCAGCCAGCAACTGCATGTTTACCTCACAATCGGCATAAATAAAGTCCAATGCAAGAGGAGCGTAGAAGAGTAGTGATGAAATGAGGGTATCAGGCACGTATTCACAGACTGGATCAAACGGAAGCTTGTCGTCCTGTTTTGCGGGTGTTGTGTCATAAGCGTCAGTCTTCACGTGTTGGTCGTCAATGTTCCTATTTGTACGTAAAACTCCCTGAACAAATTTCCGCCGACCACTCGGTGAATCATCGATAGGATTCGGAGAACCAGATATGGCCAAGACATCGATGATCTTTTCAGAGTTGGGGTCATAAATATCAGTTTCGTCCAAAAGCTTATCGGAAAATTCTCCCTCCCAGACTACATTGTCAGCCACATCAACGTCGTCATCATCAACATCCTCAATCACGACATTCTCAAGAATTATTGCGGGTGGAGGAGCTGATATGACAAACCGTCCCTCTTCCACCGTCGGTAATGATGGATTCGCAACAGCAGCATCAACACCACTACCTCCATCCTCATTACAAAATCTTAATGTGTGAATTAGTTCCTCCCCCTCTGGACGTAGACCTCGTAACGCACGATGCTGTGCCAAGGCGTAGAATATTGCCGCACTTAATTCATGAACACTTAGTGGCCAACTCTGCTTATTAATTCCGCACACACGACAAAGTAAATCAGCGGCGGCTAAGAATTCCTTCCGCAATAACAATCCATACACACCCTTCAAACCATGTTTACGTAATACCTCCGCAGTCTCAATGGCCACGTATGCCTGCGCACCCAATGGTATCTTCCGTGCAAGCTTGATCGCCATACGTGCTAATCGGTACGCAGCATCCTCGATAGTATCCACACCCGTTTCAAAGTAGGGCGTAAGATCGCCGGCGAAGTAATCACGACATCGTGCCAGTCGCCATAATATACGTTCTTCTAAATCTCGATTATCTAATATTACCTTACATGTCGTACAAACGCGTTCGGGCACATTACCATCATATCCCAAGTGCGATAGTTTGTGCGTATAATTGGAATGCACGCGACAGTAGGAATGTCCGCATCGACGACAATGATGTCTATGTAACGTCGGACCGAAGTTACGTCGACATGCGTAACATGATGTGGCATGTTCCCACTGTGGTTTAGGCAATGGACGCGGTGCCATGGTACATGCCACGTTGAATAATAGTTCGTCGTCATCGTTCATGGCAATACTATTATCATCAACATCCTCGTCACTAGTATCGTCAATGTTGTTGTTGTTGTTGTTGTTGTTGTTGAAGTCTTTCTCGAACACTAAACTACGATGACCCTTCCTCCCCTTCTCTACTTCGTCGTCTTCATCCATCGATGGTGGTGTTATTACCTTACTACTACTACTACTACTATCATCCCAATCATAAGTACGCCATTCCTTGACCAATTGACGTTCGATCCATGGCAACGTCGTAAAGCGTACCTCCTCTTTGATCCCATTAGTACGTAAATGGAATTGATCAAAATTAGTATTAGTAGTAGTAGTAGTTGAAACTATATTTTTCGTACCACTCTCGCGTATTGGATCATAATACTCTGATGAATCATCATCATCATCATCATCATCATCAATGTCGTCATCAGTGTCGTCATAATCGTTATTGTTGTATATATTATTATTATTATCATTACCAACGCCATGTGATTCATTCTTCCCACCCCCCTTCCGTGTATGACAACAATGACGACGACGACTACGACGACGTACGTATGATATCGATTTCGAATCAATTATCATTCCATCGATATCATTCGGTAAACGGTAACCGCGTATATTCGATTCGCCCATATCGCTATTAGTACCGCCAAATCTATCCGTCCGTTGTTGTTGTTGTCGTCGTCGTCGTCGTCCTACTATCCCTCCCATTACCACGGTCGGCAACTCACGTAAATGATGCGAATTATTACATAACGACGAATGTATCGTTCGTGCGACATGTGCGCTCCGTACCGTCGCGGAGGATGATATTTCGTTCAACAATGCGGGCAGTGATCGTGTTAAGAAGGTGGATAATATTGTATGTGTTGCATTATTGTAATATGTGGCTCTCCCCGTGCCGTTGTTGTTGTTGTTGTTGTTGTTGGTCGTTGTTGTAAGATTGATATTGGGCGTGGCCATTGTGACTGCATTTGCTGTGAATATTGTCGTTGTTTCTGCCGTCGCGGCCATTATTTTTAACGATGGACGTTTAGGATCAACTGTAATTGTTGGCATCTCTGTCATCGTAGTCGTTTTTGAAAATTTTCGGTCTTCGGCGTGAACGTGAGGATTTTTTCTTTGTCGTCGTTGCGATTGTTGATCGGACGGTAGCCTTTGCTGCAATGACCGTTGTTGTTGTTGTTGTTGTTGCCGTTCCTGATCATCAAATAGCCGTGCCACTCCCCTCCCATTCGGACTCGTCGTCGTCGGTCGTTGCGGTAATAATAACGAATCGTCATAACAACACTCTTCGCGGCCACGATCGTCATCGCCGTTGTCGCCGTCACGAGCATCATCACAGAGATGACGATTTTTTCGTTCACGGCCCTCGTCTCCGCGAAACCAGGATTCGGGAGGCGGAAAGAGCAGCGCATTATTATTTCGAATTCTGTTAATTCCTTCCCCGTCTTCGTCGTCGTCGATGATGTTGTCCTTAACGTCGTCCCGCCTCCCATCATCCTTAAATTCGTCGTCATTGTGACGTTTCGCGGTCTTCATTGGCTTTGCTGTTGGCGGCGGCGGCGCGATGACGATGCGGGGTCGTCTCTATGGTTTGTTCTCATCGACGCGAAGATTATTCGTCGTCGTCATGCGAGAAAAATTCCTTTGGCGGAATTGCAAGACGCGGAATAAATATTTTCATTTGTTCTTGAATTGTAATAATAACGTGCTTCGTCTCTGAGCCAAATAATATTCTGGATTGCATACGATAACAAATATTTGTTTTTTAATTGTCATTTCCGCCGAAGTCCGTAGCTGCGCGGCGGACACAAATGTCCTCTCCTATCCAGCAACGACGCCCACGGCCAGGTCCTCCGGCTGCTCGCGGTGGCAGTGGTGGTGGGGGTGGTGGGCAGCAGCTACTGAACACATTGTATCAATGCATTGATAATCGTAATTTTAGTAAGGTCATTAAACTCACATCGCTAGACAACAACAACAACAACAATAATAATAACGATGAAAAGAATTGGGATATTGTACGTGCCTTACGTGCACACTCGCTAGAACGACTAGGGCGACGACGGGAGGCGCTGTTGGTGCTTTGGGACTTGCTAGTCGCGAGCACGGCAACGACAGCAATAGCGGATACGGGGGAGGGACAGCAACGATGGCGTGAATTAAAAGCCAAGATTGAATATCTATCCAGTCCCGCGGACGTTGTCATTTCATCCGTACTATCATCATCATCATCAGATAATATTGCAAGTTTTAAGATATTTGATCCCATTGTTGCATTGGACAGTAAAGCCCACGCGCCCATTCCACTTCCTAGTCTTGGTGCTACCAATGCCACATCCTCGTCCACGCGAACAACAACGCTGTCATCATCCACATCATCAAAAACGGCAACAAAGATAACAATGCTGCCACCAATTACCGATGCATTGGTATTAAAAACTATCAGCGTCGCACTAAAGAATGAAGGACTATATTCCACCATTAGTACCATGTATCATACAGCAATCGAATATCTAATGAATAGTCGTAGGAGGGAAACGAAGGAGGAGGAAGAGGAGGAGGAGGAAAATTATACATCTATATTACAAGATGGGATTCATGCACATTTATCTGCCACATGTGATTGTACTACCTCCATTAGTACTACTTCTACTCATAATGCGTCGTCGTCGTCAACAACAGCAGCAGAAGTTGGAGTAATAGCAGGCAAGAAAAATGTAATACAATTGCTTCAATCGACACTACATGAATTGAATACATCAATACAATTAACAACATATCATGAAAGGATGCAAATGACTTGTTTGCAACTTGCTAAAACTACGAGTCAACCGCTGCATTATATATGGACATCGATTGTTAGTTTATGGTATCGACAGAGCCTGGTAGTATTAGTGCAAGTGTTAAATATGTGTCATGTATATCTAAACTATCCTACTGCTACTGCTACTGCTACTACTACTACCAATGATGGAATGAATGTTAAAACGGAAGATAATCATGATAAGAACATCAATGACAACAAGGAGGAGGTAATGATCAATCAACTACGAAACATGTGCCGTGATATATTATTGGCATGTCATCATTCCATCACCATCAACGACAACAATGATACTAATGGTAATAATGGGGGCATGGATATACCCTCGTTGATTGATAAATTACGACGTAAGATCGATCTATTGCCCCGACTAGCGGAATCGCTAAGTTCGCGCGTATGTGTCATCGTACCTACCAGTACCACCAATAATAATAATGATAATACTGACGGTGGTGGTGGAGGTGGAGTATCAGAGAATGATTGGAATGTCTATTTGGAGACATTACTTGTACAAGATAAACAAATGGAGGCAATAGATATACTCAAGAGTATATATTGTGGTGATGGTAATAGTAATCAGTCATCATCATCATCATCAGAAGAAGAAGCAATACAACAATTATTACCCAAGATACATGATGAACAAAGTGTACAAGAACGTGTAGGGTCGATGCTACCATACACACATCGTAATAGGATGGAAAAATTGGGTCAATTATATATTGAATTACACATGTATACCGAGGCGGAGAAGCATTATTGTGACCTATTACTATTATATCCCGATCAATGGACATATTGGCTAGCATTGATCAAGTGTGCAACAACAGCAACAACAACTACTACTGCTAATACTACTGCAAGCGGCGTAAATGACGGGTGGGAAAGGTGTATGTCATTTGCCAAGGACATTATTGCGACTCGCAATAATACTACTAGTGGTGTTGGGCGGGGAAATCATGAAGTACGAGGACCGTATCTTGTATTGATTGAATTAATTGCACAAAAGCTACGTCAAGTTGATGGTAGTATACCTTACTACAAAGACGATAGCAGCAATGACAATATTATTGATACGACCAATATCACCAATATATTTGATTGTCATGATGTAGATGCAGTAGTATTGTCACTGTACGATGAAATATGTTCATATGGTACCAAATTCAGTCCGGTAGCATCTTGCTGCTTTGCCGATTTACGTCCGTACATACATTTACTAGTCCAAAGCCGAAGGACTGCTGAAATAAATATCGATGATATTCCGGCTGATGTTTTGAAATTGCTATCGTGGGCCAAGGAAATATTGACAGCTAATTCGCAAATAAATACAACTGCTACTACTACTACTACTGAGCTGTCATTACAAGAACGGAGGAAACAATTACGTAGATACATATTTGCGGTACAGGTGGTATTTGATACATCGAACGAAATGTTCGAGGATAAACAATCTTCAATACAGCATCTACGGATGTATGCACCAACAATGTCTGATATGGTCAACGAGTGGCGAACAAGCTTGACATATCTACCAATAGTCTGCGCGAGGGATGGCGGACAGAAGGAGGTACTTCCCGGTGATGAAATTGTATTACTAGCATCACAGTATTTACTGTTCGAGGGTGACTTGATGTCGTCGTCGTCGTCGTCGTCATCCTTTCCATTCTTCCTCAAGGCCGCGAGTCTTCTGGAGGAAGCCATTGGTCATTCTCCATACAACCCGCATCTAAAAATTGCCGCAATAAGCGCATTTGCTCGACTCGGTGCGACTGAACGCGCCTTATGCATCTATGATGACTTGGAAATCAAGCAAATACAACTTGACTCATGTTCCTACATAATACTTCCCCTACTTATCAAAGGTGGAATGTATACATCAGCAATCAAGCTTGCTGCCTTGATATTGAGGTTACATGGTACAACCTCGAAGGATGTTAAAAATTACTCCTCCGATGCACTCGGTAATGGGTTGATGTTCAAGACAAATGAGATGGTAACATTCCAACGCGAGAAGATGAGACCGAGTTTGCAATTATTACAGGCCAAGGCATTTCTTCTGGACACTGCACCTTTGATGATACCCAGTGAATTAGAGAAGAATGGCACTACCGCCGGTGGTGGAGGATTGAAACATGGCAGTGTTGGTGGTCCGACCAAGCTACCCTCGTTTGTTGGATTGGCCTCGGAGAAAGGATTTTGTGGCAATGATACCGACGATCTAACACGTGCCGAGCAACTAGTCATTGATGCCGAGTCGCATTTTAATGCACCATCGATCATACATTTTGCGGGACAAACATCAACGATTGACGATGTTGTATCCTCGGACAATCGAGACTTGACAATTTACTACTATGAAAGTTTGTACCGTACGTCACATTCCACAGAAAGAGATATGATAATCAATTCATTACGGAGTGGACATGTTCAGGGTTTGCTCGTCCGTGCAATCATGGCAGTTGGGTGTGCAAGTGCACCTAAGAAGGGAAAGGTACCAAAATCGACCAATGAACGATCGTACCGATGTCAGAGTTTACGCTACGCCGTTTCAAGGGCTACAGAATTTGGCCGAGAGGCATTTCTGAACGATGATGATGTCAGTCAATCACTTTGGGATGCATGTTGTCAATTATGTCATGCCATCATCGTTATTATTAATGGGGATGGTCGTGTTGTCGACACCCTTGCTGAACGAGAGGTAGTTGCAACGTCATACATTGAATCAACAATGCAAATGATCACGAATGGTCGAACAGCTCTCTCATCGTGCTACTCGACGGTCGGGATTGATAAAGATGAACGTTCCTTATTGATGAGCGCTAGAGTCTGTCAGCTTCTACCAGAATATGTCGTTCCGTTGTACGTGTTCATTGAAACAACGGCTAGGTTGTTTGCTTTGTTTGGTTGGGGCAAGCGGAAACGCCGTACGAAGAGTTCATCTGGTGCGTTAGCCAGTGCAGCGTTATCATTGCAAGACCTTATCTCAGATATGTTGCTTGTCATGAATCAACATCGATCGTCCTTCGGTGCTGGTGGCGATGATATTGCGGCGTACACCGTGATGATGGTCGGTAGTGGTTCTGAATTGCTAAGAGCGGATGCGATGCACAGAGTCATCAAAGATATTGCATTTTCAAGAGAAAAAACGAAAGATCGAGTTGATTCATTTTTGATGCAGATGAAAAAGTGTCTCGATAGTTTTAAAGATGAATGAAAAACGAGGGTTGCTTTATTGGTCAATAGTGGTACAATTTTCATCCTCGTTGTTGTACTTTTCTTCACCCCCTCCCCCCAATCAAGATCGTTTTCTGGATGATGCAAATACTAATTGAAACATGACTGAAGTTAAAACCGACCCGACCAACCCTGCGTTTGCGTTCACTCCATTCTCCAGCACATTGTTTTGCCAATTGTTCCGTAATGCCTCCAAGACCTTAGATGGAATCCTAAGGGAGATCTAAAGTTGGGATGATTGGATAAATTAATATCTATTAGATATTGCTCTACTCTTGACATAAATTATGTTCTACTGGACCTATTGCTCTACTCTTGACGTATATTATTGTTCTACTGGAACGACACATAACCTAAAAAAACCTGACTCTAAATAAACTGAATCGAAATGATCCTACTACTTTCTTCCGTTGGGAGGGGTACATCAACCCGCAAAACTGGATAACTAATGATCCTACTAATTTTTGATTCTAGGCCTAGCCAACTATTCTTCTGACTTATAATGCGCAGTTTCGTCTTTGTCGTTTGAAGGAGGATCCTCTTCACTCTTCATTGGACGACTAGTAGCCGATGGTGGTGCATCTGATGGTGTATCATTTTGATTACCAAACGGATTGTGAAAGTGATGACCGTGTTGATTGTATTGACTCGGTGGTGGGCCGCCATGTGACATTGGGTAGAAGGGAGGTTGTTGCTGATGCATAGGATTGATGCCTGCTACCTCAGACATATCACCAGAAGGATAACTATAAGGTTGAAATGCATTCATATACCTTGCTACAGACGCTGCTGGTGGAAAACTGTAGCCCTGCTGCTGCTGCTCACCTTGAGCTGATGCCATGTTGGGAGGTGGATAGCCATAATACTGAGGTGGTAGATGCTGGTAGAAAGATTCTGGATTATAATATGCAGGGAACCCAGCATTTGGGTTGCTGTAATATTGACCAGCAGACGTCGATGACATCCCCATCTGACCTGCTGATGCACCACCACCACCACCACCAGGGCCATAGGCGGGAGGATGATGTTGATAAAACTGGCCACTGGGAATACTAGGATCCGGCAACTTGTACGTCTTGTCCATTTCATAAAAGTTGGGTTCACCTTCCACGTATGGTACTTGTCTACCCTCATTTGGGGATGCCCGTTTCATTAGCACCGCCAATCGGGGCAACCCTCGTAGAAAGCATTCATGATAGTAGGCATTGTTATCATTCCCGGCCTGATTCAAACGTTTAAATCCCCAACCATTCAACTGACGTGCGAATGATTGATATTTGCTCTGTCCAAAGTACTTCGGGACCACCTCACTTACTAGTAGATCCTTGTTGTGCACCTTCCATGCCCTGCCATGCGGCTATTATCATCATCCGTGAATTTGAGTGAGAAAAAAGAGTGATAACAATAGAGATGGTTTAGTTATGAGCGACGGGAGATGGTGGAAATAATCGAGCTATTCTATTTTAATTATTGATTGAACTCACCATCCATGAGATGATCTAAAGTCAGGGGGTTGGAAGTGGTGGAAAAAGATGGCAAGTGTGAGAGTTCGACGATAACATTGTTAGTGATGAAAAGAAGAGTCTCACTCACATGATGATACTCTGGGTCGGAAAGTATGTGATGCAACTTGGTTGGAAAGTTCGTCGGTGCTAACGATAATGGTGGCAAATCATCTATGGGGTAATGGGCGAAATCGTGATACGTGTGATCCACTTGACGCGGTGGCTTAGCACGTTCACCACTTCTTCTCGGGTTTGGTTTACTACTCCCGTGGTGCTGTTCATTATTACTGCTCATCTATCGTACTCCTCATGGAAATATTTCTGCGGACTTCTGATGGTTTCTTCTCGGGCAGGACTATGATGTACTGCACTCTGAACGAGTATGTGGATGTCCAGGCCGTCTTGGACTATGTTCGCACAGTGCTTCTAACTTCTAATAAAACTTCCAATGGATTCTCGTTAAGGTCGTCCCCCCGCTTGTTGGGTTCGCAGTCCCTCTCGGAGTCGTTTTAGACACACCGTCCGAAGGCCCGGACAGATTGTTTGTCCAAATAGTGACAGTGTTTGCAAAAATAGTGACAAAATATACTTAACGGTAGTGACGTTTAGATTTCATTTACTATTTTTTGCATATTACGAGAAGCGCGACTCATTTCTCCCTTCCGGTTCGTCGATTGTCCTCTTTTGGCTTCCCGCCGAGACGCTGAGTCTAAAACGACTCCTCTCACTC
>Ga0247843_1003967_pt1 | contig 22949 bp, 22 predicted proteins | sample LaCruzMarch2017__FD_192420 | JGI IMG/M metagenome (GOLD analysis project Ga0247843, IMG submission 192420) | Freshwater microbial communities from meromictic Lake La Cruz, Castile-La Mancha, Spain - LaCruzMarch2017_8m | ecosystem: Environmental > Aquatic > Freshwater > Lake | place: Spain...
TAAATCCATCTACTGGTCTTCTTGCATTTGTTGCTTCCTTTGGAATCACATAACGCAATCTATAAATTTTATCAGTTGTATTTCTTGTATCAGAAGCTCTTTTAATATAAACTCTAGGTGATCTAGGTCCTAATGAAGTGGTGCCAAGACCTACAATTTTATTATAAATTGCATTTTCTGTAGATGCAGAAGAAACATTAATATACCAATTTCTAGATGCAGTATCAAATTGTACTGGATGACCAATTTCACCAGGAAGTTTATCTGATACACGACTCACAATCTTTAAAATTCCACCATTATTATTAATTGAAAGTGCATTTGCATTCAGTGCTTCATTCAAAGTTTCTGAAAGTTTGATTGAAGTATTTCCAACACCAGAAGTTGAATTTACAATTGAATAGTAAATACGACCTTCATTAATTCCATCTGGTAAAAATCCAGTATCACTTAAAATTCTTACACTTTCACCATTTATTAAATTATGTGCAGATGTAAAAGTAATATCAGAATTCGTAGTTGTAATACTATTAACTCCAACAGAATTTTGACTTACGGTGATTGATTTTTCAGAAGAAACTTGAGTTAGATCTCCCTTTTCACCAGATGGCATTGCAACTCTAGCATTATATTCGGAAGTAGTATTACCATCAGAAATCAATAAGAAGAGTTTATCATCCTTCTTTGCTCCTATTCGATATCCATCAATTACTGTTGCAGGAGGGGAATCTGGATTTGTTTCACCATAAAGATATAAATGTGAAGAAATTCCTACAGAAATTGTTTTTGAAACATCAATTGATGAAAATTCTATAGTATTTGTAAGAGAATCAATTTCTCTAGGTGGAATAATATGTGTAATATAACCAACATCATCCTGAGAAAATGCATAATTTCGGAAACCTGTAGATCTTAAAGCTCTTGCTCCAAAGTTTGAGTTTGAGTTTGTGATGGATAAATCTCCACCAGATTCAGTTACAAAATGATCAGCAAATCCAATTGCAAATACAGAAACTACCTGAATAACTGCATTGTTTGATGCTTTAACATGAAAATTTCGATATGCTGGATTAAAAATTGCACTCGAATCTTTATAAAGTGTTTTTTCACCATCAAGATATGATATATAACTTCCATTATCATATTTTACAAACGCTCGGTTGTCTTTTTGTAAACCAATTCCAGTGAATTGTGCTACAACCATAGACTTAAATCCAGATGCTTTGCTGCCATCAGCATGCATACCACACATACCAAAAACAGATCTCAAAGAAATATTAAAGATATATGGAGATGCAGAAGTTACTGTATCAACTGCTAATTCAACTGTACCACCAGTAATTGTTGGAATTGGATCTCCAGGAATATCTTGAATTTGATATGTAAACTCTTTAGTGCCAGAAGTATAACTTGTAATTCCACTAACAACATGCTGACCATCATATTCACTGCTTACATCACTTACTGCAAATGTTGTATCTACATCCAAACCAACTAAAGGCTCTGAAAGAGTTACTGTAATAATTTTATCTGCACCCACCAATGTGCCATTTCCAGAGCGAATACTTGAAATTGCAACAGATCCACCAGATGGACCCACAATTCGATACTCATCAACTTTAGGCTCAAAATCAAATCCCCCAGCAGGGTAATCTGGCTCAACAGCTCTTCCAGATGGGGCATCATAAAAATCACCAACCTTCTGATAATACATACCAAGATCGGTGTATGTAGAATCAAGAGTTAAAAATGAATCATTAATTGAAACGTTATTTACACCATCTGCATATTCAAAACAAGTTAATTTGTGATGACTAAAATTTGGTACAAATAAATCATTTAAATAATTTTTATAGCAATTTCCATTTGGATCTGCATCAAAGATTGTAAACTGCCAAATGTAAGCAGTAGCAGTAACTCTAAAAATTGCAGATCTTTCAATATTATCATTTTCTGGATCTGGAACATATTTTGGTCGGATTTTTGTTTTTCTTAGATCTAACCCAACTAATGAAGTACCACGAGGAAGAATTACTCCACCATGAACACTATTCAACTTATAAAGATCATTCTCAGAATCTTCTAAATTTAAATTTGATGTGCTTGTGAGTGGTGCTAAAGTTTGATTTGAATTACCATCTCTAGTGTAATATCGAATTTGACCAGCACCATTATCATAAGGAACCCATCCTGGGCGATTATCAACTACATGATCACCTGGATAAAGTAGAATTGTTGTCTTACTAAACAGGTCATTATTTAATCCAACTTGATATGAAAATCGAGCAGATTCAAGTAATGCTCTTTGAATTGTTTTAAATGGACGAGTTAAAGAATTACCCCTATTTTCTTGGGCATCTGTAGAGTCGATATCATTTGGTGAAACATAAAGAATATTACCTTTCGTATTCTTTAAAAAATTCTCTAGACGACTAAGAGGCATCTTATTATAACTAAAATATTTTGCTTATCTTATTTAGCAAAAAACCGAAGGTGTTATAATTTTATAAAAATTCCCATCAGGGTCCTGTATATACTAATTTATCTTCTTCCAATGTGCTACGAACATATTGTAATACATTCATAAATTCATCTACAGTATCACACGACACTTTCTTCTCACCACCTTCATTAGAATACAAATATACTGTTCTTTTGAGGGTGTCTACAACGCATCGTGTCAGATACTCTTCTTGCATTTAATTCTTTTGATTGCTCTCGTATTATAGGGCAATTCAACAAGAGAGTCAACTATCCACTTCCACTTCAAGAGGTGGCACATCCTTCCGAGTAGCATTAATAGTATAGTAACAATCAATTGTAGTGCCATTGTTAGATTTAACAATCACCTTTTGACCCCATTGAATGCTATCTACAATTAGATCTTGAGAATATCCAATTTGTGTAAGTGTAACGGTGATAGATTCCAAATCAACCAATCCAACCCAATAATCTGGAAGTTGAATTACGTTTGATTTTGTCAATCTTCCGCGAATATATACTCCATTTTCTGGTCCTTCAAGACAACCATAAACCAAACGTTTTCCATCTTTTGTTGGGTGAGGAATATTGAAATTTTTTGTGCCAAAACTTCCCACATTACCACTAACAGTTCCTGAAGCAGCAATATTTCCACTTGCAGTAATATTTACAACTGCAGTAATATCCTGATTAATTTGCATATTCTCAAACTTCACGTTTCCATGCAACCATGGAGTGCATGTTTGATCATGAAAACCGGAATTTTGTATTTTTTTTACAACATAATCATAAACATATGATAATTGTCCTGTCGGAGAAGCATCTGCACAATTTGCAGGAGCAATTACTCCACCATCAAATCTAAACTCTGCCATAGTTACCTCTTGTTGTCATAATTCCATCCTACAATTGAATATTCATCAGAATTTCCTGGATAGTCTCCAGGAGTATCTCCTTCATATTCTACAATTAAATCCTCACCATCTGATCTTGTAGCGTGAATCAAATAAAAACAATCAATATTTGCTCCACACATGGATCTAATTTTTACAGATTCAATATCAAATGTTGATACTACTAGATTTTGTTTATACCCAATTTCAGTTAAAGAAACTGTAATTGAATCTGGATTTACAAAATTTTTCCAATACTCAGGAATACTAATATGATTTGAAGATGTCAATCTTCCACGAAAATAAACATCATTTGCCGGTCCTTCTAAGCAAGTATGTCTTAATCTCCACCCATCTTTATTTGGGTGAGGAATGTCAAAGTTTTTCTTCAAAGATAATTTATGAGCACCACAAAAAGCTTCTATATCTCCAACAGCAGTAACATTAACTCCAACATTTAAATTTAGATTTACATCCAAATTATCCATAATTGCTGCATTTCCAACTATGGCAAGAGAATATGGAGAATGATTTGTTCCATTGCACAATGCTCCAGGAATTGGCATTGGTGGAGCATCAGGATTACTTAATGGACCAACCATTAATGTTGCAACAAAACCTGGAAAGGTATTATTTTTACCAATTACAATAGGTCCTTGTAAATCTGCAGATCCACGAACTCCAGTTAAAATTAATTCTTCGTTAGATCCAAGTGTGAGATTATTTCCAAGACTAATACTATCAAAACCAAATGGCATTTTACCTCCTATTTAAATGTTGAATTCATTCCGTTTACTGGTTTTTTTACGGCAGATGAATTTGTAAATGCTTTTGCCATACCAGTTTTCATTTCCAAAATGTTTGTAATTTTAAATTCTCCATTTCCAGATGATACTAATTTTAGCATTCTTTTTGCATCAATGTCAACAGTTGGAGCATGAATTGAAACTTTTTCACTTCCTTTGATATGCACAATTCCATTACGATTATCTGTTACATTATGAGTTGCATCAATATGAATATTTCTCGCTTTTAAACGAATGTCACCATTTTCTGCAGTGATTGAAATATCACCATTTTCCCCAATCATTACAATTGAGCAACTCTTATCTGGAGTTTTTGCTCCAGATTTGATTGCCCAAGTTCCTGGAGTGCTACACAGTGTCCACCCAGAAGCTTCTGGTCCCCGATTCACATCAAAGGAAAGATAGTGTGAAGAATCATATCCAGATGTAAGTTTATATGCAGAAAAAATTGCTTCATCTTGCCAATATCTACCTTTTTCAATAATTACATCTGGTGTACTATCACCAATATTAAAACGAGCATCAAAATCAGCCATTTGGTTTTCCTACGCAATCGATTACAATTAATAATTCTTCTGGTTTCACTTTTTGAGTTGTTAAATCAATATCACCATATCTCTTCACTCTTAAAATTGGGAATATTTCTGCATTAATTCCAGTTTCACTTTCAATTATGATTCTTGGTCGTGAAGTTACTGGTCTTCCCTTATTTAGTATTTTAACTGAAACCAATCTACCAAAAGGATCAAATAATGGTTTAAGATTTGCACCATTATCCGGAATAATCTTAATCTTATCATTGGGATCATAATAAATTCCAGTATCCCCAATTATGGTATCATCAATCTCAACAACTGCACCATATTGACCAGTAGCAATTCCAGAAGTGTTTTTTCCAGTAGATCCAATACCAATTCCAGTAGATCCAATACCAATTAAAGTTAATTTAGTGGTAGATCCAATTCCTATAGGAGCATTTCCAGAAGGATATGGAATTGTAATTGTAGCTCCAGTTGGAAAACAATATGTGCTACCAGATTTTGTAAAGTTTGTCGGCAATCCGGCAATGGTGGATGCAGCAGTTGACACAACAACACATGCACCAGGAGGAAGTGATACTAAACTTCCACATTTAACTGAAATTGGTAATGATATGGCAATTGAATTTCCAATTCCAGTTTGATTACCTATGGGTCCACTAGGAGATCTCACAAAACCACCAACACTAACATTCAATACCATATCATCCAAATCGTCACCACCCTCTTCCACAATTAATTTATTTTTTCCTCCAACTGGAGTTTCATCTCCAATATAAAGTTTTCCGTTGGAAGAAATGCATGGACCATAGGCTTTTCCACCTTCCAAATTGTATATTTTATCCACAAGATTTTCTTTTATTACACCAACATCAGGTATAGTAATGCTATGAAATATTTGTGAAGATTCTGAAGTTGTAATTTTTACATTTTGCACTCCAGTGTATCCAGACAAATCTAAGTAAATTCCCGGTCCATTAGTTGCAAATTGAAATGTTGATACAATTCCAACTGGATTTGTGATGGAAGTGATAATTCCCGTACTTCCAAATGTAGTTGATCCAATTCCAGTTTTATTGCCATTTGGTAAAATTAATGCATAGCTTGTAGATCCAATCCCAACAAGAGTATTTCCATCTCCACCTAAAGATCCATTTGGTGCAGAAAGATATCCATTGCCACCATCAATCACATCAATTGCAACAACTTTTCCATTATCTACAGATACTCTTGCACGAGCTCCATTTCCGTTTCCACACTCATCTTGAAATGATACAAAAGGACTTGTTACATAATCAATTCCAGATTTAATTATATCTACTGCCAGTATTTGACCATTAGTGCCAATAACTGCGTTTGCAAGTGCTCCAATTCCACCGCCACCAAAAATGCTGACTTTGGGTGGACCACAATTGGCAAGTCCGGTATTACATGAAGAAGTATTTTCTGAAGATCCTCCTGATGAAAAGAATCCTCCACCAGTAATACTGTTTAACGATGAAGTAATTCCAGAAACTCCTTGTTGAGTTAAATTTGATGGAAATGATCCAATTTGATCCACAACTTTTTGAAAATTTGTTGCCGATTCTGGTTTTGGTCCATCTAACCACGACCAAGATTCTTGCTCAGGACAATTATCTTCTTGCTCACATGAAAAGAAACTTGAAATTGAAGAGACAAAATTGAGAGCACTAAAAACTTGACCTGCAATAGAATCAACTGCTCCAAGAAGTTGGTTTACAGAATCCATTGCCTTTTGTATTCCAGATTCAACTTGACCTAAGACATTATCCAACAAAGAAGAAACTAAACTTTCTGCAACACAAAGGGGAGTTGTAATAAATGATTCTACTGCAGAAGATAAAAATTTAGAAATTAATCCACCCAGAGAATCAACAATCTTATTAAAAATACAAGAAATTAAATCAATTGATTTTTGCTGTGCTTCTCCTACAGCAATCTGTTTTTTTATGGGTAACAATCCAACAACCTTTTCAATTCCTTTATTGATTTTATCTAATACAAATCCTCTTATTTTTCCAATAATACTTTTTATAAATCCAGAAATAATACCAGTAACTTTTTGAATTTCTTTTTGAATGTCTTGTATTTTATTTGTAATTGGTGAAATATAGGCATCGTAATATTTTTGAATTGACTTCATAAATTTCATGAAGTTTTTGATTGCTTTCTGTATTCCACTCATTTCCTTTTTATTGCTTTTACAAGCATTTGCTAAAGCATATTCTTTATTATCTTCTTGCTGTGCTTCTTGATGTTGAGTTTTTATATCACCAGGACCTTGACTTCCTTCCGTGTTTGGTGATGATGTTGGATTTGGTTTATTACTTGAAACGTTTACTTGAGGTGTGCCACCAGAACTTCCTGTTGGTACAGATGGTGCTCCAGGATTTGGAGTTGTTTGACTTTCAATTTGTTTTGATTCTTTTACTGAATGTGGAGGGACTTTTTTGCCATTTGAAGTATATCCAGAAATTGGATTGTATCCGGCACCACCTGGGGGAATTGTTTTTGATAAAAGTGTTTGTCCAGAGTTTCCAAGTAATCCAATAATTACTGGTTGTTGTGCATTATCACCATCCAGAAAAAATCCAAATACAAATTCTCCTCCAGCAAATCTTGGAGTTTGACCATTTCCCCCAGATCCAGATCCTGCTGTGGTGGGCAACATAATCAATGCCCACGGAAGATCATCATCTTTAAGTTGTTTTACATCTGCAGTATGATATCCAATAATTCTAACTTTAACTCGATGTTTAAATCCCGGTAAATCTTTCTCAGAAGATTTTGGTAATTCTGGTATATTTCCTTGCCAAGTTTTTGCATCAGGGACTTGACCAATCCACCAAATGAATCCGTCTCTACCAATAAAATTTTTAGTTAAAAGTCCTGATTGTAACATTATTCAAATATTTTACATTCTGGTTTATGTGGATTTTCGTCACAAAATAATTCTAATGAAGACGGAATATGAGATTCTTCAGAATGTCTAGATTGATAGTTTTTCAAACTTATTAACTCAGATTCCAAATGTCTACGGCTTTGTTTTGAAATTATTGGATCTTCCAATTGATCCATTATATTATGTATATGCTGTAAAATGGTTTGCATAATTCAATTATGACTGTATGTATATTTAATCAATTTTCTTTCCTACAGAGTCTCTTACTAAATCCAAATAAGTAAAAAATTCAGTATTTCCAATTGAATGGCACAATCCAGAAATTAAATAGTATCCACTAGTTTCTTTATTTATGGCATTTGTGTCACCCTTAGAAAGTGCAGGAAATTCACAATAAAGTAAATCTCCAGCATGAAGACTTAAATCTCCCGCAACGGTAATTGATATTTTATTTGAAAATAATTGGTTGAATCTCATAATTGATTGCGCCAAAGTATATTCAATCTTATCATTAGTTTCCTCTGGTTTATCTTTCCAGTTTTTTAACTGTTCTTTTGGACTCGATCCTTTTGGAAGTGTGCCAACATCTTTAATTACCGACATTAAACGAGTTGGTTTTTCCAAAAATTTAGAAGAAATTGCATCTAATTTTTTTCCTGCAGTCTTTACATTATCAACTTGTTTTTGAGATGTTGGAAGAGCTTGTTGAGGTCCTTTGGATGTGCTTCCACTCACAGCAGAATTAATAATTGTATCAACCTTAAATGTATATGGACAGAAAACCAAAATTCTAGAGTTGTAAGCTCCAACTTGCATTTTTGCTTGCACATTAGTATTTTGATTTATTGCATAATCAAGAATTCTTGTATAATTTCCTGGCATATTATCTACAACAGATCCAGGAGTATTACTATAGCGATATTTACGAATATTTTTTCCAGATATATCCAGTAAACCATCGACGGATTTAAATTTATATCCTTCAGAAGTTTGAAAAAAGAAAAACCCAGCACCTGTTCCTGGAGTCACATTTGTTGGTATGCATTTTGATGATAACCAATCTAAAACGTATAGTGGTGAATGATCATTTGCAATAAAATTATAAACATTTGAAGTTTCTTCTATATCATATGATTTCGTATCAAAAAATTTTAAAATTTTTGTTACAGAATCAGAAATTTTTCCATCATATCTTGCAACAAGTTTGGTTTGCTCATTAATTAAAAACTCTTTGGGCACAAAATCTAATTTATAACCGGCCTTTTGAGTATTCATATTACCAGAATCTGTCATGTTTACATATAATTTATTATCACCCAAAAATTTTAATTTATTTTTTTTACTGTCTTCAATAGAAATTTCTATTGATTCTCCACCTCTAACTGGAAGACCAGTTAATAAATTTGTTTGAGTTTCACCCTTTTTAATTTTAGTATTGCCAGAATCACCAAAAACTGCATTGGCTGTAATCGTTGCCGAAAGTATATTTTCATAATAATTGAATCCAGCAACTGCTGGTCTTAAATCTACAGTAGTACCATCTTCACCAGTAATAATAAAAGTGGATATTGAAGTATTTTTTGAAGACTCAAAATTTGGAATTCCTGTCATTGTTGCAATAACATGTGATTAACATTATTAGTATTTAATGCAGTGGATTGTTGTGATGATGAAATCTGGATCGATCCAGAAGAATCTCTACTTGGAGTAGGAACAAATACTGTGGTATTAATTGGAAGAAGATAAGTTTTATTTCCATAATATTCTGGTTGATATTTCATTGCAGATGATGTTGCTAAAGAAGATGATGTGGGAGAAGATACTCCTGGAACTAATGATGCTGCCATTGTGGAATTTTTTGTCCCTTTACCTATAACATTCATCGGAGTCATTCCACTCTTTACATCATCGTCACCACCACCACTTCCAAATTTATATTGATTTATAAAGTTAATATGTTTTTGTTGATCACCACTTTTATCACCAGATCTTTCCCAGTTATCAACCCACCACCACGCAGCTGCAGCAGCATTTGAAAATTGTTTTCCCTTATATTGAGGTCCAACATCTTCTACCATTGCATAATCAATTTGCCCCTTCCAATTATTTTTCCAATTTGGAACATTTTTAACCATTGCATTAAATCTTGGACCATTAAATTGAAACAATCCTCCAGATGTTAAACCATTTGTATCAGTAACACTAATTCCAGGTCTGAAACTACTCTCTCGTTGTATATTTGCAACCAATCCCTTTGCTTGATTATCAGAATATCCTTTACTGCGAATATATTCATACATCATTTTTGCCTTTGATAAAGTATTACCAGACATTGCTGGACTTGAATCAGAAACCCCACTTTGTCCAGCAGCACCTTTAGAACCTTTATCTTCCTTTCCCATTATTGACAAATCAAAATCTGGAAATGCTTTTTTGAAAATTTCTGCAAATTTTGGTTTGATTATTTCATATAGTTTTTTTGCCAGAAAATCTCCAATCCAACCACCAATAAATCCACCAAGAGCTGCACCAAGAGCCAATCCAATTACAGTTCCCAATCCAGGAACAATACTTCCCAAAAATCCAAAAACTGCAGATCCTAAGGGAACTCCAATCCAAGCACCAAGTCCGGCGCCAAGAGCACCAACAAGAGCTCTATCAAAAGGTTCTCCAAGTGCCAAATCAACTCCAAGTCCAATTATAGATCCAATGAAAGGGATCTTCTTCATAAATCCACTTGCCATTTTTAAACTCTTTGCACCCGATCCAAAGAGTTTAAATGCACCTTTCCTCAATCCAGGTGATGCCGCTTTATATAATCCCGCTTTTGCACCACGAACAAGTTTTGGAATTGCTCTTTGTTTCTTTAAAACTTTTTCTGGAGTAAATCTACGTCTTGCTGCTCTCTTTCCAAATTTTTGTTCATATCTTGCCTTAACTCTAGAGTCATATGTCAATGCACTCCGTCTTGCCAAACTGGAAGCTTCTTCTGCTTTTTCTACTATTTTGGAAACCAATGTTTTTTCATTTATACTTAGTCCAGCTTTTGTAAGACCATCCCATCCTTTTTTATTATAAATTCTCTGCACATCTTTCCAATTCAATTTTCCTTTACCATAAGTTTTTGCACCTGCTTTTGTTTTTTTAATTACATCATCATATGCATTTTTACTTGCCGCTGTTGGATTTTGTATCTTTGGTTTAGATCTTGGTTGTGGAGTTTCAGTGCCTCCAAGACTATCAGTAAGCACATCAAAAATATCATAAAGAATCATTGATCCCATTATGAAATCTAAGAATCTTAATTTTTTATCTAATTCATTAATAATTACAAAAAGATTTTTTTCTTTATCGTCAAGTTTAACTCCAACCAATTTTGCTAATGCTTTTCCACCTTCAACAATTACAAATTTTAATCCTGAAAAAATTGTATCAGTAATAGGTTTTAAAAATTTTCGAATTCCTTCTACGGTTTGAATAAATTTTTCTACAATTCCCAATATTTGAGGAATGTATTTAAAAAATTTATTAATCATCCACCCAAAAAACAAAAGTCCGACGATTCTTTTAATTCGATCAAAAATACTCAAATTTGGTGCTTCAATTCCACCAGTATCTGACTTAGGTTTAGATTTTTTTTCTTCTAATATACCTTCTTTTTTTAGTTTTTGTTCTTTATCTTCTGTTTGACTTTTTTCAAATTTGGCATCCTTTTTAGTTTCTGCTCTTTTTTTCAATAAGTTTCTTATATTTACAATAACACTTTCAATGACTGTAAATTTTTTAGCAGTTTTTGTATCTTCAGTGGGAGCTTCAACTGGTTTTAATTTTTTGGAAAAATCTAATGATAAATTTTCTTTTGTTATTTTCGCAACTGGTGCTTTAATTAATGTAGATTTTGTTGCTGGTAACAACTTTTGTGCAGAGATTGCCATCTTATCTCGTTGCCCCAGTTAATTGACGCTTTGCTGCTGCAGCAATTTGTTGTGGATTGTTTGGATTTGTAGCAGACCCAGAAGGAACTCTCGGTGCTGGATTAATTTGAGGTGGAGGAGGAGAAGATGCTGCAGAAACTCTATCTATTGTTGGTAAAATATCCAATCCTCTTCCTTGTGGTTGAGTAATATATTGTAAGTAGGCATTTGCCATTTTTGCATCTTCTGGAGATAAAACTAGATCGTTTGTTGTTTCATTATCTTTAGTTTGATCTTCTCCTGCAGGAGTTCCTTCATCTCCAGATAAAGAATCGGCATTAAGATTACTCTTTTTTCCTAATACAAAATCTGACCACACTTCATGAAATCTTTTTGATCCTTCAAGGTGTACGTGAGGTGCAGTAGAACTTCCAGTAGTTCCTTGAATACCTAAAGAAGTTCCCGCCTTAATTTTATCTCCAGTTTTTACAGAAAGACGACTAAAATGCCCAAATAATCCAAGATTTTTTCCATTTGAATCAACCAACTCTACCATATTTCCATATCCACCACCAGCTCCAGCATATTTGACCACAGCATCAACTGGAGTTGGAACTTTATAATTTGGATAATTGGGTCCATCCATAATATAATCTTTTGTAATTCCAAATGCTCTTACAGAGTCTCCAGTTCCATGATGTTGTCTTAATTGAGAAAACTTAACTGGAGCAGATAAAGGAGTAAGTCCCCCACCAGAAGTTGAAAGAACTAATCCACCTCCCGCAGCATTCATCTCACCATTTTTAATTTTTGGTTTATTATCTCCTCCACCCATGGCATTCATTGCCATTAGATTCTCAACACCAATTTTTTTGACTGCAGGAGCAGAAACGACAAATTCACCATCAGTTAAATTTGCTTTTACTTTATCAATTCCTTTTGGTCCGGATACTTCTCCACCTTCTTCAAAATTTTGTCTTTTATCTGATCCAATATCAACTCCCTGTAAAGATCCTGTTGGAGATGGTGCTCCCATGTCTCCAACACCACCTACACCCTGAACAGGAATTACCTTACCACGATCTTGTTTTGCTTTTCGATCTGCTTGTAAAGAAGCTGCTTCTCTTTGTCCAGTAACTTCATTTGCTAAAATTGCTGTTCCAGCAATTGCAGCAGTGCCCAACACAACTGGATTCGTTGCAACTGCTCTGGCACCTTGCAATAATCCACCACCACCTTTAAGTAACTTTCCAGCTCGTATTCCCTTTAAAATTCCTTTACCTTTTACAAGGTCTGCGGCCATTCTTATCAAAAATTTAAATAAACTTTTAGTCAACCATCGAGTAATTTTTATAAATGGTGAGTTGAGTAGAAAATATAATAAAACTAATTTACCAATATTTCTACCAAGAAAATCAAAAACAGCATCTACAGTTTTTACATTTTCTGGATTACGAATAAATTTAAAAAGTTTATCAAGTGCCCAACCAAAAAACAATAACTTAAACGTATTGAGTATTCTATCAAAAATACCTTGTACTGGAGCAAGTACTTTTTTGAAAGTTGATGCTACATTAGATTTAAAAGATTCTAACTTTGATTCTTTTTTAGATTTTTCTCCCTTTTCTTTTTTTCTTCTTTCCTTTTCAGATAATGATTTATCTAATTTTTCTTCATTTGTTAAATTATTTTGAATTTCACGAATTAATTTTTCAATCCTATCTAAAATCTCAGAATTATCACCAACAATATTTTGGGGAGTTGGTTTAATTTTAGATGCTGATAATCCAAGATCCGGTTGTTGATATTTTACAATTGCTCCAGAATCTTTTACATTTTTACCAAAAAAAGCATCCGTAGATATTGTCTTTTTTTTAATTTTAAATTTTAAAGTATTATCCTTACCCTTAATTCTTTTGAATTCATCTTGAATTATCATTTCCTCTTCACGAGGAAGTTTAGATTTTCCAGTAGAAATTAAAACAGATTGTTCCTTTAAAAGACTTTTATATGTTCCATAATCAATGTCAAAAGTATCTTTCAATCCAAGAATACGAAGAATTCTTTCATCAATTTTTTCTTCAAGAAGATCTTCATCTTTTTTTTCAACAGGAACTAAATCTTTTAATCCAAGATCCGGTTTTTGATATTCTACATTTGCTCCAGAATCTTTTGTATTTTTACCAAAAAAAGCATCCGTAGATATTGTCTTTTTTTTAACAGTAACTAAATCTTCTTTTGGAAGTGTAGTGCTAGATGATTCTTTTGTTGCAGTTGCAACTGGGGAATTTTTGCTTTCTTCAATAAATCCCCTTGCCATTTCGGAAAGGTCATTTACCTTTCCCATAAAAATATAACTGTCTATCTGTCTTTGATCATCTTCACTTAGAGAATTATAATACTTAGAAATTAAAGCAATTTGTTCATCAGAAAGTTTATCCACCAAATTGTTGCCGAGCTTAAACTCATATGCCTTTCTTAACTTTTCAGCTCGGTTAGCCATTTTGTTGTTTGAGTCTCTCTTCTTCTAAATGATTCTTTAACAGAGCAACATAAACATCCCGTTCCCAAGGAATCCAATTCTCAATCTCCGTTAATGAATATTTATGATACTGCATTAAAGCAAAATTAATTTTATAGAAAGATTCTAAGTCAATATGACTTAGACTTACGCGAAAAAACTTGTTAACCCTTCTAAAACAACTTCACTTTCAACTTCGGTCTTTGGATTTGTAACTTTGATTTTATGAGAAAGTTTAGGCATGGTCTCAAAGAATTTTTCAATTTGCTTAAACTGTGTTGTATCCATTTGATCAAGAAACTCAATCAATTCAGTTTTTGTATGATCTTCAGATGCCCAACATTCATCTTTGGAATAAATTTTATCAATGCAAGATGCAATTAATTCAAAAGAACTTTGAATATCAGTTTTATCTGTAGTAAAATCAAAATTACTTTTAATAAATTGATCTAATGAAGGATATCTTAATTCCATCATCAAATTATCATCTAATTTAATTTTATTAGTATGATCTGGATTTTCAGTAACTCGAATTTCGTCCAATTCAATTTTTACTTTTACTGTTGTTTCCTCATCATCTGGACAGATTATATTTACTTCAACTTCTTCCCCTACAGATTTACCTCGAATATTTAAAAACAAATATTCAATATCAAATGTCGGAAGTTTTTCAACTTTAATTCCTTTTGTGATAATGCAATTATTTAATACCGTTTTAATTGCATTTGAAATTTGCTTATTGTCTTGACTTTCAAGAGCAATTACTAATACTTTTTCTTCTTTAACTAGAAATGGTCGATACTTAATTTCTTGTTTTGTTGATGGCAACTCAATATCATATGTTGGCGTTGCAATTTTGGGTAAAGGCATAATGACCTATAGTGTGTTTCAGTATGATTATTTATTATGATATTTTCATCTTCTTATTCAAATTTTATGCAATAATATTAGCACCAATTGTTCCTTCTGCACCTCTACCAAATTGATCACGAGATCCAAATTGATCAAGAGCAGGATTACCAATATTTAAATGATCATTTGGTCCTTGTTCAAGTATTTCATTAGCAGTATTTGGTACAGATTTATCTTTCTGTGGATTCAATATTACTGGACGCTCTTGTGATCCATAAAGTTTTCCATCAGGATCTGCAATGTATCTATCATAAGCAAATGTAACACTACATTTTAATATATCCGATGAATCATATGAAACTGGCATTGAGGTAATATCAAATGGAAATGCATTTACAAATCGATACACATAGTTTGAATTACTTTTAAGATCCTTTTCAAATTTCTGTAGAAAGATATTACATTTATAATTTGCAGGATAGTGAAATCTAAATGATGCCTCTGATCCACCTTCTTGAATTGCCTGCCCCCAACCATTTGGGCTTGCAATAAATGACATCCAATTTTCAAAAAATTTAATTATGTTGTAATTTGAGTCCACATAAAAAGTCAATTCTAGATCATTATAAATTTTGCGATAAGGAAATTTTTGAGTTACTCCATAAAAATCATTACTTACTTCAGTAGTTGCAAATGAATTTCCTGGTAGTGATGCTTCACTACACAACATTCCAATGCTATCTTCTTTAAATCCACCTACAATATTTCGAAAAAGGAAATTTTTTAAACTTGTATTAGAACTTCCAAGTTGACCCAATACAGTTTTTTTTGCGCTAGTTTCTCCCAAACCAAAATACACAAAATATTGGGAAGTTTGAGCAAGTTTTAAAAACTTAGAAATATAATCGGATGTTTTAAATCCTTTTGTATTTGGAACATTTCCTGCCATCGGAAAATAAATAGTATTTGGGGATTATATACTATGTAGATGAGTTATAAAGGAAAGTTTAAACCAGCAAATTATAAAAAATATAAAGGAGATCCAACAAATATAGTCTATAGGTCTCTTTGGGAGTTGAAATTTATGACTTGGTGTGATCAAAATGAAAGTATTTTAGAATGGAAATCTGAAGAATTTTGGATCCCATATCTATCACCTTTAGATGGAAAAGTACATCGTTATTTTCCAGATTTTTATATTAAAGTGAAGACCAATGAAGGAAATACAAAAAAATATGTTGTAGAAGTCAAACCTCAAAAACAAGTAGATGGTCCAAAACCACAAAAAGCAAAAAGTAAAAGATATATTACAGAAGTTACAGAATATGCAAAAAATCAAGCTAAATGGAAAGCAGCAGAAGAATATTGTAAAGATAGATTGATGGAATTTAAAATTATTACAGAAAAAGATCTATTCAATTATTCATAACAATAAAAAGTCATGGCAAAAAATTTTTCAAAAATATCTAAGGCACTTACAGATTATACTAGAGATCAACTTCGCCAAATTGCAAAGACATTTGGAATTCCTTTAAGAAGGATTATTGAAGAAAGACTGAATAAATCGGATTTAATTGAAAAAATTAAAGAAAATCCAGATTATCAAAAACAAACTCAAATATCAAGAATTGAAATATTAAAAAACAATATTAAGGGAATGAGAGATCCTGAAGATATAATGATAGAGATTATTTCAGTATTTAAAGATTTAGAATTTATTCCAACTCCAGGAAATTATTATACATTCATTTATAAAGCAAAAACACCAAAAATTAAATATGATCAACATCCATTAATCGCTGCTTTAGAAGTTAAACAATGGGGATTTAGGGGATTAAATTTTCATTGGCAAGATGTAGACCCAAAACAAGCAATTAGAAATTACACCTGGAATGAAGTTAATGGACAACTTTATACTGTTTATGATGATGAAATTGATTATATGAAATCAATACAATATCAAAAGTTTCGCATAAATAACTAAAAAAATATACAATAAAAATGCCGGTTCCAAATAATAGTAGTGGTACGTCAGGACCAGGAGGGGAAACATCTGTTGGAACTAGGATTTCATTAAAAACTTTAGGAACACCAAATAGAGTAACTCGTGAAGCCCCAATTATTGACTCGGCATATTATGTTAAACAACAAATAACTTACACTGGTCCGAATGCTGGAGCTATTAATTTAGTAAAACCAAGCCCTGGTGGAGATATTACTCTTGCAGTTTGGAGTCCCTCAAAAAAGAAATGGGAAGTAAAGGAAGAAAATAATTTTCTTAATGAGGGTCTTAATAAAACTCAAAGAATAGATCTTCAAAAAAAATTAAACAGTGATCCAGCAACCAAAAATGCACTTAGAAAAGATCTAGATAAAACAATAGATAAATCTTTAACTCAAGCACAACAAGATAAATTATTCCCCAAAACTTCCGCAGAAAAACCAGAAAGTTCTCCATCCGGAGGACCAAATGCTAGTGGAGGTGCAGGTGCAACTGCTGGCGGTCCAGGAGGTGGTGCTGCAGGAGCAAATGCTCCAACATTTACTGAAGCAGACAACTCAGCACTCAAAGATCAAATAAGTAAGTCTGCAAAAGCAAGAACAGCATATAACAAAACTACTTATAGATATCCACTTTCTGGTGCAGATCAAAATTCAAATGATTATATTCAGTTTGAAATGGTTAGATATGTTCCAAATGATAAGTTATCAGTTTTTGGTGTGAGTGGTGGTGAAAATGGCACTACTTTTGCTGGAGGACTTTCAACGGATTTGGATGATGCAACTACAAGACAAGCAGCTTCATCTCAAACATTGGCAACAATTTGTTTACCAGTACCTGGAAACATGCAAGATAGCAATCCAGTTAACTGGGCAGGTGCTGATTTAAATGCACTTGAAGCATATGGTGCTCAAGCAGCAGCAGGAATCATGGGAAGTGACAATGGTTTTAAGGCAGCAGGAGATGTTGTAAGGGATGTTGGAAACAAATTAAAAGATCCAACAACAGGAACTGCTGTTCAAGCAGTCGCAATGAATGCTATTCTAAAAGGATTAACTGGAAAAAATTTATTAACAAGGTCAACTGGAGCAATTATAAATCCAAACTCAGAATTATTATTCACTGGTCCATCATTAAGATCGTTTCAATTTACTTATCGTATGACTCCAAGATATCAAAGGGAAGCAGAAGAAGTTAAAAACATTATTCGCATTTTCAAACAAGGATCTTCTGTTAAAAAAGCAGCAAACGGAATATTTCTTGCATCACCAAATGTTTTCAAAATAAGTCCAAAATTTTTACAAAATGAAATTCAAAACGGAAAAATTATATCATCAAAATCCGTAGATCATCCATTTTTAAACAAATTTAAACTTTGTGCATTAAACAATATTGCCGTAAATTACACTCCAGATGGATCTTATATGACATATGCAAATGGATCAATGATAAGTTATGAAGTGGTATTAAGTTTCTCCGAATTGGATCCAATTTTTGATGATGATTATACTAAAGCAGATGGTGATAATGAAAAATCTGCATCATATTCAATAGGTTACTAAAATGTCTTATTTTAAATCTCTACCCAACATTGAATATCATACAAATCTTCCAGATAAAAATTCCAGTTTATCAACTGTAGTTGCTAAAAATTTCTTCCGAAGAGCAAAGATTCGTGCAGATATTTTTCAAAATGCGTCATTTTTTACAAAGTATTCTATTATCGGTGATGAAAGACCAGATCAAGTTGCAGAAAAATTTTATGATGATTCAAGATTAGATTGGATTGTATTGACAGTCAACAATATTATTGATGTATACAATGAATGGCCTTTAAATCAAATTGGCCTTTATAATTATATGATAGAAAAATATGGGTCCGAAGAAGGATTTTATGAAATTAAATATTACAAAACATTAGAAGTTAGAAATAGTTTAAACATAGTTGTACAACCAGCAAATTTAATTGTTGATACTACATTTTACAATAAAACAATTGAAGATTCTGTTGCTGCTTTGGAATACTATGATGAAAACTTAGCGATCATGGTGAGAAAAGGTGGAATTGAAGTATGTTATCCAGTCACACATAAAGATTATGAAGAAGAAACAAATGATGAAAAAAGAAATATCTTTATTTTGAGAAACGATTATCTTCAGGCAGCAATTGATGATTTAGAAAATATTGCAACTTATAAAGTTTCTTCGGATTATGTGAGTGACAATCTAAAGAAAACTGACAACATAAATCTCACAAATTAATAAAAAAGTAATAGGGCAAAAAAAATGCCGGAATTTTTTTCCGGCATAAAATGAAATTAAAAGTCAATTTTGAAATGACTATTCAGCAAGACGCTGAAAATAGCTGAGGGTATCATCTTCGTCTTCATCAACCGGCTTTGGTGCCTTAAATGCTGGAGTGTAAGACTTCTCTTCAACTTCTGGTGTATACTCCTCATCTTGTACTTCGGAATCGATCTTAAGTTGAGGTTGTTTGCCACCAAGAACTTGATTTAAACGCTTTTCCAAATCTTCATAAGATTTGAAGTTGGATGCAGAAAGAAACTCTGCAAGTGAATTTTCCTTCTTCCAAAGTGCTTCTAAAGCATCGTCATCATCTAAAAGTGGAGAAGGAGATTCAAATTCAGACTTATCATAATTCCAATAACCATCAACTTTGCGAATCTTCAATTTGAAATTAGCACCTTGCCAAAAATCAAATGGATTGATTGATTCCTCATCTTCAAACTCAGGTTGCATTGCTGCCATAATCTTATCAAAGATCTTCTTTCCAAACTTATAAAGAAAAACCTTACCTTCATTCTGTGGATTGGTAGGGTCTTTTACAACATAAATGTTGGCATAATATGACAGTTTACGTTTTTGCTTACGAACTGTTTCTTTATCCTTTTCATTACCACTATTCCAAAGACCTCGATTATGTTCTGATACTGGATCTTTTTGATTTAAAGTAGTTAAACTGTTTTCAATATACCATCCACCAGGACCTTGAAAAGCATGACTCCAAACTTTAGACCAAGGAAGATCTTCTCCTTCTGGAGCAGGAAGAAAACGGATAGTTGCAAAACCATTTCCCACTTTATCGACTTCTGGTTTCCAAAATCTATCATCTGCACCAGATTCTCCGGTGCTCATTTTTTCCACTTCCTTTACCAACTTGGAAGTAAGTGAACCAAGTTTGGATTGCTTTTTAAGATTTTCAAATGACATTCGTATTCTCCGTATTAATTGGATTTGTTGGATTACTTTTATAGTGTAGCAGGAAATTTATTGTGTGTCAACCTGCTCTTTGGTGTTTTGTAAGATTTGTTGCATATGGTCTAAAACTAATTGTAGGTCTTCATTAAATCCTAGCATTTGAGTAGATTTTATAATTTTTTCCACCATACTTTTTGCTTCTGGATCTTCCGAAAGACTCATGCGAGTATATAAAATTTTCTGCTTTATAATTAATTTTTCTATTAAAGAAATATGATTTAATTTTTCTTCTTTGGGTAAAGAGGTAAAATTAAATATTTTTTTGTAAATTTGGTTTTGTAATTCTGATATTTCTATAAGTTCAGACTTTACAAATTCTGATTCAAAAAAATTACTCATCAGTATTTAAAATCATTTTTTTCAGTATTTTTTTGTAATTGAATACGTCAATATTTAGAAAAGGTTTATACTTTTTAATTCTAATACTTACAGATTCCCATATAGGATCTTGAATCTTTTTGTCAAAATCCTTTACATATGAAAATATCATATCATATATGACCATATTTTCAAGAGAGATATTTCCACTTAAAAATTTTTTTAAAATTGGTGGATGTTGCTTTGAGCATACAAATAAGTCTTCTACGTTGGTTGAAGACAACATTTCTTCAGATTCTTGCTTAAAAATATATGATAATGATTGTATCTTTTTTTGCCACTCATTATACTTTGCTTCACCATTCCGAATAATTTCACCTATCCATAGTGATTGTGGATCATTTGCAGAAGAAAAATTTGCAACGAAAAAGTTTTCAACTTCTTTATCACTTCTTTGTCTTGAGGTCTTTTCAAAAAAATAACGGTCTTTACGTTTATAAAAAGATTCTAATGATGCTTTTGATTTTCCACAGTATTTGTGATAATTATATGATTCTTTTGTAAAATGATTTTTGAATGCCAGATATGTTTTATAGCAATCAAATGGTGTCATTAAAATTTCAATACGGCTTTACTAGTTTTTCTCAAAAAATTTAATTTGGTTGCTTCACATTTAAGTTTTTCTTTTAATGGTTTTGAAATTAATTTTGGAATGGTTTCAACCTCAACAGAATTGTCATCACAAAATTGAACAATTGCATCAATATAAGATATTTTATGATCTTTAACTAATGTTTCAATTTTTTGAGCAAACTTATCAGAGCATAAAAATTTTTCATCTAAAGCTTTAATTACTTGTTCTTTCATTTGTTTTGGATTTTACAAATTCCTTAATGTATTTTACTAAGAGTTTAATATAATCGTTTTTGTTTCTTTTGTCAAATACCTTAACATCACCATTTGGTGTTACCATAATAGTAATGAGTTTTACAACTGGAATTTTGGTTAACTCATAATACATACAAGCATATCCAGTCTCTTGCACAAAGTAATTTTCTAACCAAGCTTCAGGTTTTATTTTTTCTGATGTTTTAAAATCTATAATTGCTAACTCTCCATCATATTCACCAATACAATCGACTCTTCCAGCAAGTCCAAGGTATTCAGAATAAAGAGTTCTTTCAATCGCATGAATATTATTTATTTTATCAAGTTCTGGTTTAGCATGATGAAACATAAACTTTGAGAGAGGTTGATAATCATCCCAATTCAGTTCCTTATTTTCCAAATAGTCCTGACAGACTTGGTGAAAATCAGTGCCTCGTGCAGTTGCTTTTTTTGTAATTCGATTTGCTTCTTCAATCCCTATACGTTTTCTCCACTTAACAAAAATCTCACGATTATAAAAAGAAGTTATAGAAGTAATCGATGGTACCCAATCTCCATTTGGAAGATTATAAAGACGCATACCATTTGTTTCTTTCTTTTCTAATTCAAGATCACCCAAGTAATTATGATGAATAAATGTCATAGATTTAATGTTGTTTTTGCACTAATGTATTCCTTAACTATACCAGATCTTACAATATCGTCAATTCCAAATTCTATCATATCAAATGATGGCATCACTTTTAAAACTCTCATAAAATCGATAACACCATTTTTTTCATACCCCTTAACCAAATCAGACTGAGTAGCATCTCCACAAAACATAATCTTTGTATTTTCACCAACACGAGTAATTATACTATCTAATTCATGAAAATTCAAGTTTTGAAATTCATCCACAAGAATAATTGCATTATCTAAAGTTGTACCACGAAGAAATGAAGTGCTCCAAAATTTAATAGTTTCTTGTTGTTTTAAATTGCCATAAAGCATTTCAAATTCTGCATCATTCGATAATTGAAACATATATTTCACCATATTTTTATATGGTATTTGATAAATATCTGCCTTATCATCATGATTACCAGGAAGAAATCCAATTTCTCTTGTCGCAACAAGAGATCTTACAATATAAACTTTTTCATAAGGAGTGGTTTCATTTAAAGCGTCTGCTATCGCATTATAAAGTGTAATAAAAGTTTTACCTGTACCGGCACAACCATAAGCAACAACATTTTGACCCATTTGATAAGATCTAAAAAGTGCTTTTTGATTTTCTGTAAGTGGATCAATGTCTAAAAGTAATTCTGAATTAATTGGTTTTTTACGTTTGATTTGTTTTGCCGTAAGACCAACTCCGATTGGTTGATCCAAAGATGCTCTCTTTCTTCTTGCCATTAGATTTTTTTTACTTTAGAACCTGGTGATTTTGATGCTCTTTCTAGGACTTCATTCCATCCGGGTTTTCTAGAAATAAGTTTATTTTTCCAATCTCCAACTTCTCCAATTCCAGCACATCCTTGACTCCAATCT
>Ga0247843_1003968_pt1 | contig 22942 bp, 19 predicted proteins | sample LaCruzMarch2017__FD_192420 | JGI IMG/M metagenome (GOLD analysis project Ga0247843, IMG submission 192420) | Freshwater microbial communities from meromictic Lake La Cruz, Castile-La Mancha, Spain - LaCruzMarch2017_8m | ecosystem: Environmental > Aquatic > Freshwater > Lake | place: Spain...
CGGGGGGGCCGGGGGGGGCATCCCCCCCGGCATTCACACGTACCACCATCACCTCCAAAAGCCCGAGCGAAGCAGTTTTCATAGGTTTTTTTTTCGGAGAGATCATTGTTTTTGACCGACGACGTCAAGCAAGCTACGACGACGCGAAGGACAACAAAGTTTGGAGTAACGAGTCATTAAGCCAAGCTCCATTCTCAGCACCCATCACGATCGAACCAGCAGAAATGACAAAAGTATTTGTAACCCTCGTCGTCGTTGTTGGTATCTCCACCGTCTCTGCTTTCACCGCGCCAACATCGAGATCATCAGTAGTATCGCGTGGCATCTCAATCACAACTGCACTCAGTGCCGAGAAGAAGCGCGTCGTCGTCACGGGACTTGGCGTCATATCCGGCTGTGGGATCGGTCATCGAGATTTCTTCGCCAATGTCGTGGCCGGCAAATCGTCATTGCGCACAATAACGCGATTCGATCCGACGCATTATCCGTGCAAAATCGGGTCCGAGGTGCCGGATGAATTATTCGATCCCGACGAACACTTTACCAATCCGAAGAATGCCAAGGGCAATGATCGATTTACGCACTTTGCGGTGGCCGCGGCACGATTAGCGCTCAAGGATGCCGAGTTGGGAGACACGCCCGAAACGCTGGTACGTCCAGAACGATGTGGCGTGTTCGTGGGGAGTGCATTCGGTGGGATGGAAACGTTCGAACGAGAGGTATTGAAATTACATTCCAAGCCGGACCGTCCCAAGGTATGTCGAGGTCTTTTGTTGCATTGTTTATTATTGTTTGGGAATCCACAAGATTTGCGTCTCTCATTATTTGCGCACGTACCCTTTTTCTCTCTCCTCCCACGATTCATAAATTGTACGCACAACAGGTATCACCCTTCACTATCCCCGCTCTACTCGGTAATACCGCCTCGGGCGTTATCGGGATTGAATGTGGATGCAAGGGTCCGAACTACGGCGTTACATCTGCGTGTGCCTCGGGATCGCATGCCATCGGTGAGGCATACGGTATGATCGCCGATGGCGTGGCCGATCAGATGGTGGCCGGGGGGACTGAGGCGGCAATTACGCCACTAAGTTATGCAGGATTTAGCAGCATGAAAGCCATGACTACCAGTTATAATGATGACCCCACGAAGGGTTCACGTCCATTCGATGCCGATCGTGGCGGATTCGTCATGGGAGAGGGTGCGGGTGTTATCGTACTTGAAAGTCTCGACAGTGCCGAGGCACGCGGAGCACATATTTACTGTGAGATGGTGGGTTATGGTGCCACATGTGATGCACATCATATCACCACTCCAGCACCCGAGGGACGTGGACTCGCGGCAGCGATGGAGATGGCAATCGCACAAAGCGGAATGAAGAAGACGGATATTAGCTATGTTAATGCACACGGTACATCCACTGCGTACAATGACAAATTCGAAACGATGGCATTCAAATCAGTATTTGGAGAGCATGCAACGAAGAAGGATGGAAAGTTTGTCGTATCGAGTACTAAGTGTGTTACCGGACACACACTCGGTGCCGCCGGTGGACTTGAGGCAGTCATTGCTGCACGATCCATTATGGATGGGGTTGTACCACCCACAATCAATTATGTGACACCTGATCCCGATTGTGATTTGGACTATGTCCCAAACACGAAAAGGGAGATGGAGGTACATGCAGCAATGAGCACGAATTTGGGATTTGGAGGTCACAATGCCGTTATTCTATTTAAGAAGTACGCCAAGTAAAAGGTGGGGAAAAATATTCACAGAGGATGATACTTGTGTAGAATGTTAAATAATGACACGGCTAGCTATTAATGTTCTTTTTGTGATACCTTCTATGAATATGTGCTGTCTGTCGTATGAAATAATCGGTGATAATTCTTTTATGGGAATGAGAATGATAAGTTTTGTATTGTGTCATCATTCCGAGTGCTGCTCGTCATCTTGTTTCGTCTTCTTTACTGACTCTTCTGATGCAATAGGTGATTGCTTTCGCTTTTCATTATCCATTTTCGATGTGTTTTTTCTGTCCTCCGATTTTGAGGTTGCATCATCGTCATGATCAGCTTCTGGTCCCAAAGAATTCATAATTTGCAACAGTTCATTTATTTGAGATGCTGGAAGTGGCCCGTCCAATTGTAGCACCTGTTCTGTTGGCGGTAGATTTACACTCTTCGATTTCCTTTGTCTTGTGCAATGCGATCGTACAAACCCGATGGATGTCAAAATATTAAGGACCGGCTCAAGATCAACGAGTTCCCTAACGGCCTTGTTTTCCAGTCTCAGTTTTCTATACTTGACTTCGTTCGGATACTTGACCAGGTTGGATAAAATATGTTTTGTTGTATTGAATGATAGTGGTAATTTTTCCAATTCTACAATTGCCGCGACAGCAGTCGCTATAGCTCCACCCATAGTTGCTGCTGCTGAATTGCCAGATCCTGCACATGTCGGACAGTAGAATAAATCACCAACCAAGAGTGATAGTGAGGAGGTACACTTGGGACAGACTGTATTAGCACACCCGTCAGTGTCGCATAGTAACCAACCCATTTGACCGTCGGTCCAAACATTGTCGCAAATGCAGCATTCATCGTTGGACGACTCTCCCATCATCATCATCCCCCACAAGAAGCGTATTATCTAGTGCGACTAGCTGTGAAATAATGGACAAGAGTAGAACAAGGTGCGTCCGTGAGTGAGGTGTACATACATGATGTAGAATAGTGAGTCTGTGTTGTTGAGGGAAGACGCTGGAAGACGTTAGTAAATTATCCAGTAGGTATCTTTTCTCGTTTCTCGTTCAACTTGCCTCGGACGCACGTTTCGGCGAAGAGGTTCTCCTTCCAACACTCATACTCCTCACACCAAACGACAACATGTCCGCTGCTAACGTAATCAACGCTGAGATGAAGGATACCCTCGCCACCATCCAGCGCGATGGTCTCTCTGCCGACTCTTCCCTTGGACGTAAACTCATGGCTGCATCCCGTCGTGTTGAGAATGGTAACAATGGTAGCTTCGATATGAGCTGGGTTTCTGGCTACTCGATCAAGTTTGAGGGATGCCACCACGTTACACAGTGGGCCTCGGCGGAGGAAATTGAGGCTGCCTCGGGCAACGACGACGCCGCGGAGGATGGTGTTACTCTCAACGCATCGAATGGTCGGATCAAGTCCAAGGGCATCGTTCGCTTCCGTTTATGCCCCTCTGGATCGTGCTCGGACAACTTCAGTGTTGGATGCTCGAACAACTACGGAGAGTACATCGTGGACATGCTCCAATTCCTAAAGGTCTACGTGGCCTGGCAGATTGAGGAGACGGCATCCAAGTGCTCGTCCTACAAAAGTGTGTGCTACAAGCAGTGCTACTCGTCCACGAGCTCCAACTGCTACTCAAGCTGCTACAAGAGCCACGGCGTTGAGGTATCTTTATGCGCACAGTACGATGAGTACGGGAACAATCAGTTCGAACAGGTTGATGGAGATGGTAACGTCTTCTCCCTTGAAAACTACCTCCAGTGTGCCGAGTACGAGATTGACAATGCCAACGGTGAGGCACTTTCGCACTACCTTGGCCCGTACTGCTCCAACCAGGGCGGTGACATCCGTCTTGGCTTCTTCCAGGATCAGTACTGCTCCATCCCTAGTGCCAACCAGGCCAGTTACTACTCCAAGCTAACTGGTGTCGATGTCCCATTCACGAGTACGTCGATCGTCACTACGAAGTGCATGAGCTGCGAGTCAACTGCCTCGAACAATGGCGAGGCCGTGAACGACTACTACAACTACAACGCCGATGGACAAAAGAACTACTACGTCGCCACGACGGTCAATGACATGTGTGGGACCATGTACATGAGCTCTGGCAAGTGCGAGACACAGTTGCCTAAGGATGACTTCCCATACCCCGAAACTGGGGCATGCACCTACATCGAGAGTGTCAAGAGATTGAAGGATGATGGTATTATCCGTGCCGATCAGAAGGTCAGTAGCAAGCCAGCGGCTATCTCTATTGGTGTATTCACGAGCTTGGCTGTACTGATGGGAGGGTATGTGTACTACCTCAAGAGCAAGATTGCCAGGTCACGGGTGAACCTTGCTGGCGCCTCAACAAGTCTTGCATGAGTAATGTCTGCAGCAGTAGAAGGAGGGGGATTTCTTCATGAAAGATTTTTGTTAAATGATGAGATAGAAGATGTGTACAGATATGTTTTGCTGGTCAAAGATCCGCATGTAATGATATAAAGATAATTGTGTGTCGACAAAACGATTTCTGGTAGATGCTTTTGTGTGTATCATTATCACGAAGAAGTTAATTCTTAGTCTTCTGGAATTGCAAGGGATATATTCAGTCAAATTATCATTGTCCACTCTTCGCCAGAACCTGTGAAATCATTGTCAAATCACTTTCCAAACTCCTCGCCTTACTTTCCAAATGTCCCAATGTTTCGTGATGGGCATTGAATACGCCAATTATCTTGCCAACCTCATCATCCCCTCCTTCACCATTCGACCTCAATGTTGATGACCAGAAACGTTCCTGTGCGGCATCTAAATCATTCACCACATGTCGTAACGTACTACACATACTATCGAGCTTGTTATCCACGTCGATAGCACGCTCGTAGCTACGTTCACGATCAATGTCGGCATCCTCGACACGGATATTGCTCCTCCCCGCGAATAATTCATCAACATTTCGTTCCAACAGATCGAGTGTCTTTGATAGTTCGTCCTGATAACTACCAATGCCCTGAAGCTGCGCATTGACCTCAGTCTGGTGCAGCATCAATCGTGACACTGCGTTAGCCAACTCACTCAGCGAAGCCTGTGAGTCTCGCAACGTGGCATCATAGTGTGCAACTCTCTGTGCCTCTGAGAGAAAGGCAATTGCATCAGTTTCGAGTTCTGATTGGAACCGGTTGAGTATCTGCTCGACAGTTAGTGTTTGATATTCCACTGGTGGTGGTTCTTCGATCATCTTAGGTGCAGTATCCGTCGTCGTCGTCGTCGTTGATTGGGAGGCTGGGGCGGCAGCGGTAGCAGGAGGAGAGATAGCGGACGTGGCAGGTGTAGAGACTCCTGGAGTAGCAGAGGACACTGCGGATGAATCACCAACAACGGTGTTGGGAGTTTCGACGGGAGGGGGAACACGTGCCGCTGGCGTTGTACCTGGCGTCAGACCAAATAACCCTCCTCCAAATCCAGCTCCTCCTCCTAGCTTGGAAACGGGAGTTGCCTGGGAAGAGGAGCCACCATCGTTGGTCGTTGTAGTAGCCGCCGATAATCCACCAAAGCTAAACCCGCTCCCACTGGGGGCCTTTTTCTTATTCGACGTTGATGACGAAGAGGACGACGAGTCCTCCCCGCCACCACCGCTCAGGTTAAATAATCCACCACCAAATGCTGGGGCTGGCGGTGTTGTCGCTGCTGCCGGTGCCGATGGACCTCCAAAGCTAAATCCCGTGGAGGCCTTGGGTGCGGTCGTCGTCGTCGTCGTCGAAGGATTGGCAGAGGCTGGAGCCGCGCCTCCAAAATTGAACCCCACCTTAGTCGCCGCATCACTGCCACTTGACGACGTCGAGAAAGAGAATCCTGCAGGTGGATTGGTAGTAGCAGCCGGTGCTCCGAAATTGAAGGCCATCGTGTGTTTGGCGTTCTTCCCGCCTCGTTCTTGTGCACAGCAGGCACCCCTTCTGCTCTCTGACGAGTCGTTGACCAGTTGCATGCACAACCCAAACCAAAATAAATTCTCCTCATAATTTGTCTTCCTTTACCTGAACACGAGTCTTAAGGCAAGCCAATGTCAACCAATTATTGATTTATCATGCAGCAGGTTGAGGAGGCAATGGAAACGATTTCGACGAGTTTCAATAATCTCGGCATTTCCGGTTCCACGAATTCGGCAAACGAAGTGATGGCAGCACCACTACTTACAAACACTTTTCAGGTTCCGACATTTTGGCCACGCGAGTGGTTCGCTGCTGGCAAGTCATCGGGAAATTCCTCCGCATTCATGAGCATTATGAATGCATCAATGGCTAGTTTCAGTTGCAGTAGTTCCAGATCCATAATGGAGGATTATGACACTTACCCAGAGTCACAGAATGACATCGGCGGGAGCACCGACACTAGCATTGTTACACAGTACGAGTCGAGTACACAATCGACCAAGAAGCGAAGGAAAAAGCCTAAGCGGATCATTGATGAATCTCGAGCCATTGAGCACAGTCCAAACGATATCCTTTTTGTAAGTGGTTTTAAATGGGTTTGATTTGATGGGATCATGCACTCACATATACTCTTTTGTATTGCCTGCTGCAGGGACGAGGCGGTCATACGAACAAGAACCCTGGTAACATTCGTTTTCGAATGAAGGCCCTCGAACTACGACCAATCTATGACGCATGTTCCACCAAGGAGGAAAAGTACGAGGTCTCAGAATGGTTTGTCAATTGTATGAAGGCAGAAAACCGTCGTTTCCTTGAGAGGAAGCATCCGGATGGATCGTGGTTCGAGGTGATTGGGAACGGTGCGAGGAAGAAGGCGAGCCAGGCTTTGAGAGAACGTATCAGATGATTTACTATTCATTCGTAAAGTTAGGCTTGCGTTTTTCGAGGAATGCAGACATCCCTTCCTTCTGATCCTTCGTTGCAAACAATGCATGGAACATCCTCCTTTCGAATCGTAAACCCTCACTCAACGTCATCTCCTCAGCTGCATTCACCGCCTCCTTGCACATTCGTACGGACACCGCACCCTTCTCTGCAATGCTCAATCCCATCTTCACGGCCTCGTCCAACAAAATTTCTGATTCGATTACCTTTGAAACTAATCCAGCGTCCATTGCCTCCTGTGCAGTGATGCGTTCACCAGTCAATACCATTTCCATTGCCTTTGATTTGCCAACGGCACGTATCAATCGCTGAGTCCCTCCCGCACCTGGGATGACACCTAAATTGATCTCCGGTTGACCAAACTGTGCCTTCGTTCCGGCAAGGATAATATCACACATCATTGCCAGCTCACACCCCCCACCCAATGCAAAACCATTAACTGCGGCAATTATTGGTTTACTAACCTTGTTAATATCCCCCCATTGTGCAAACATGTTCGTCTTGTACGCAGCCGCAAATTCTCTCTTACTCATCTCGGCAATATCGGCACCGGCAGCAAAGGCCTTACCACTGCCTGTTATTATGATACATCCAATGTCCTCATCGGCATCAAGGGCACGTGCAGCATGGATAAGATCGTCAAATAGTGCATCACACAATGCATTCAGAGCTTTGGGACGATGGAGGGTGAGAATTCCAACTCCTCCACCAACTACTACAGCATTTCCATCATCGTTAGTATTATTTTCAGGGAAACGGCGTTCGACCAAGATATGATCGTAGCTTTCCTTGAGGGACGAAGAGGAGGAAGTGGCGAACGTTCGTGGCAACGTCGAACAGAGAGCAGATGATTTAGGCCCGATGATGATGGGGACGCTGGAGTTGAGGTTCGCGACGCCGACAAAGGATGATAACGAAGAAGAACATGCCGCCTTGATGACCAGCGCACCACTGCGGGAGGAAGAGGGTAGACAACGAGAGAGATGGCGTGCAGCAATGAACATGCTTGGAGTAAGGGAATAACACCACCAAAATTTTTTATGCAAGGGAATAACAAATTTATGTAGAAACACATCTAAAAGAAGATTCTTTTAGATTCTTTTGCTAGCTGATCCTCTCTGTCTCTTGCCGAACTCTTCTCGATAGCTTGTGGGTTGAGATACTGATGGTACCTCGGCAAGTATTTCCCACCCTTCCTATGATGCGATAGACATGGGGAAAACTAAGGCTTTTACGATGGACCTCGTTCTATTTCCTTTCCTACAATGCATGCGATTACGGATCATAGGAAGGGTGGCTGATTTGATCATCATACACATCATTCACCCGGGGAAACACTTCTACCGAGGTACCATCGATCGAACACAGGCGTGACAAATTCAGGCGAGATGAAGCCAAAGAGCTCATGGCGATGGAGTCCAAAAAATAAAAAAGAGGCAACGCCAATATAGTTCTACCCTCTGCAATACTATCGACAAGAAGCCGAACGACAGTCGATGTCATGAACGCCAAAACAACAATGCCAACTATGAAGGGTAATAAGGATTACAGTGTCACTATATTCCTGCAAGACTTGTCTGGTTTGGTCCACCGAAGCAAGAAACTTGGTAAATCTTCAAGGGTGTGTCCACCTACAGTAGTCGTTTGGCTTCTACGAGACGAGTCGGACAGCAAACGACACAATACTTTGCAGAAGTATTTATCTAGTTCTCCAATAACACAAGATTTCATCGACGATGGATCGGAGGTGTTGGAAGTGTGGAGCTGTACCTGGCCAAATGAAACAAAACTGATGACAAGCATTGATTTTTCATCGAAACAAGGTAGGACCGTATCTATTGGGGTGGGTTTAGACATTCCTGGCGAAGATAGAATTCAAAATCTTGGTTTTGCAACAGTTGATATACCCGCGAGTAAGGTGTTTCATCGGTGGAATATTTCCACTTCTATAGCACCGATGAAGCAGAAATATCGCTTACTTGGTAAGATGACAAAGAAAAAGGATAGTGACTATACTGTTTCGCCGTCGATGGTACTAAATATGAAGCTTCATGTGACAAAAAAGGATGGCATAGATCACCCGGATGAAGTCAACATATCTTCTTGCAGTGATACTCAAATGATGTCTGGTTCCTCCTTGAATTCAGCGAAAGACAAGCAGGCTACTACCATAAATTCTGACAAATCACCTGCTAATGATGGTTATCATGGCGTCACTAATGAAGTAACAATCGGCGTGCCTTTGTGGGAAATAGATGTACCTCATGAAATACCACATGTCATGTCTGATTGCACTGACAATCGAGGCAACTTGTATACCTCAGCGTGCTCAGTTGCAGCAGAAGGACAAGATAGAGTTCAGGAGAGAAGTGAGAGTGTGATGAGCACCGAAAACGAAGTGAATGCTGCAGTAATTGATGAGATAAAGACGCTTGTGGAGGATACGTCTGTTGACCTTTTGCTGACGAGCAATGTGAAGGATACCGAGTTGAAAGCAGAATCTGAAGACGTGTTGAGCAGCAAAACACAAGTGGATGCTACAGTAGTCATTGATGAGATAAAGTTGCTTGTTGAGGACTTGGATATGTCCCCGCATATTGACGATTTGCTGACTAGATATGTAGGATGGGAAGGTGAATTGTTGAAGAATCTAAGGAAAGTGAAGGATACACAGCTGAAAGCTGAAACGGAAGAAGTGTTGAGCAGCAGAACAGAAGTGGATGCTACAGTCATGGATGAGATAAAAACTGTTGAAGAGTTGATTGTCGTTCATACGGTAGACGATGTTCCCTTTTCGCTGTCTTGGGGCGATGATAACCTTCGCGAAAGCAAGGTAGGGCATAACATGAAGCATTTCAATGTGCAAGAAATCACTATCGATATCATGGATGAAGAAATTTCGACCCTAGATTGGCAAGAATATCATCGAAAAAGGAGTAGGCAATGGGTACGATTTCGCGAAGACCATTCGATGATTGACGAAGACACTTTCACTCTCAATTCATACAGCAGTAATGCTGGATGTGCAAGCAGGTGTCGTCTTGGGATGTTGGACATTATGACTTGTGGTATCTTTTGTGGTAAAAGTGGTGACGACTTAACGTACATATCTGATGAAAGTAATGACTTAACGGACATCTCTGATGAAAGTGATAACGAGTCAGTATCATTCTAGAAGTAGAATTTTAGGAGCGCCATGTTTAGCTCTGTGACCATAACGAGACAAAAATAGAGAAGTGGAATGAATAGATGTAAAAAGTTGTCGGTAATGAGTTCAGTGAGAGTAGACAGTAAATTTAGTAGTAGAATGTATAAGTGTGAAAAATAATTGTTCTAAGAAATTTTCATGTTAAGCGAGTAAACGTATGACCTGTCTCCACGCTACCGCACAAAGTTGCCAACATTGCAACATTGGCCATTGCTACCACCCTAATCAGCCCCACTTGCTATACAAAACGATTGAGTCAATTAGATTTGTGGTCCAAACTTTGTGTAGTCAACATCCCCGTCCTTGTATTTCTCAAAGTTCTTGACATACATTGCCGCCAGCTTCGCCTGAGTAGCATCATACTCCACAGGATCAGCCCATGCCTTCTTTGGGTGAAGTACATTAGGGTCAACATTGGGGATAGAAGTTGGAATCTCGAATCCGAATACTGGGTCTTTCTCCCAAGTGGTGTTGGTCGTAGTCCCGTCCAAGATGGCATTCACACATCCTCGTGTAATCTTAAGAGACATTCTATTCCCGGTGCCATATGCTCCACCACTCCATCCGCTATTGATCAACCACGCCTGTGCACCATGCTTCTCGAGCTTCTCCTTCAGTAGCTCAGCATATCTCGTGGGATGAAGGGGAAGGAACACAGCTCCGAAGCACGCACTGAAATTAGGAGTTGGCTCAGTGACGCCGCGTTCGGTTCCAGCCACCTTGGCCGTGTAACCGCTCATAAAGTGATACATAGCCTGCTCAGGCGTGAGTTTGGCAATTGGTGGCAACACCCCGAATGCATCGCAGCTTAGGAAGATAATGTTTTTGGGATGACTGGCCATTTGTGGCTTATGCTGCAATAATCCAACAAAAAGGAATCATGATTGTCAGATGATAGGCGAATAAAGACCGCAAAGACTAGCACGCGATTAAAGGTCAAAACTCGTGTACTCACGTAGTTGTCAATGTGCGTGATAGGATATGAAACACGTCCATTCTCCGTCTTTGACGTGTCAAAGTAATCCGGCACGAGTTTCCCTCCTTGCTCCTTCAAAGCAACATTCTCCAACATGGCATCCTTGTGTATAGCACGGTAAATGTCCGGCTCAGTCTTCTCACTAAGGTTGATCGTCTTCGCGTAGCATCCACCCTCAAAGTTGAATACTCCGTCCTCATCCCAACCATGTTCGTCATCACCAATAAGAGCACGGTGTGGATCAGCAGACAACGTCGTCTTACCAGTCCCACTTAGACCAAAGAAGAGGGCCGAATCACCATTCTTACCAACGTTCGCCGAGCAATGCATGGGTAACTGGGGCGGATTCTGGAGAGGAAGCCAGTAGTTCATAAGAGAAAAGATCCCCTTCTTATTCTCACCACCATACCACGTCCCAAATATGACAGCCAACTTCTTCTCAATGTTGAAAACGACAGCCACCTCCGAGTTCAAATTGTGCTTCTTCCACTCCTCATTGACTTGAGCACAGGCATTGATGACGGTAAAGTCTGGCTCAAAGCCATGTAGGTCCGACTCATCATTGGCACGAATGAACATGTTGGTCACAAAGTGCTGTTGCCATGCCTGTTCGTGAACGAATCGGATCTTCCGTTGTGACTTTGGATTAGCACCACAAAATCCATCAAATACATATGCCTTCTCCTTGGTATTGAAATAGTCCACCGCCTTTTGATATAGTTCATCAAATACCTCCGGAGTCGTTGGTTGATTGATCTTACCCCAATCAATGTTGGTATCACTCTGACTCCCGACATTCCTAACGATCCACTTATCCTTTGGACTACGTCCAGTGAACTTACCAGTATCGACCGTGAAGGTATTACCATACTCAGCATGTGCCACCTTACCCTCACTGTTGCGAACTTCATGTTGGTACAGCTCCTCGTAGGTTTGATTCTTGTATATAGTTGTAGGTCCCGTTATACCCAGTTTGGAAATTCCCGACTTGACACAGGCGTCAGTTCCGACGTATGTCGCCGAGGAGTTGTAGTCTGAACGGATTGGATCCTCTCCGATGGGCAATGCCGATTTGAATGCAACCTGCTGATTCAAGTCAATGGCGTTTGATGGACGGTAGCTCTTCGTTCGGGGAATAGAAACGTGGCGATGATTCATTGGTGAGCATGACAAATGAAAATCATCACACAACATTCGCTTCAAACAACAATCTCACCTTAGTTTTCGAAGTCAACGATGAGTAAGAAGACGAAGGCGGAGCAGAGACACCGCGTGCGATGAGTCCTTTCAATGCATTCTTTCCACCAATTCCATTGGCTGTGCGGAGGACGATGCGACTAGTCGATGATGTAAGCATGGCTTTGAATGATTGATGGCCAGTGCAAGAGAGCTCAGTTGTAAAATTATGACGATGTGGTCGTAGGAAGGAGTGGGGAGTTGATTGATGTCGGAGTCGTCGACGCCTCGACTTTGCTTCTGAAAAAATAGGGCTGCTTGCTGCTGGGATCTGGGATTTGCGTCAATGACACCCAGAATGAAAATGCAGAGAAGATAGATTCTGCTACTCTCTCAAAGAGCTCAAATGTACTCATGTGGGGTCTGAACACCCTCTTCTTGATGTTGGCCGAAGTAATAGGCAGCAATGCCACTGATGCCGAGGTCTTCGTCTACACGGGGGAGGGAGGATTGGAAGCTCCTCGTGATGTGGTCCACGTTCGAGTCGATCCATCCGTCACATCAATCCCAGCTTATGTATTTTGCGGACGCAGGGAATTGGCCGAGGTGCAGTTGTGTGAAGGCCTCTTGGAAATTGGGAACGGATCCTTCTCCAATTGCGACCATTCGATAACAAAAATCAACATCCCCAACTCACTCAGGAGGATTTATGACAATGCCTTCTTTCATTCTCTCCGAACTCCCATCAGTCTTCACGATGATATTGAAAGCATTGGAGACTACGCATTCTCAAGCTGCGTCTTCACCAACTTCAGGGTCCCACCCATAATAACTGTGATTCCCAATTGCATGTTACAAGGATGTAGTGCCATCTTCTCTCTAGAATTGCCCGAAATCGTAACGGAGATTGGATGGGGTGCATTCTACTATTGTTATTGTCTACGAAATGTAGCCTTTCCACCCAATGCTGTCTTCGGCGATGATGACATCTTTACTCATTTGAACACAAACACAGATCTTCAGCGGTTGTTTGGTTCCGAAGCAAGAATCATAAGAGAGCTGCAGCATCGATTTGATAGACTGCCAATCCACAAATTAGTCTACTACCAGTCTTATCATCAGGGCATGCTACTGAACCTCATTGCTGCGATGAACTTGAGATCGGGTCAAAGCGGACATTACGCAGTATGCTCAACCCAACGGGCAATCATCAGGATTGTCTGGGGATGACTCCTCTTCATATTTTGGCGTGCTCGTCCGTACATGACTTGGAGCTGTATCGTGTGATTGTTGAAAAGTACCCCACGAATCTCATTACCGAAGATAGGTGGGGATCGCTTCCACTGTTGTATGCATTTTGGGGGGATGCTCCAGCTGAGATCATTGAATTCTTACTTGAGAGTTATCAAGCACTCTACCCTGGTTATGAGTTCAATTGGACGATGATGGTAGAGACGATGGGAAGGACTGATACGCCGAAAGAAAGAATTGAGAATCTATTACATGTGAAACAAATGTATTTCCCTGAGCAGTCAATCAGTTGGGAGTACTTGCTTGATGAGTTTACAAGGCCTTCACCTGTCTCATTTGATGGAGCACCTTTTCAAGAAAGAATGCATTTCCTTGTCATGTGCGGTATGTCAGACCGTGTAGAATCTCTTGCGTTCAAAGTTTGGCGTGATCACATTACGAATGTTATTCACACTGCCGTTTTACAACGGAATAGGGACAACTCACATATTTTGCATAGAATTAGAGATAAGCTTGTCTTCTTTGAAGATGAACTCCCAAAACTGAAGGAGGCTACAACAATATTAGAGATTGCACTGTGGAAGATGAAGTTGAACGAGAAGAGCCACCAAGATATGGCTACTCAAAAGAAAATCAAGACTGATGAATCAAGCACTCGACAGCATTGCCGTGTAACATGTGGTGCTGATGTTGTCATTGGGCATGTGTTACCATTTCTAATAGCCTCCTAAGATAGACAATAGGATAAATATGTTAGCAGTTTTTTTTGTCTATGCCTATTGTATGTCTACTTAATTGGATCTTTGACATGATTATTTATGAGGCACTGCTTTGAACTAGGTATGCATCATATAATTATTTGTGAAGCATAATCTACGGAGTAACTATGTGCATTGGGAAGAATTCAAAGAGAGGATGCCGGATCACTTTCAGAATATCCTTTGCCTCTTCATAAAACGGTACAAGGTACAAAGGCTGTCTATCACTTTCATCTTTCTTCACTTTGGATTTGCCACCTCCAGTAGTTTCCACTTCGTCATCACCAATAACAGCGTTGGCATTTGCCTCAATTGCCGCCATCAAGCGTTGTTTAATAGTATCTTCCGTAAGAATCCCCTCCTTGAGGTCATTCATGATGGAGGCAATGTCTCTCTCGCTCGATTTCTTCAGTAACGGAGTCATACCAAGTATCTGTTTCCTCGGCGATGCTACTCGATCAGTTCCCTCATCTTCTTCCTCGAGCTTACGTTTGCGCATCCCGTCCAGTATACCAAACACCGAACGACTGACGTCAGGTATATACTTCAACAGCTTCGATTTCCGTTCCTTCACATCCCGTAACGCATTACGCTTCATCAAATGTGCCTTAAGCTGCTGACAACAACTTTGTATCGCACGTTTGACACTGAGTTGAATTTCGGTTATATCATCCCCAATGTACTCCTTCCCTGTACCCTTAAACGGAACCTTTGTTGATACGATAGATACAAAGACGCCAATCTTATCCTTCTTGTGATCGATCTTGTACGTTGCCCACTTAATCTTACTATTTGCCACACGCGTTGCCACGTCAGCCCCGCCCTCAAAAAGCAAAGGAATGCGATTGGCAAACCTAACGACTGTTATACCCTCCTTCGCATCCTTGCCACCAAGCGATACGGCCGCCTCGACAATGAAGGGGTGGCCATCATACGCACCTGGCTTGTCCCTTGCTGTACATATGATGTCCGGCTCGATGACCTTCTTTATTCCGAGGTTCAGGTTGTACTCTCCGAGAGGGGAAAGGCACCCACCGTCTGGACTCTTGAATAAATCTCTAGTACTACGGAGCAACTGCACGAGACGTGTAATTTGCTTATCATCCAACTCGTTCGGGCCCATGTCCTCATCAAATGTACTCCCAAGTCGCTCGATGAGTGTCCGTCCGACTGAGGGACTGATACCGCTAAGATCGGTGGTTAGGAATTTAAGGAGTGATTTTTGATTCGTCCGTTCCAAGAGCTGTTGAATTGTTAGATTGTTTACACTGCTGGGATGATGCTTCACCTCCCGTGCCTGTGCCGGCATCTGTTCTGACCGACGTTCGAAACGCATATGATATGCCTTCTTCTCATCTGATCGGTTCGTATATGACATTTCCAATCGTGCGTATGGCGTAATGATGGCCAATTGTTGTAAGTACTGCACTACTCTTGATTTGTACGTTGTCCAATTCCCCGCCACAAGGACCTGCATCTCAGTCCCAATCCAATGTTCATCATTTCGTTTTTGGGTGTGTTCAATAATACGTGGACGATTCTTGTATATATCAATGTCCAAGATACAATTACTAATCATCGGCCCCTCCTTACGCTCTCCGTCGTCCGTTAACAAACTCCCACCTCCACCTCCACGTGCTCCCTTGACATGACTTGTCTTAATTTTAATCGGCACACCAGTACTCTTCTTACTCCATATCAATGCCATCTTCGCACCTAGACCAAATTTGCCACGTGTCTGTCGTACTCCATACTTAGACCCTGATAGTACACTCCCTAATAGCATGGGTATATCATCATGTGCCATCCCACATCCATTGTCACGTACTGTGATGAGAAAGTATGCCTCTCCTCCCGCTCGCTTGGTGATGGATGTTATGTCACTTTTCTTACCACCCGCAGCAGCTACAGTTGCCTTTCCATTATCCTCGCCACCATCAGCCTCATCTCCCCCAGTTGTTGCACCAGTCTTAGACTTCTTTTTGGGTGGTGGACTCGCTCCATCCATTGGCACACCCCTTTCCTTATTAAATTGTCGTTGTGTCATTTCTTCGATTGTTATATATACGTCCGGTAACACATTCACAGATTCACATGCATCTAAACTATTCTCAATTAATTCTCGCAGTGTCGTGTATAATGATTTACCTGCATTGTCAAAACCCGCGATGCTTTGATTCTCAGCGAAGAATTCAGCCGGTGATTTTGATTGCTGTATCTCATCCTTCTTCGATGATGATGACGATGACGATGACGGGGCTGAAGCCTTCTTTTTCTTGGAGGTGCCACCACTGCTGCTTGTCGTCTTCTTTGCAGATGTCGTCATCTTTTTCTTCTTTGCAGATGTCGTCATCTTTTTCTTCTTTGCAGATGTCGATGAGTCATCATCGCTGTCGTCAAACTCGTCGTCATCATGATCGTCATCATCGTCGCTGTCCTCCTCTGCATAGCTCGGCCTCTTCCTTTTGGGTGGCATGGTCTCTTTTTTTCGACCGTGTGTCGTCATTTGGCGGGACGGAACGATTCCTTGAGAGACACAGGCAAGCGTGCCCATAAATGACAGAGAGTTGCACATGCAGCTTCCACCGCGATTACGGTGAGATGGCGGAGTTAAATTTACGTCAAGCAAAACTTCACGAGCGATCGGACGAGTTGGAGCGGTAGAAAGGTGAAAGTGCCCAGGAAAATGGCAATTCGGATGCCGCAAATGACGACATTGTACAAATCAATGCTGGCGGTAAGATTGTAGTCGCCAAGCGACGAACAATTTCCAAATGCAGGGGACAAGGCTGGAGGCACTATTTAGTGGACGCTGAGATAAGAAATTGCAACGAGATTGTAACGGGCGTGTCTTCCTTGACGTCGATCCTACTTGCTTCCAGGCCATTATCGACTATTTGAATGAATGAACGGATGATTTCATCAGAGGAGAATCCCCCGACTCCTCCAATTGTCGATGATGAGCACAAGGACATTCTCCTGCCATCAGCTTCACATCTTCGGCTTGGCGAAAATTATTCACCGACAGTTGAAATGCCAGATACCAACATCATAAATCTGGAGCAAATGCGTTTGCTTCATAAGTGGCTTTGAGAAGATGGTTCAAATGGGGAATTAAGTCTCCTTTATCGAGGTGTTGTAATATTCAGCAAAATTTTTGACGCCAAGTGTGATAACAAGGGCCATACCCTTACGATTATTGAAACAACATGTGGGTTAGTCATTGGGGGGGTATTCTACATTCCCTGTTCAAGTACGAACGAGTGGAGTGCGGACAACATGGCCTTCCTGTTCTCGCTCTGCGGCAACGGAGTAACCTCTCCCCACAAAATGAAGTTGAAGAATCCGAGTGACGATAAGGCTATCTACTGTGGTCGAATCAATGGCCCGTATTTCGGCAGGCTTGTTAGTCTGTTAGTACAAAGTGGATATGTACATGTAAATTCTGCAGGATCCTACAATACAGAGCCAATATTCCAAGGGACACATAAATTTTCTATGAGCAAAATGGAAGTGTTCTCAGTAAGCACTGGTGTAAGCACATTGATGGCACATGGGTATATTATTCTTCCCGAGAAGGAGAGTCGGGAGCAGGATGCAACCCACAAAATCGCATTGTCACCAGATTCACTGAAGAAATAAGCGAAGCACTAAATGCAAATCGTGCAATCCTACATCAAAAGGAGTCAGAATTTCTACAGCACAAAGAGAGCTTCAACGATGAACAATTATTCATTGAGAAATTTGCAAGCGGGGATGGAAAGGATCCATGGTAGACCAGGCCATTGAATTCAGCCGGTGATTTTGATTGCTGTATCTCATCCTTCTTCGATGATGATGATGATGATGACGGGGCTGAAGCCTTCTTTTTCTTCTTTGCAGATGTCGACGCCACGAAACTCTCGTCGTCGTCATTTTCATCATCGCTGTCGTCAAACTCGTCGTCATCATGATCGTCATCATCGTCGCTGTCCTCCTCTGCATAGCTCGGCCTCTTCCTTTTGGGTGGCATGGTCTTTTTTTCGACCGTGTGTCGTCATTGGCGGGATGGTAATTGTCTCTCTTGGGGGTGGTGATGCACTCGCCACTCTCAAGGCAGTAGTCTATAACGAGATCACAGTTTATATTGAGTCCTCCGAGGACAGTGTCTCAATTGATGACATATGCATGACATTGTGGACCGGACCATGGTAGACCAGGCCATTAGAAGGCAATCTTAGGAGGAGCGCAGATGAGGTTTATTGGATAAATTGAGCTTGATTTATCAAGATGATTGGTCCCTGTCATGTTCATACGGTAAAGTCATGTGGAGCAAGGATGAGGTGTCTAATGTCATGTTCATAGGGAGTAGTAAGTATTTTATATTGGATACACCTAGGAATATTTCTATTTTACATCTTTGTTTGTCAGCGGCCAGATATCGCATCAAGCGCCTCCCCCTAACAAGTTGGAACGCTGATCATAATCGTCATCATAAGAATTGCTCTCGTTGTCGGAACCTTTTGCGTGATTTCGCAGTATTACGACTGCATTTCGATCTCCTTCACCATCGTTGGAACATATCCACAGCCTAGGATCAGACATTGACTCCACTTCTCCAAGCGTACGCACGCGCACAGTTTCACCCTCAAGCACAGAGCCTTCAAGCACAAGCCGACTCAATGGATTTAACACTGACGAGTTCAGCACTCGCTTCAAGGGTCTAGCTCCGTACCTCACATCGTACCCCTTCTCCGCTATGCAAGCCAGAGCAAGATCACTGACATCTAGGGTCATGTTGTTCCCATCTATTAGTCGCTTCGAGATATCCTCCAACTGAATACGTGCAATATCATCCATGTTTTCACGCTGCAATCGATTGAAGATCACAGTGTCGTCAATTCTGTTAAGCAATTCGGGGCTCAGTGTACCTCGAACGACCTCCAATACAGACTCTCTTGCGATGGGCTCGCTACCTGTAAAATTGGAAGGAAGTTGAGCAAAGACGTTTGCACCTAAATTGGAAGTCATTACAACCAAAACGTTCCTGAAATTGACCTTCCGGCCATGAGAATCAGTTAGATGACCATCATCAAACAGCTGAAGCATTATGTTCCATACGTCACGATGTCCCTTCTCAAATTCATCAAGTAAAAGGATCTGGTACGGACGACGTCGAATGCTTTCTGTCAGTGTGCCGCCCTCGTCATAACCTATGTATCCTGGTGGAGCACCGATCAGCCTCGAAACTGTGTGCTTCTCTCCATACTCGCTCATGTCAATACGTGTCATTGCATTCTCATCGTCAAATAGACATTCCGCTAATGCCTTACACAATTCAGTTTTCCCAACTCCTGTTGGGCCTAACAACAAGAAGTTACCTAATGTCCGATCAGGATTTTGCAACCGAGTGCGTGTCAGTCTTACACAATCACTAACGGCCTTCAAAGCGGCCTCCTGTCCCACAACGCGTTGACGCAACTGGTCTTCCAGGCGTAGTAACTTGCGTGATTCACTACCCGTAATACGAGACACTGGGATGCCTGTATGCCTAGCAACGACAGTTGCGATAGCTTCGGCGGATACATTGTCAGCAAGCATTTTATGTTGTTGACCGCTTACTCTGGATGACTCATCCCACAATTCCATTTCATCTTCAAGCGAAGGTATCGTCGCATGCTGTAGCTCGGCTGCTTTTGCAAGATCACCTGACTTACGGGCCGAATTTAATTCACGACGAGCTGCATCTAATTTTGCTTGTAGCTTTTTGCCTTTCTCCAAGTCATTCTTTTCTCTCACCCACATCGTTTGCAGCCGATTCAATTCTTGTTGAAGAATCTTTACCTCTGAGTCAACCTGTTCCTTCCGTGTCTTTGACTTAGCATCATCTTCTTCACTAGCAAGTGCAGATTGTTCAATTTGCTTCGTCAGTAGATCTCGTTCCACCTTCCAAATTACTTCTGGCTTGCTCTCCTGCTCGAGTCGAAGTCTACTGCATGCTTCGTCAACAAGATCTATGCTCTTGTCGGGTTGCTTTCTGTCCGACAGGTAACGGTTGGATAACGTCGCTGCCGCAATCAATGCCTCATCCTTTACTCTGATACCATGATGCAATTCATATGCATTTCTTAAACCTCTTAAAATTGATATGGTGTCTTGAACACTCGGCTCGGCAACGTAAACCGATTGAAATCTCCGTGCCAATGCAGCGTCCTTTTCTATCAACCGATACTCATCAAGCGTAGTCGCACCGACTAATTGCAATTCTCCACGTGCTAATTTCGGCTTTAACATATTACTCATATCCATCGATCCTTCACCCTTGCCTGCATTCACAATTGTGTGAAGTTCGTCAACAAATAGAATCACTTCTCCGCTCAGGTCTTGAATATCCTTCAGGACTGCCTTTAGGCGTTCCTCAAATTGTCCACGAAACATCGCACCGGAGAGTAGAGAAGAGATGTCAAGACTAACCACGCGCTTGTTCTTCATCGATTCGGGTACCTCATTCGTTGCGATGCGTTGTGCGAGACCTTCGGCAATAGCTGTCTTGCCAACGCCTGGCTCACCAATGAGGACGGGATTATTCTTCATCCGTCGAGCTAGGATTTGCAGTGTCCGACGGATTTCCTCATGCCTACCAATGACCGGATCTAGTTTTCCCTCCTTCGCGAGCTTCGTTAGGTCAACACCATACTGCTCGAGAGTCTCGCCCGGTTTTGTACTTTGATTCTGAGCATGGGTAAATATGTTGCCCAAGTTTGCACCGCCACCTCCAGGAGGTTTAGAAGAGAGGTATCGAAATTGCTGCGACACCAATACAGTAGGGGTAGTTGGCACAGATAATAATATCTCACGCAAGTTTTGCGATGCGGAAAGACAACGTTGGGCAAACGCCGTACAAAATGGTCTCGCCAGGGCCGGACGGCGATACGAGAGGAGGACACTCATGCTATGTCTAACGATAGATTATGCCCCTCCTTGCTCCTTCGTTCCACCACTGTCGTGGATGAAGCCACGATGGAGGTCGATTGGACGATAAAATGCCCGCCTGAGCTTCCCCAATGAGATAAGAGGCGAAGTCCCTATCTCATGCGGGGGCAGGTACGGGACCATGGACCTGTCTTCTGTGTGGCGCAGTGATACCGTGACCGATGATCATCCTCCTAGCGGCCATCGTTGGCATCTCCATCCCCCGTTCGACTGCTGCCAACCAATATCTTCGTGCATTATTTGTTCCAGTCGCTAGGTCGCAAACGCGATTAAGTATCCTCCACGTTGCCTCGACTGAAGACGAAGATGATAGAACTGTCATGTCTTCAGTCCACCGCCGCGACATACTCAAAGCAGCAGCAACGATGGGAACGTTTGCGACTGCGGCGCCCCCCACAAGAGCTGCATTATCGTGTGGATGCTGTAACTACGACACACCACGCAACTCATATCTTGATAGGTTCTTCTCATACTCCATGTCCACGGGAATGGAGGGATACGAAGCGATAGCTCGGCCGTATAAAACTCGACTATTCCAAAACCTTTTCGAGTCGTTGATGTCTACGCGTAATATCGATGATTATCGTCCAATGAAAATAGTTGAGGTTGGAATGGGAACATTCCCCAACGCCGAGTACTACGCCATGAAATCGGCATCGTCAATGAATCTCGATATCATCGGTGTTGATCCGAATGACTACATGTCAAGTTACGCACGAGACTCCGCTCATCGTGCTGGTTTGTTCTCATCGTCATCATCATCGATATCCCTACATAATGTTCACGGCGTCGCAGAGTCCCTTCCATTCGATACTGGATCAGTGGACGCTGTCATTGGCACGTTGACATTATGTACCGTCGTTAACCAAACACAGGCCCTGTTAGAAATACAACGAGTTTTAAAGCCACACACAGGACGGTATCTGTTTTACGAACATGTGCTATCTGATGACGATAATTTCCTAGCGCTACAGCAGAGATTGTTAAGCCCGCTACAGTCCGTCGTCGCCGACGGATGTCGCTTGGACCGGAGAACGGGTGAAAACATATGTCCGGCATTTTCTTCCTGTTTCTTGTAAATCAACATATCTAGATAGGGTAAGAAAGAGGGAAGCTTCGCAAATTGAATGTCAAAATCACCTCAACTGCCCCTCGTTTTTGAAGCTTTTTCACCTCTCACAGCTCGAAGCACAAGACAAAATCCAACCACAGAACAACCACGCATTTTTATTTATTTATTTTTGATTTCGGCACTCTCGTTGAGGCGCCGAGGGGGATTCATTTGCGGCGACTGAACTCTATTGTCCGTTGCGTTCAACAGCAACCTCCTTTGTTGGACTGATCCTTGTCGCCCGCAAGACCGATCCACGACGAGACCTATCTCCCTCCTCGTCGCCGCTCGACTCAAAGAGAGAGTTTAGAACTGAGTCGCTCGACTCCTAGAACCATGCCAAAGGCGGAGAATTCGTTACGGTCATTGGATTCTGCAAAGAGGCAAAAGACACTTGGCTTCGTGGTTCGCCGTCGGGATACAACGACGAGCGATGCCACTTCTTCCAATGCTTCGTCTTCCAATGCCACGTCCATGCGTTCGACGGGTTCCATGCGTTCGACGGGTTCCATGCGATCGACGAGTGCCTTGTCTTCTTCTACTTCTACGATTTTCACCGTGGGAGGCAAGGAGAATAACATACGCTCATGCTCCAACGAAGAGAACACGTCCGCCTCATCGGGAGGACAAGGCAATGCTACGTCTTCCAATGCCGAATCGGACGATAGTGGGCCTATTAACTTGTGCGATACCGACGGAGAGGATGAACGAGAGCCAGCTGCAGGCATTCGTCCGTCGGAAAGTGGACTTTGGACGAACACTGCGGGTGCATTACCAACATTTGGCCATCGAACGTCGAACGAAGACCGTGAGCCGCCTGCTGCATATTCCTCCGCCGGTCATCGGACGACCCCTAGG